>Ga0207693_10000586_pt1 | contig 32620 bp, 34 predicted proteins | sample LARL81metaG_FD_184347 | JGI IMG/M metagenome (GOLD analysis project Ga0207693, IMG submission 184347) | Corn, switchgrass and miscanthus rhizosphere microbial communities from Kellogg Biological Station, Michigan, USA - LAR L8-1 metaG... | ecosystem: Host-associated > Plants > Roots >... | reverse complement strand
ACGTTCACAAGAGCTTCGGCAAGCTCGAAGTGCTGAAGGGCATCTCGCTCGAGGTGTTGAAGGGCGAGACGGTCTGCATCATCGGGCCCTCGGGTTCCGGCAAGACGACCTTCATCCGCTGCATCAACCACCTCGAGAAGATGGACTCCGGCCGGATCGAGGTGAACGGGCAGCTGATCGGCTACCGGCAACGCGGCGACAGACTGGTGGAGGACAGCGAGCGCAACATCGCTCGGCAGCGGACGCAGATCGGGATGGTCTTCCAGCGCTTCAACCTCTTCCCGCACAAGACCGCGCTCCAGAACGTGATCGAGGCGCCCGTGCACGTGCTCGGCGTCCCCAAGGATCAGGCGATCGGCCTCGCAACGGCGCTGCTCGGGCGGGTCGGCCTTGCGGACAAGGTCGACACGTATCCCGGCAAGCTCTCAGGCGGGCAGCAGCAGCGGGTGGCGATCGCGCGCGCGCTCGCGATGGGCCCCACTCTGATGCTGTTCGACGAGGCGACGAGCGCGCTCGACCCGGAGGTGATCGGCGAGGTGCTCTCGGTGATGGAGGAGCTAGCGGCCGCAGGGACGACGATGATCGTCGTCACCCACGAGATGGGCTTCGCGCGCAAGGCGGCCAACCGCGTCGTGATGATGGACGAAGGGCTGATCATCGAGGAGGGCACGCCCGAGCACTTCTTCGAGGCGCCGAGGAACGCGCGCACGAAGCAGTTCCTCTCGAAGATCCTGTAAGGAAATCGTAACCAGGTTAAGCATTTCGCTAACCTGGTTAGCGAATGACTTCTGCAGCGAAGCAGCAACTCGATGCGATGGCGGTGGCCGACAGCCTCCGGCCCACGCTGCTCCGTCTGGCCCGCGAGCTGCGTCGGGAGAAGATCGCCGGAGTCTCGCCGCACCAGGTCGGCCTGCTCGTCTCCATCAAGTACTCGCCCGGCATCACCGTCGGCGAGCTCGCCGCGGAGGAACGAGTCTCGACCGCCGCCATGTCGAAGCGCGTCTCGCGGCTCGAGCGCGACGGTTTCGTCGCCCGCACGAAGAGCGAAGCCGACCGCCGCTGCATCGGACTGACACTGACCGAGGACGGCCAGCGCACGCTCCGCCGCGTCCGCTCCCGCCGCACCGCCTACCTTGCGAGCCGCCTGGGCGCTCTGACACCGGCCGAGCTCGCTGCGGTGGGAGCGGCGGCGGAGCCGCTCGCGCGCCTCCTCGAGGGCGAGAAGGTGCGCACTTGACGAAGGCCGCCAGGCGGACGTTCCACAGTCTCCGCTACCGCAACTACCGCCTCTTCTTCGGCGGACAGATCGTCTCCCAGACCGGGTCGTGGATGCAGCGGATCGCGCTCGGCTGGTTCGTCCTCCAGCTGACGCACTCGCCGTTCGACGTCGGCGTGATGGCGTTCGCGCAGTTCGCGCCGTACATGATGTTCGGCCTGTTCGCGGGCGTCCTCGCCGACCGGCTCGACGCGCGCCGCACCGTGATCGGGACGCAGACCGCGCAGCTGATCTCGGCCTCGGCGCTCGCCTGGATCGCGCTCGGCGGCTTCGCCGAGCCGTGGATGCTCTACACGATCGCGTTCATCAACGGGACGGTGCTCGTGCTCGACGTGCCGTCGCGCCAGCAGCTCACGTACCGGATGGTCGGCCGCGAGGACCTGCCGAACGCGATCGCCCTCAACTCGACGCTCTTCAACGCGTCGCGGATCTTCGGTCCCGCGATCGCCGGCGTCGTGCTCGTCGCCGGCGCAGGCGTCTGCTTCCTCACCAACGCGATCAGCTACCTCGCCGTCCTGATCTGCCTGCTCCTCATGCGCGTCTCGGAGTTCTTCCCGCTGCAGCGCTTCGAGCGTCCGAAGATCCTCGCCGGCACGCGCGAGGGCCTCGCGTGGATTCGACGGCAGCCGCGGATGCTCGTCATCCTCTCGCTCGTCTTCGTGATCAGCACGTTCTGCTTCAACTTCAACGTCACGCTGCCGGTGCTCGCGAAGGTCACCCTGAACGGGCACGCCTACGTCTACGGGCTGCTGTCTGCCGCCTTCGGCGTGGGCGCGCTGGTCGGAGCGCTCGCCGCCGCCTCGCTGGGACGCGCGTCGATGAAGGTCCTCCTCGTCGGCGGGATGGTCTTCTCGGGCGCCGAGCTCCTGCTTGCGCCCGTCCAGTCCGCGATCCTGGCCGGAGTCCTGCTCTTCTTCGTGGGCGCGGGCTTCACCGCGTGGTCGGCGAACTCGAACGCGATCATGCAGCTCGCCGCGCCCGACCACCTGCGCGGACGCGTGATCGGGCTCTACTTCTACGCCTTCAACGGCACGGGAGCGATCGCCGGGATCATGACCGGCTGGCTCTGCGACGTCGGCGGCACCGAGCTCGCTTTCGTCGTCGCCGGACTCGTCGGCATCGTCGCGGTGATGGCGACCGCACTTGCGCTCGGCTGGACGCCGCGCATCACGACGCGCCGCCGCGCCGACCAGCCGCAGCACGCTTGATCCGATCCCGCGGGACGCGCGAAGATACGCCGTCCGCTGTCGAACGAGGAGGAGAACAGGTGGTGTCGGTCATCATGACGTTGAAGGTCTCGGGAGACCCGGAGAAGCTCGAGCGGCTCGCAGGGGAAAACCAGGACATGATCCGCGGCATCTCACAGCGGGCCAAGGATCAGGGCCTCATCGCGCACCGCTTCTACGGGAGCGAAGGCCAGATCATGGTGGTCGACGAGTGGCCCGACCCCGAGAGCTTCCACCGCTTCTTCGAGGCTGAGCAGGAGAACATCGGCCCGATGATGGAGCAGGTCGCAACGAGCGAGCCCGAGATCACGTTCTGGCGGAAGCTCGAGACCGGCGACGACATCGGCTGGGACTAGCGCTCAGCTGACGACCCAGGTCTCGCCGGAGCGGAGTAGCTCCCCGAGATCGCCCTTGCCGCGCTTCTCCTCGGCGCCCGCGAGTTGCTCGGCCATCAGGTCGTCGTAGACCGGACGTTCGATGTTGCGGAAGATCCCGACCGGCGTGCCGCCGTGCGTTGCCTGCGTCACGCGCGACAGGGCGAATGCCAACGAGGGCTCTGCGTGCGTCGAGTCGTGCACGAGCACGCCGTCCTCCCCCGCGGCGCAGGCCTCGATCGTCCCGTCCGGCAGCTGCCGCAGCGCCTTCTCGCCGTCCGTGCCCCAGGTGATCGGCTCGCCGTTGCGCAGGAGGATCCGGTTGACGCCCTCCTTGTCGTCCCGGACGTAGTCGAACGCGTCGTCGTTGAAGATCGGGCAGTTCTGGAAGATCTCGACGAACGCGCTGCCGCGATGCTCGGCCGCGGCGCGCAGCACGGCGGTCATCCCCTTCTTGTCGGTGTCGATCGCGCGCCCGACGAACGTCGCCTCGGCGCCGACCGCGAGCGAGATCGGGTTGAAGGGCCAGTCGATCGAGCCCATCGGCGTCGACTTCGTCACCATTCCGACCTCGCTCGTGGGCGAGTACTGCCCCTTCGTCAGCCCGTAGACCCGGTTGTTGAAGAGGAGGATCTTGAAGTTGACGTTGCGGCGCAGCGCATGGATCAGGTGGTTGCCGCCGATCGACATCGCGTCGCCGTCGCCCGTCACGACCCAGACCGAGAGATCGGGTCGCGTCGTCGCGAGCCCGGTCGCGATCGCGGGCGCGCGGCCGTGGATCGAGTGAATCCCGTACGTGTTCATGTAGTACGGGAAGCGCGCCGCGCAGCCGATGCCGCTGATGAAGACGGTGTTCTCGCGCTCGATGCCGAGCTCGGGCATGAACGACTGCATCGCGGCGAGGATCGCGTAGTCGCCGCAGCCCGGGCACCAGCGCACCTCCTGGTCGGTGCGGAAGTCCTTCGCGGTCAGCGCGCCGTTGCCGTTGCCGCCCTCGCTCACGCGGCGTCCACCAGGGCCTCGGCCGCCTCGGCCACCTCGGCGGCGCGCAGCGGGAAGCCGCGCACGCGGTTGTAGCCGATCGCGTCCACCAGGAACTGCGAGCGCACGAGCTGCAGGAGCTGGCCGAGGTTCATCTCCGGGATCAGCACCTTCTCGTAGCGGCGCAGCACGTCGCCGGTGTTGCGCGGGAACGGATTGAGATAGCGGAGGTGGGCGTGGGCGACCTGCTTGTCGTTCGCGCGGACGCGGCGCGCGGCTGCCGCGACCGGGCCGTACGTGCCGCCCCAGCTGAGCACGAGCACCTTCGCCTCGCCGCTGGGGTCGTCCACCTTCAGCTCCGCGATGTCGCCGGCGATGCCTGCGACCTTCTGCGCGCGCAGCCGCGTCATCAGGTCGTGGTTCCCGGGGTCGTAGGAGATGTTGCCCGTGCGGTCCGCCTTCTCGAGGCCGCCGATCCGGTGCTCGAGCCCCTTCGTCCCCGGCACCGCCCACGGCCGCGCGAGCGTCTGCTCGTCGCGCAGGTACGGGAGGAACTCGTCACCCGCATTCGGCTCCGTGGCGAATGTCGTGTGGAGGTCGGGCAGCGTGTCGAGGTCGGGCAGGAGCCACGGCTCGGAGCCGTTCGCGAGGTAGGCGTCAGAGAGGAGGTACACGGGCGTGCGGTACTTGAGCGCGATCCGCACCGCCTCGATCGCAGCGTGGAAGCAGTCGGACGGCGAGCCGGCCGCGATCACCGGCACCGGCGACTCGCTGTTGCGGCCGTACATGACCATCAGCAGGTCGCCCTGCTCCGGCTTGGTGGGCATCCCGGTCGACGGGCCTGCGCGCTGGATGTCGCAGATCAGGAGCGGCAGCTCGAGCATGATCGCGAGCCCGACGGTCTCGGCCTTGAGGACGATGCCCGGGCCGGCCGAGGTCGTGACGCCGAGCGCACCGCCGAACGCAGCGCCCACCGCGGCTCCGGCAGCCGCGATCTCGTCCTCCGCCTGGAAGGTGCGTACGCCGAAGTGCTTGTAGCCCGCGAGCTCCTCGAGGATCGCGCTCGCCGGCGTGATCGGGTACGCGCCGAGGAAGAGCGGCAGCCCGGAGAGCCGAGACGCGGCGACGAGCCCGAGCGACAGCGCCTGGTTGCCGGTGATGTTGCGGTACGTCCCCGGCTTGAGCTTCGCGGGCTTCACCTCGTACGTGACGGCGAACGACTCGGTCGTCTCACCGAACGCGTAGCCGGCGCGGAGCGCCTTGATGTTCGCGGCTGCGATCTCGGGCCGCTTCGCGCCGAACTTCTCCTCGAGGAACTCGATCGTCGGCTTGATCGAGCGCCCGTACAGCCACGACATCAGCCCGAGCGAGAACATGTTCTTCGAGCGCTCGGCCTCGCGCGGCGTGACGCCCTCGATCTCCTTGAGCGCGCCGACGGTCAGCGACGTCAGCGGCACGGCGTGCACCTGGTACTCGTCGAGCGAGCCGTCCTCGAGCGGGCTCTGGGCGTAGCCGGCCTTCTGGAGGTTCCGCTCGGTGAAGGCGTCGGCGTCGACGATCAGCGTTCCACCCCTCGGCAGATCCGCGATGTTCGTCTTCAGCGCCGCCGGGTTCATCGCGACGAGGACGTTGGGCGCGTCGCCCGGCGTGAGGATGTCGTGGTCGGCGAAGTGGAGCTGGAAGCCGGAGACGCCCGGCAGCGAGCCGGCGGGCGCGCGGATCTCGGCGGGGAAGTCGGGCAGCGTCGAGATGTCGTTGCCGAGCAGCGCGGCCTCGGACGTGAACTGCGAGCCGGTGAGCTGCATGCCGTCGCCGGAGTCGCCCGCGAAGCGGACGATGACCTGAGAGAGCTGCTCGACCGGCTTGCTGCTCATCTGCTCCTGTCAGGTATAGCGCACATACCGGCCCTTAGTTCGTGCTTAGACGTCCGCGCATAGACTCGCCGCGTGGAGGCGGTGGTCTCGGTTCGGGGACTGCGCAAGCGCTACGGCGCGGTTGACGCCGTCGCAGGAATCGACCTCGAGATCGACCGTGGTGAGATCTTCGCCTTCCTCGGGCCGAACGGCGCCGGCAAGACGACGACAGTCGAGATCCTCGAGGGTTTCCGCACCCGGACGGCAGGCGAGGTGAGCGTGCTCGGTATGGATCCCGCCCACGGCGACGGGCCGTGGCGCGACCGGGTCGGCGCAGTGCTGCAGGAGTCGAACGCCGAACCGGGACTGACGGTGCGCGAGAGCCTCCAGCTCTACTCCGGCTACTACCGCGAGCCGCGGGACATCGACGAGACGATCGCGCTCGTCGGGCTGGGCGAGAAGGCGGACACGCTCGCGCCACAGCTCTCGGGTGGGCAGCGGCGCCGGCTCGACGTCGCGCTCGCGCTGATCGGCGACCCGGAGCTCATCTTCCTCGACGAGCCGACGACGGGATTCGACCCGTCCGCGCGACGCACGGCGTGGCACGTGATCGAGGGGCTCCGCGAGCTCGGCAAGACCGTCTTCCTCACGACCCACTACATGGACGAGGCCGAGGAGCTCGCCGACCGCATCGCCGTCATCGCCGACGGCCGGATCGTCGCGGAGGGCACGCCGGGCACGCTCGGAGGCCGTAACAGCATGGCTTCGACGATCCGCTTCACGCTGCCGCAGGGAACCGGCGCCGACGACCTCCCGGCCGAGCTGCGAGCGCTCGTCGCCGGCGTGGACGGGCGCGTGACGCTCATGACCGAGACGCCGCTCGCGCATGTCGGCTCGCTCGCCGAGTGGGCGCGCGGGCGCGGGATCGACCTGCCCGACCTCGACGTGCGGCGGCCGACGCTCGAGGACGTCTATCTCGAGCTGACCGCGGACCCCGCGTGACCACCGCGGCGGCACGCGGGCCGGTCGCGCTCGTCGTCCACCAGGCGCGCTTCGACCTGCGCGGGTTCCTCCGCAACCGGCAGGCCCGTTTCTTCACGCTGGCCCTGCCGCTGCTCTTCATGGTCATCTTCAACGGCGTCTTCGGCGACAACGTCGTCGGCCCGGGCTCGACGAAGGCGTCGGCGTACTACGTCCCGGGCATCGCCGCGCTCGGGGTGATCGCGGCCTCGTTCGTCAACCTCGTGATCTCGATCACCGCGCAGCGCGAGGGCGGCATCCTCAAGCGGCGCCGGGCGACGCCGGTGCCCGCCTGGGTCCTGGTCGGCGGCCGGGCACTCAGCGCGATCGGGATCTCGCTCGTCGTCGTCGCCGGGCTGCTCACGTTCGGCCGCGTCGTCTACGGCGTCAAGCTGCCGACCTCCGCGCTGCCCGGCATCGCGTTCACCGCGGTCGTCGGCTCGCTCACGTTCTGCGTCCTCGCCTACGCGCTGTCGACGGTGATCCAGAACGAGGACGCCGCGCAGCCGACCGTGATGGCGATCATGCTGCCGCTCTACTTCATCTCCGGGATCTTCATCCCGAACATCAACCTGCCGACGTGGCTGCAGCACGTCGCCTCGGTGTTTCCCGTGCAGCACCTCGCAGCCGGCTTCCGCCACAGCTACCTGCCCGGCGCCCACGGCGTCGGGATCGTCTGGAGCGACATCGGCGTGCTCGCGATCTGGGCGGTCATCGGCGTCGCCGTGGCGCTCAGGCGCTTCAGCTGGCTGCCGAAGACCGCGAGCGCCTAGGCGGCCGCGAGAACGAGCGGGTTCCCCGAGGGGTCCCGCACCTCGGTGCCGCCGATCCGCTCGGCCACGCGCCCCAGTTCCTCCTCGTCCGGGACGACGATCGTGAAGCGGAGCAGCCTCGCCGTGCCCTCGGGTGCGGGCGGCGCGCCGCGCGTCTCCCAGGTGTTGCCGCCGAGGTGGTGGTGGTAGCCGCCGGCGCTGAGGAACGCGGCCTGGTCGCCGAGGTGCGCGGTCAGGCCCATCCCGAGCCTGTCGCGGTAGAAGCCGATCGTCTCGTCGACGTCGCGGACGCAGAGGTGGACGTGCCCGACCGTCGTCCCGTCCGGCAGGCCGTCGAAGCCGGCGTCGCCCGCCTCCGCGAGCAACGAGTCGGTGTCGAGCGGGATCGTCGTCATCCGCTGGCCGACCTGACCCTCCCACTGCTCGCGCGGGCGGTCGGCGTAGATCTCGATGCCGTGGTAATCCGGGTCGCGGAGATAGATCGCCTCGCTCACGACGTGGTCCGAGAGCCCGGTGAGCGGGATCTGCTCTCGCACGGTGTGCGCGAGGAAGCGGCCGAGGCTCGGGCGATCGGGCACGAGCAACGCGACGTGGAAGAGGCCGGCGAAGCCCTGGGCCGGGCGGGCGCCCGGCTCCTCGACGAACCGCACCAGTGGCGTGTCCCTCCCGAGCTCGGCCGTCCCGTTCTCGCGTGAAAGGAGACGCAGGCCGATCGCGTCCTGCCAGTACGCGAGCGAGCGGTCGAGATCGGAGACACTCAGCTCGACGAGCCCCATGCGTGTGTCGGGCGCAATCTCCATGCCGGGAATCTATCCCTGCGTGTGCTTGAGCGTGTCCTCCCGCTGCTGCGCTTCGGCGAGGGTGAGCCGACCCGAGCAGACCTCGGCGTTGAGCTCGTTCTCGATCTGGTCCACGTCCGACGCGCGCGGATACGGCTCGGGCCAGAGGTTGCGCGGGTCGGTCGGGTTGCCGCCCATCTCGAGGCTGATCAGGTGATCCTCCTGGTAGTCCGACATCGACCCGGTCTCGCGGTACTGCCGCATCTGCCTGCGCTTCAGGGCATTGGTGTACGAGACCGGCGGGCGGATGGTCGCCGTCCAACCGTCGCGGCAGATCGTGGAGCGGATGTTCGCCTGCGTCACCTGTGGGTTGAGGACACCCGGCGTGCGCGTCGGGTCGGCGAGGATCGCGTCGCCTTTGCGGTGGTGTCCGTGTGCGAACAGGACGACGACGGCGACGACGAGCGCGAGGGCGATGAGGAGGTCGATGGGAGTCATGGGTCTCGCCACCGCGGCGACGGTAGGTCGCGCTCGCACCTCCCGCAAGGCTCTCTTCCCGCCCTGTCCAGGCGCGCCAGTAGGCTCGTGGACATGGCCGAAATCGTCGTTCGCCCGCGCGGTCCGTACTCGCTCGCGCTCTCCGCGAAGCTCGCCGGCGACGCGACGCGAAGCATGCGAGAGGGCCTCTTCACGGCACGCTGTTGCGACGCCGTCGCCCGCGCCTGGCAGTCACCCGACGGCACCGTGACGATCCGATCCGAGTCGCTTGCGGCCGCCGAGAAGCTCCGCTGGACGCTCGCGCTCGACGACGACCACTCGGAGTTCCTGCGGCGCTTCGCGCGCGATCCCCTGCTGGGCCGCGCGACGAAGCACCTCCGCGGCTACCGGCCCGTCCGTACGGCAACGGTCGCGCAGGCGCTCCTCCGCGCTGTCTGCGGCCAGCTCATCGACTCGAAAACGGCACGCAAGCTCGAGCGTACGGTGATTCGGGCGCTACAGCCTCGTGACGCTTCCGTCACGGTGGCTGCCACCGGCCTCTGCGAACCGCCGGCGACCGCCGTGCTCGGAGCCGTCGCGCCGTTCGAGCTGCGCCGGCTCGGCCTGCACGAACGTCGCGGCGCGGCGCTCGTCCGGGTTTGCCGGAACCTCGAGCTCGAGCGGCTCCACGATCTGCCGACCGAGGCGGTCGTTCGCCGGATCGAGCGCGAGCGCGGCCTCGGCCCGTGGTCGGCGGGGGTCGTCTGCCTCGAAGGACTCGGCCGCTTCGACTACGGGCTCGTCGGGGATCTCGGCCTTATCAAGCTCCTGCGCGCGATGCGCGGCCGGCCCGTGGAGGCCTGGGAGACGGCGGAGCTGCTCGAGCCCTACGGGGAGTGGGCCGGTCTCGCGAGCGTCTATCTCCTCAGGGGCTTCAGCCGCGGCCTGATCCCGCTGTCTTCGGCGCGCGCCGCCTAGCCGCGAGCGGTGCCGAGCCGGCGCTGCGCCGGCGTTCAGCCGCTCGGGCGCATGGACAGGACGCGAGAGCAACCGCCGGGAGCGGTCCTCTACGCAGCTCCGGGTTCATAGACTCTTTCCATGAGCGAGCGCAAGATCGCGATCCTCGGCGGCGGCCGGATCGGGGAGGCCCTCCTCTCCGGCCTGCTCAGCTCCGGCTGGCGCGATCCCTCCGAGATCGTCGTCACCTCTCGGCGCGACGAGCGAAATGCCGAGCTCAACGAGCGCTACGGGGCGGAGGCGATCACGGACAACGCGGCGGCGGTCGCAGGAGCCGGGCTCGTCGTCGTCGCCGTCAAGCCGCAGGACATCGACGTCCTGCTCGGCGAGATCGGCCCCCACCTCACGACCGAGCAAACCCTCGTTTCGGTCGCGGCGGCCATCCCGACCGCGCACATCGAGCAGCGGATCGCGGACGGCGTCCCCGTCGTGCGCGCGATGCCGAACGCTCCCGCGACCGTGCACGAGGGCATGGCGGGGATCTGCGCGGGCGCGCACGCCGGCGACGAACAGCTCACGCTCGCCGACGAGCTCCTCTCGCACCTCGGCCGCGTCGTCCGTGTGCCCGAGGCATGGATGGACGCGATCACCGCGGTGTCGGGCTCGGGCCCCGCGTACTTCGCGCTCCTCGCCGAGGCGATGATCGAAGCGGGGATCCTGCTCGGCCTCTCGCGCGAGGTCTCGACGACGCTGGTCGTGCAGACGATGTTCGGCACGGCGAAGCAGCTCCGCGATCAGGGCATGCACCCGGTCGAGCTGCGCGAGTCGGTCACGTCTCCCGGCGGCACGACGATCGCGGCGATCCGCGAGCTCGAGCAGGCGGGAGTGCGCGCGGCGTTCCTCAACGCGATCCAGGCCGCGATGGACCGAGCGCGCGAGCTCGCCGAAGGCGGATGAGCTCGGTCGACATCACGGTCGTCGCCGATGCGAACGAGGCGGCGCAGCTCGTCGCGGAGCGGCTCGTGGAGCAAGTCCAGGCCGGCGGCAGCATCGTCCTGACAGGCGGCTCCACGCCGCGTCGTGCCTACGAGCTCGCAGCCGCGCTCGAGCCCGACTGGAGCAGCGTCGAGCTCTGGTGGGGAGACGAACGCTGTGTCCCGCCGGACGACGCACGGTCGAACTACTGCCTGGCGAAGGCGGCGTTGCTCGACCGGCTCGAGACCCCGCCGAAATCGGTCCACCGGATGGAGGGCGAGCTCGGTCGCGACGAGGGCTCGAGGGAGTACCGGCTCGAGCTCATGGACGTCGACACCTTCGACCTGGTTCTCGTCGGGCTCGGCCCTGACGGCCACGTCGCCTCGCTCTTCCCCGACTTCCCCACACTCGATGTCACGAGCCGCGACGTCGTCGGCTCCGAGGCCGGCTACGAGCCGTTCGTCGACCGGATCTCGATGACGCTGCCGCGTCTCTGCAACACACGGGAGCTGCTCTTCCTCGTGGCCGGCGCGGACAAGGCCGACGCCGTGACCCGAGCGCTGGCGGGCGAGCCGTCCCGGCAGACGCCGGGCAGCCTCGCCCGCTCCACCGAGGGAGCGACCCGCGCGATCCTCGACCGAGCCGCAGCTTCCAAGCTTTCCTGAAGGAGCGGCCGCACCATTCGGCGCGGCCGCTCCCGGTATGCGGCGGCTTGGTGCTCCGCAGCCCGTCGCCGCCGCTGCTTGGGTGGTGCAAGGGGAACTAGCTCGTGCTCGCCGGACCCTGGTCGACGACCTGCCGCACCGGAAGCGCCGTGAGAATCGCTGCGAGGTCGGAACCGCTCGTGTCTCTCGGCTCTCTCGGAGCACGCACCTTGACGAGGCCACGGTCGCCGTCGGCGATCACCGTCACGCCGTCGCGCAGGACGATCTTGGTGTTCGAGGCCAGCTCGCCAGTGAACGTGAGCGACATGTCCTTCAGGGCCCTGCCATGGCGGTTGGCACGCTTGACGTCGATGGTGATCGAGCCATTCGCGCTCGTCGCGGAATCGAAGGGCGAGTAGCCCGAGAGGTTGCCCTTGAGGACGTACAGCACCTTCGCCTTGCCGTGGTTCTGATGGGGCCCCTTGGTCGGATTCGGGCCCTTGGCGAGTGCGACGCTCGGAATCATCAGAGCGGCAATCGCGAACGGAACGACCTTCTTCATCACTCAATCTCCTGCCCGGTCGGTTGGCTCCCCGACTCCAACTATCTCCACGGTTGTCAGCCCACGACCGGTCCGACGTAAGCGCTGCGTAAAGCCGGAGATTCCTCAGCCGAGACCGCGCGACGCCGCGAGCACGTCGAGTGCGAGAGCGGTGTCGGGCACGGGGACGTCCTCGAGGAAGGCTGCCCGTTCCTCGAACGCGCGGCGCACGGAGGCGACCGCCTCGCGGTAGCGGACCGAGTCGTGGTTCGCGAGCGCCGAGAGCGCGGCGGCGACGTCGGCCGGGAAGCCGTCCCCCAGCGTCCCCGCGACCGCGGCCGCCTCTTCGTCCCGTCCGAGGACGAGCAGCGCAAGCACGCCTGCGTAGCGGCCGATCGGCGACAGGGACATGTCCAGGTATCTGATACCTAGACATGTCTCGAGGGTCCATCGCGCCGACTCGCTCGCGTCGTCGCCCGCGATGAGCAGAGCTTTGAGCGCGCCGATCGGCCGGCCCCAGGCATCCGGTGCGCCGCCCGCCTCCCAGCTCTCGCGGTACCGCTCCGCCGACCGCCGCAGCCACTCCGCGGCTTCCTCGCGGTCGCCGTCCATGAGCAGGGACAGCCCGGCAGCCCAGGCCGAGTTCGCGAGCGCCACCAGCCGACGCTCGTCGCGCTCCCGTGTCGTGCCGGCCGCCGCCGCCGAAGGCGGCGACCCCTGGCCGGGCGACGGCGGCTTCGCCGCTGTCGCTTCCAGCCTCGAGTAGCGCGCCGCGGCGCGCTCGTACCGCTCGCGCCAGTCCATCCGCGCAGACTAGGCTCACAGCCGATGGCGAACGACGACTGGCGCATCACGATCGAGGTCGAGGAGGAGCACGCGACGGGCTTCCTCGACCGGCTCACGGGCAACCTCGGCTCCGAGGCGCGCGAGCTCGCGGAGAACCTGAAAGCTCACCGGCTCGCGGTCTCGCGCGACGAGGACACCATCTACGTCTACGCCGCCACCCACGCCGCGGCCGAGCAGGCTCACGCCGTCGTGGAGGCCGCGCTGCGCGAGCACGGGATCGAGGCGCGCACGAGCCGGATCGAGCACTGGCTCGACGAGGAGGACCGCTGGGACGACGAGCCGCCCGGCGAGACCTGGGAGCAGGAAGAGCTCGACCGCGGCTTCGCCCCGTGGGAGGTGCGCGTCGAGTGCGCTTCGCACCAGGCGGCGCGCGAGCTCGCGGAACAGCTCGAGGCCGAGGGCTACAAGCCCGAGCGGCGCTCCCAGTACCTCATCGTCGGAGCCGCGAGCCGCGAGGACGCAGACGCCCTGGCGACCCGCCTGCACGGCCAGGTCGAGCCGGGCGGCGAGCTGGTCTACGAAGTCGAGCCGTCCAATCCGTTCGCCATCTTCGGCGGCCTGGGCATGTAACTGGCTGTAGCGCTCACGTTGACGAAGCCCGGAACCAGGGTATGCTTCCTCGCGCGCCGCTCGCCCAGGGGAAATACGAGCCGAGCGCAGCGCATCTCTTAGTTGGATTGCAGCACCGAAGCGTGCTGCGCATATGCAAGAAGCAATCCCGCAGCCGACAGGCCAACCGGAGGCGGCCGATCCGGTAGTCGCCTCAGCTCTCCGCGCGGAAGCGTGGGCGGGCGAGCCGTTCCTCCGTGAGGGCGAGGATCCGGCCGTTGCGCTCGGCGAGGGCACAGCCCGCCGCCGCGCGCTCGACGACGCCGTCACGGAGATGGACGCCGGCCTCAAAGCGCCGTCCTCGAAATGGAAGGTTCGCTACGGCCTCCTGCTCGGCCTCGAGCGGGTGCTTGCCGAGCCCGAGCCGCGCACGGCCGCCGGCACCGCCCTCCGCCGCCATCAGGTCGACGCGCTCGCCGGGATGCTGACCGAGCTCATCGCCGCCAGCCAGCGCTACGACGAGCCGAACGGCAACGGCAACGGCGCGACGGCCGAGGAGCTCGAGCAGCTGCAGGTCGAGGACGAGGACGAGGACTCGACCCTCGTGGTCGAGATCGAGGACGCTGAGCTTCCCGAGGAGCCGGTACAGGACGACCCGGGGGCCGTCCGCCGCTACCGCTTCCGCCACCCGACCGCGTCGGGCAAGACGATCGCCGCCGCGGGCTTCGTCGACGCCGCCCGCACGCTCGGCGTCCTGATCCTCACGCACCGTCGCCTGCTCGTCTCCCAGTTCACGCGCGACCTGACGACCGAGGGCTACGGCAAGCGCTTCACCGAGGTGATCACGAGCGACAGCCGCAGCGCGAAGAAGTCCCCGCTCACGATCCAGACCTACGCCTGGTTCGCGCGCCACGTCGACTCGATCGACCGCGACGCGTACCAGCTCGTGATCTGCGACGAGGCGCACACGGCCCTCGGGGAGAAGACCTCGGCCGCGATCCGCTCCTTCCCGGAGCCCATCTACATCGGGATGACCGCGACCGAGCAGCTGATCGCCAAGCAGGTCTCCGACGTCTTCCCCGCCTCGGTCGACGACCTGCCGCTGCAGGACGCCGCCCGCCGCGGGCTGATCGCGCCGCTGCGCGACCTGCGCGTGCCGCCGGTCGCGGCAGTCAACTCGGTGCCGATCGTCGGCGGCGACTTCGACCAGGAGGTCCTGGCCAAGACTCTCGACCACCAGGCCCTCAACATGGCCGCCGCGAGCCTCTACCGCGAGCGCTTCGACAACACGCCGGGCATCGTCTATGCGGCCGGAGTCGACCACGCGTACAACCTCGCGACGGAGTTCCGCGCGGCCGGGATCAAGGCGGAGGCGGTCTCGGGCCGGACGCCGCCGGTGCGCCTCGCGGAGACGCTCGCCGCCTACGAGCGCGGTGAGATCAACGTGCTCATCAACGCACAGCTGCTCGCGGAGGGCTGGAACTCGCCGCGCGCGACCGTCTGCATGCACCTCGCACCGACCGCATCGCGGCGTGTCTACCAGCAGCGAATCGGCCGCATCATGCGCCTGCATCCGCGCAAGGAGGCGGGCATCGTCGTCGACTTCGTGCCGAAGGGCGCGACCCACAACGAGCGGGTCGTCTCGCTCCACTCGCTGCTCGACGCCGACTTCTACCGCGAGGGCGCGCGCGTCACCCCGGCACCGCGCCGCCGCTCGCAGCGCCGAGCGCGCCGCCGCCTCACGCCCGCGCCGTGGCTCGTTCCGGTCACGCCGGACGTTCGCCGCCGCATCGGCGTCATCCAGCGGGAGTGGCAACGCATCGACCCGAAGTACCTCGACGAGGACGAGCAGCGCTACTGGGCGACGATCGCCGGGCGCCAGATCAAGTTCGAGGAGCGGGCCAACTTCGTGCAGAAGCTGACCGACCGGAACGCGAGCAAGGTCGCGCTCGAGCAGTTCCTGACCACGGCGGCGGCCGAGAACCCGAACCGGCGGCTGCGCATGATGGCGCTGCAGGACCGCGTCTCGATGCGCGTCGAGCGTGCCGACTTCGACGATCTCGTCACGCTCGTGACGCAGGCGCCGACCTGGGAGAAGGAGCGGCTGCCGGGGATCCGCATCCTCCTGCGCGCGATCGGCGAGGAGAAGCCCGACGCGCCGGACCAGATCCTCGCCCGCTGGACGTGGCGGCTCGCGCGGGCGACGCGCAAGGTGCAGGATCGGCGCGCGTCGGCGGAGTACCCGGAGGCCAAGCGCTTGCTCGGCGCGCTCGCGAACTCCCGCGGCCACCGACACGAGGAGAACGCGGCCAAGCTCGTCAAGGCCGCGCTCGAGCTGCCGCTGCCGGTCGGCGCCGCGCTCCTGGCCTCGGCGGAGGGCTACACGCCGCGCGCGACGAAGTTGATCGACGACGCCCGCGAACGGCTTGGCACGACCCAGGAAGTCGCATTCGCGCTGGCGGAGAACCTCCCCGCGCCGAAGCAGGGCTCGGGGCGCAGCCGGCGGCGCCGGCGGCGGAGGCGCAAGGGCGGCGGGGCAGCCCCGAAGGCTCAGCAGCAGGCGAAGCAGAACGGCGGTGGCGGCGAGGCGAAGCCTGACAAGTCGGTCGAAGCCGAAGCCGCCAAGAGCGACTGAGCGAGAGTCCTAGGACGCCGGTCCGCCGGCGCTCTCGCCGGCGTCGTCCTCTTCCTCGTCGCGCTCGCGGAGGAAGCGTGTCAGCTCGGCGGCGAGGCTCTCACCGGACGGAAGCTCCTCGGCCGCTTCCATCAGGTCGACGCGGCGTTCGAGCTCCTCGACGTAGGCGGCCGTCTCGGCATCGGATGCGACTGCCTCGGTCACCTGCTCCGCATATTCCTCCGCAGCCTGCTCGAGCTCGGCGACGTCGATGTCGGTTTCGATGAGCTCGCCGAGGCGCGTGCAGAGCGCAAGTGCGGCGCGAGGGCTTGGCGCGAGGGAGACGTAGTGCGGCACGGCCGCCCAGAGGCTCACCGCCGGCAGCCCCGCCTGCCGGCAGGCGTCGAGGAGGATGCCGACGATGCCGGTCGGGCCCTCGTAGCGCGACGGCTCGACCCCGAGCTCCTCCACGAGCGCCGGATCGCTGGCTGCGGCGCTCACCGGCGCGGGTCGCGTGTGCGGCACGTCGGCGAGCAGCGAGCCGAGCGTGACGGCCAGCTCGACCTCGAGCTCCTGCAGCAGCTCGAGCACGAGGCCGGTGTACGTCTTCCAGCGAAGGTTGGGCTCGACGCCGAGCAGGATCACCGCGTCGCGGTCGAGACCCGGGATCGGTGCGTGGAGGAACGTGTTCGACGGCCACTCGAGCTTGCGCGTCAGGCCGTCCTCGAGCGACACGTTCGGGCGCACCGCCTGGAAGTCGTAGAAGTTCTCGGAGTCGATCTCTGCGAACTGCTCCGCGCCCCACTGCTTCGCGAGGAAGCCGCCGCCGAGCGTGGCGCCCTGGCCGCCGTCGTTCCAGCCGCGGAAGGCGGCGATCAACACCGGATGGCGCAGGTCCGGCCGCGAGGAGACGGTCAGCTCCGACATTCGATCAGTCTAGTGGTCGCTTTTCATGGGCCCCGATCGGGCGCCAGAGACGCGCAGCGAGCCCCACCGTCCAGGCCACGAGGGTTGCGGCCGTCGCCACGTGGAGGAGCACGAGCCACCACGGCACGTCGCCGTACGTCCGGTACTGCACCTCGCCGATCGCCATCTGGACGGCGAGGATCGCGAGCAGCCCCGCGCAGCCGCGCAGCAGCCATGGGTACGTGCTGCGGCGCGCCCACGCCCAGGCCGCGAGCACTACGAAGACGACGCCGAACACGGCGACGGCGCGGACGTGCCAGTAGACGGCGGGGTAGAAGGAGCCGAGCCGCGGCACAATCTGGGAGCCGGAGCTCCCGGGGAACCGTCCGGCGGCGGTCGCCACCGTGCCGCTGATCGCGAGCACCGTGACGGCGAGGACGAGCACGAGCCCGCCGAGCCGCGCGATCCAGGGCAGCGGGGCTCCCTCGCCGCGGACGAGCCGCGCCGCCTCGAGCAAAGTGAGCACCGCGAGCGAGACGAGTGTGAACGAGAGCAGCAGGTGCGTGATCACGAGGTATGGATCGAGGTCGTAGTAGACGGTGATCGCGCCGAGCGGTGCCTGCGCGAGCGTCCCCACGAAGACGGCCGTCGCCAGCCAGCGGCCACGGCGGCCGAGGCCCCGCGTGAGCCACGCGGCGACCGCCAGCGCGAGCGTCGTGAAGATCGTGACCGCAGAGACGACGCGGTTCCCGAACTCGATGTACGAGTGGTAGCTCTGCGGGAGCGCGTGCTGGGTCGTGCAGGTCGGCCACTCGGGGCAGCCGAGCCCGGAGCCGGTGAGCCGGACCGTCGCCCCCGACGCGACGATGACGATGAGCACGCCGACGGCTGCGAGCGCGACCCGCCGGAACACGACCGGAGAGACGGTCTGGGCGAGCCGGCGCGGCACCGCGGCCGATGCGGACCCCGCATGCACGACACGAGTGTAGAGGGGTTTTCCGGGCTTTCCGGGGCTACGGCTCGAGCACGACGCCCGTGCCCGCCTCCACAGAACCAATGCGGGCGAGGAAGAGGCCGGCGCGCTCGAACTCGGCCTCGAGCGAGAGCGCCTTCTCGGCGGGGAGCGTCACCAGCAGGCCGCCCGCAGTCTGGGCGTCGTAGGCGAGCGCGAGCAGCTCATCCGGCACGCCGTCGCTGGAGACGTGCGGGCCGGCGAAGTCGCGGTTGCGCGGGTCGCCGCCGGTGCGGATACCGTCGCGCGCCGCGTCCAGCGCCCCCTCGAGCGCGGGCAGCGCGGCGGCCCGGAGCCGGATCCGCACGCCGCTCCTATCCGCGGTCTCGTGCGCGTGGCCGAGCAGGCCGAAGCCCGTGACGTCGGTCACGGCGTGTGGGGAGAACGGCCGCAGCACATCCGCTGCACTGTCGTTGAGCGTCGTCATCCAGCGCGCCGCTGCGGAGAGGTCGCCCTTCCGTGCGAGGACGAGGCCCGTGCCGAGGGGCTTGGTGAGGAAGACGGCGTCGCCGGGCCGCGCCCCGCTCTTCACCCAGACCCCTTGGGGGTGGACGGTGCCGACCACCGCGAGGCCGTACTTCGGCTCGGTGTCGCGGATCGTGTGCCCGCCGGCGAGGATCGCGCCCGCCGCGCGAACCTGCTCGTCGGCTCCCGCGAACACGGCGCCGACGAGCTCGGACGGAAGCTCCTCCGGAAAGGCTGCGACCGAGAGCGCAAGCAGCGGCGTGCCGCCCATGGCGAAGACGTCGTTGAGCGCATTCGTGGCAGCGATCCGGCCGAAGAGGGCCGGATCGTCGACGAGCGGCGGGAAGAAGTCGACCGTGAAGACGAGCGCGCGCTCGTCGTCGAGGCGATACACGGCTGCGTCGTCCGCCGGGTCGAGGCCGACGAGGAGGTCTTCGGCCTCCGCCGGGACGAACCCCTTGAGCAGCTCCTCGAGGCGCGCAGCGGAGTATTTCGCCGCGCAGCCACCGCCGGCCGTGAGGCTCGTCAGGCTCGCCGTCTCCACCGCGTTTACTGTAGGCGCAATGGCAGGGGCTGCACTCGTCACCGGCGGCTCGTCGGGCATCGGGCTCGCGATCGCGAGGATGCTGCGCGACGAGGGCTTCGACCTGACGCTCGTCTCGCGCCGGCCCGAACGCATCGAGGCGGCGGCCGCCGAGCTCGGCGCCGCGGCGATCGCGGCCGACGTCGCCGAGGCAGACGAGTGCTCCCGCATCGTCACCGAGCACCGCGACCGGTTCGGCCGCCTCGACGTGCTCGTCAACTCGGCCGGGATCGGGATCGGCGGGCGAGTCGAGGACCTGCCGGCGAAGCACCACGACCTCCAACTCGCCGTGAATCTGCGCGGGCTCTTCCTCGTGACGCAGGCCGCGATCCCGCTCCTGCGGGAGTCGAAAGGCTGGATCGTCAATCTCGCCTCGATCGCCGGCACGCTCCCGACGCCGGGGCTGGCGACCTACGGCGCGACCAAGGCGGCGGTGATCGCACTCACCCGTTCGCTGAACGACGAGCTCGATGCCGACGGCGTACGCGCGATTGCGCTCTGCCCGGGCTTCGTCGACACGCCGATGGCGCAGTGGTCCGGCATCGAGCCGGACGAGATGATCCGTCCCGAGGACTGCGCCGAGGTGGTGCGCATGTGCCTGCGCCTCAGTCCCCACGCTCGCATCCCGCAGGTCGTGATCGAGCGCATGGGCTCGCGCGCCGGCGACGTGACCTAGCTTCTGCTGCGCTGCGACAGCAGCGCGCGAACAGGTCTCGAGCGGTCACGCCTGCGCGCCCTCGCGCGTCGCTTCCCGCCGGCCGGACACGCCGATCTCGGCAAGGACTCGCCGCAGCCCACTTTGCTGTGCGACCCGCCCGACGGTGAGAGCGCGCCGCGCGCGCTCCAGACGTGCGCCCACGAGGGCGTCTGCCACCGTTGGCGACCTGGGAAACGCAGGCGGAGGCCGCGTGTGCTCCCAGGTCGACTACAGGCCGCCGCCGTCGCTCATCCCGTGACCGACCGGAAGACGGAAGCAAGCGAGGAAGTACGCGCAGAGCGATGCGATGAGCAGGAGATAGATGAGCCGTGATTTCGTCAATTTCGTCACCTCCTTCCCTTTCTAGAAGCGGACGTCCTGGAGAGCTTCCGCGGCCGTCCGGTACAGCTCGGCCGCCCGTTCGTGATCCCCCCGTCGAGCTGCCAGGTCACCGCGTGCGACCCAAGCCGCCGCGCGGTGGCTACCTGATCCAAGCTCGCCGAAGCTCGTCTCGGCGACGGCGAACGCCGCCTCCGCCTCGTCGAGCCGTCCCTGTTCGAGCAGCGCGCGCCCGAGCACGAGCTGAGCGCTGCCGATCTCGTCGATGTAGTCGACGCGTCCGTCGAGAAGGTCGAGCGCCTGGCGCGCCTGATCCTCCGCCTGCTCGACGCTGCCGGTGCGCAGGTGGATCTGCGCGAGCGACGAGACGGCGCGACCTGCGTCGGCGTCCCGCCCCAGGTCGAGCGCGATCGCGAACGACTCCTTGAGCAGCTTGACGGCCTGGTCGGTGTTGCCGAGCAGGAAGTTCAGGCCGCCGAGATTGTTCGTGAGCTGGCTGACGTGGACGCGGTCGGCGAGCTGCGAGTAGGCCTCGCGGGCCCGCTCCGCGTAGTTGCGCGCCAGCACCCAGTGGCCCTCGCGGTCGGCGATGAGCGACGCCTGGAAGTAGGCGGCGCCGATGGTGCGGAGATCTTCGACGCCCTGCGAGAGCTCGAGCGCGCGCTCGACGTCGTCCCGTGCAGCTTCGAAGTCCCGCTGCCGCTGCCAGCAGCGCGAGCGCCACGAGAGGATGTTGGCCTTGAGCGCGTCACACGGCAGGCCGGAACGCTCGGCGAGCCCGAGCGCCTCGTTGAAGAGCGCGAGCGCCGTCTGCACGCTCGTGAGCTGGTAGCGGCAACAGCCGAGCCAGAACAGCACGTCCGCCCGCTCGACGTCCGAGAACGACTCGGCCTCGGTGACCGAGCGTGCCTCGTTGAGGAGCTCGACCGCGGCGCGGTGATCACCGGTTCGCATCTTCGCGAGACCGGTGCCGCACAGCGCGCGCACCTGGAGCTCCGGCATGCCGGTCGCGCGGGCCGCGGCGACCAGCGGCTCGAAGGCTTCTGCGGCCTCCGCGTCCTGCTGCGACTCGTACAGCGCCTCGGCGCGCGAGAGGGCTCCTTCGAGCCGGGTCCGCTCGTCGGTCGCGACCCCGTTCTTGAGGAAGCCTGCGTCGACTCCGAGGCGGTCGGCGAGCCATTCGATCGTCCCCTCGGTCGGGCGCGTCTTGCCGCGCTCGATCTGCGAGACGTACTCCTTCGAGAAGCGGTCGCCGGCGAGCTCGGTCTGCGTCAGCCCCGCGGCTACGCGGAGCTGGCGGAGCCGTTCCCCGAGGCGGAGTCCCTCAGGGCTGGTCCGGCGAGCGGTGCGGCTGGCGGTTTCTCTCATGGGCATGTTCTCGGCGCGCTTCAGTCAAGCGCATACTTCACTGAAGCGCAAGTTCGGCAGTTCAGCCATCCCTCGATCGAGCGTATTCATCGCAAAAGATCGGTCAACCATGCGGAATGCAGAATCACTTGACCGAGCTACTTGACGAGCGCCCGAGAGGCTCCTATAGTGAGCGCACCTTGCAACCAGGCCGGACGCCAGGCCGAGGTATGCAGGGGGCGCGCCGGAGATCCCGGCGAGGAACGGAAGCGGGTGGGCCGCAGATCCGCTTTCTAAGTCCCGTCAGGTATGGCGCGCCTCTCGAGAAGGCCCCGGAGCCGCAGCCGGGGCCTTTTCATTGGTCCGCCTCGCCCGCTTCGCCGGCGCAGGCGCGCTTCGCGCGCGTGCGCTCGGCTGTGCTTTCCGCTCGCGCCCTGTGCCGCTCCCCGCTCATGTCGGTGCGCGGCACGGGAGAAGAGCTCTAGGTCAACCTCGAAGCCACGAGAGGCGGGCTGCGCGGATTGCCTGGAGCTCCTCGTCGTCGAGCAGGCCCACTCGTCGTCCGACCATGCCGAGGATTCCGCCCGCGAGCATGATCCACGCTTCGGAGTCGGCGTCGCGTTCGGCGGCGATCGCTCCCTCCGCCTGGCCGCGGCGGACCAGGTCCGCGACGAAGTCGTGCACCTCGCGCATGTGCCCGCGCAGGTGGCGCTTCAGCTCGCCGTCCTCCGAGGCCTCGCTCAGCGCCTGCACCCAGAGCTCCGCGAGTTGGAGCTTCGGCGACCGGACCGAGACGTGCCCTTTGCCGATCGCCTCGATGGCGGCGCACGTGTCGGGCGCCTCGTCGAGCGCCCGCTCCCACGTCTCGCGCGTCCTCGCCCACACGTGCTCGAGCGCGGCGAGATACAGCTCGCGCTTCGAGGCGAAGTGCCGGTACAGGATCGGCTCCGAGACCCCCGCGGCGCGGGCGATCTCCGCCGTGGTCGTGCCGTGGTAGCTGCCCTCGGTGAAGAGACGGATCGCCGTCTCGATCAGGTGCTTTCGACGGTCGGCGGCCGCCATCCGAGGGGCGGCGATGCTCACGCCGCGAGCTCCGCGATGTGCTCGCGCACGACCTCGGGCCGCGTCCGCACGGTGACGACGGCGACGATCGCCCCGACGAACGCGAGAGTTGCTCCGACGGCGAATCCCGCGTGGAGGCCGTTGACGTAGTCCTGGGCAGCGAGCGGGCTGGACGGCGGGTGGTGGAGGTAGGAGGCGACGATCGCGCCCATCACCGCGATCCCGAGCGAGCCGCCCACCTGGCGGAAGCTGTTGAGGACGCCCGAGCCGACGCCCGCCTTGTCGACCGGCACGGCGCCCATCGCGGCCGAGGTCATCGGCGACATCGTCATCGCCATCCCCACGCCGCCGAGGATCATCGACGGCAGGAGCGTCCAGAAGTCGGAGTGGACGGTGACCCGCTCGTAGAGCAGGAGCGAGAGGCCGACGAGGGTCATCCCGCCGCCCATCAGCCAGCGCGAGCCGACCCGGTCGGACAGCCTGCCGGAAAGCGGCGCGATGAGGATGATCAGCGTGACCATCGGCAGGAACGCGGCGCCCGCCTGCGTCGCCGAGTAGCCGAGGATGTTCTGGATGTAGAGCGAGACGAAGAAGAAGACGCCGAACATCGAGAGCGAGACGAGCATCGCCACGACGTTCGAGCCCGCGAACGCTCCGATCTTGAAGAGCGAGAGGTCGAGCATGGGCAGCCGCTGCCGCTTCTCGACCACGATGAACGCGACCAGGAGGACGGCCGCCGTCGCGAAGAGGCCGAGGATCTCGGGCGAGCTCCAGCCGTGGCTGTTTCCCTCCACGAGCGCGTAGCTGAGCGAGAAGAGGAAGCCGATCGAGGTTACGAGACCCGGCAGGTCGATGCTCTGCTCGGAGGAGGTATCGCGCGACTCGCGGATCGCGAACTGGGAGACGACGATCCCGAGGATGCCGACCGGGACGTTGACGAAGAAGATCCAGTTCCAGTTCAGGTTCTCCACGATCAGGCCGCCTCCGAGCGGGCCGATCGCCAACGCGAGCGCCGACACGCCGGCCCAGATCCCGATCGCCTGGCCGCGCTGCTTCGGCGGGAAGGTGGCGACGATGATTGAGAGCGTCGCCGGATTCATGAGCGCTGCGCCGACACCCTGCACCGCGCGCGCTCCGATCAGGAAGCCTGCACTCGGGGCGAGCCCGCAGGCGAGGGAGGAAAGCGTGAAGACCGCCAGTCCGAAAACGAAGATGCGGCGCCGGCCGTAGAGGTCGGCGAGCTTGCCGCCGGTGATCAGGAGCGAGGCGAACGTGAGTGCGTAGGCGATCACGACCCACTCCAACTGCGAGATCGACACGTGGAGGTCGCGCTGCATCGTCGGCAGCGCCACGTTCACCACCGTGTTGTCGAGCATGATCATGAAGAGGCCGAACGAGACCGCCGCCAGCGTCACCCACTTGCGGTTCTCCTCGGCCAGAAGGACGTTCAGTACCCGTGCTCTCACGTTGTCACCCCGTGCAGAAGTTAGCGTTCACTAGGTTAGCGGACGCTAACTTGTCACCGCCGCGACGCGACGCCGGCCGGTTTTCGACTGTTAGGCTGAAACTGCCATGAGGCTGGCTCTCGCGCAGATCGATCCGACGGTCGGAGACCTCGACGGGAACCGCGTTCTGATCCTCGCGCGCATCGACGAGGCCCGGGCGACCGGTGCCGACCTCGTTCTCCTCCCCGAGCTCGCCGTCACGGGTTACCCGCCCGAGGATCTGCTTCTCCGGCCGGGCTTCGTGCACGCCGCACGCGACTCGCTCGAACGCATCGCGTCCGAGACGCAGGGCATCGTCGCGCTCGTCGGCGTCCCGCTGTTCGACGGCGTCCTCTACAACGCCTGCGCGATCTGCGTGGACGGCAGGATCGCCGGCTGGGCGAAGAAGTGGCACCTGCCGAACTACGGCGTCTTCGACGAGAAGCGCTACTTCTCTCCCGGTGGCGAGCTCGCCGTCGTCGACGTGGCGGGGACGAAGGTCGGGATCACGATCTGCGAGGACATGTGGGTCCCAGGGCCTCCGACGACCGACCTCGCCGCGGCCGGTGCCGAGCTGATCGTCAACCTCTCGGCGTCCCCGTTCCACGTCGGCAGAGCGCAAGAGCGCGAGGCCATCTTCTCGGCACGCGCGCAGGAGAGCGGCGTGCGGGTTGCGCTCTGCAATGCGGTCGGCGGCCAGGACGAGCTCATCTTCGACGGGCACTCGCTCTTCATCGGGAGCGACGGGACGGTGCTGGCCCGAGCGCCCGGCTTCGAGGAGACGCTGCTCGTCGTCGACCTCGAGCGGCCGGAGGAGACAGGGCTCGCCGCGCTCGGCGACGATCTCGAGCAGATGCGGTGCGCGCTCGTCCTCGGCCTCCGCGACTACGTGGCGAAGAACGGCTTCGACGCCGTCGTCGTCAGCGTCTCGGGCGGGATCGACTCCGCCGTCACCGCCGCCCTCGCCGTCGAGGCGCTTGGCCCCGACCGCGTCCACTGCGTCTCGATGCCGTCCCGCTACTCCTCCGAGGAGACGCGGGCCGATGCGCGCCGGCTGGCCGAGAACCTCGGCTGCGACTTTCGCGAGCTCCCGATCGAGCCGGTCGTCGAGACCTACACCGGTGTCCTCGCGGAGTCGTTCGCCGGGCGCGAGCCGGACGTCGCGGAGGAGAACCTGCAGGCGCGGATCCGCGGGACGCTCGCGATGGCGCTCTCGAACAAGTTCGGCTGGCTGCTCGTCGCGAGCGGCAACAAGTCGGAGCTGTCGGTCGGCTACGCGACGCTGTACGGCGACATGGCCGGTGGCTTCGCGCTGCTCAAGGATGTGTTCAAGACGGATGTGTTCCGGCTCGCGCGTCACCTGAACGAGCGGGCGGGCCGCGAGCTCGTCCCCGAGTCGACGATCGACCGAGCGCCGAGCGCCGAGTTGCGCGAGGGCCAGCTCGACGAGGATTCGCTTCCGCCGTACTCCGAGCTGGATCGCGTGCTCGAGGCGTACGTCGAGGATGACCGCTCGCTCGACGAGCTGAGCGCGGACGGCTTCGACCCCGAGGTCGTGGCGCGCGCGGTCGCGCTGATCGACCGGGCGGAGTACAAGCGGCGTCAGGCGCCTCCGGGGGTGCGGCTGCGGCCGAAGGCGTTCGGCCGCGACCGGCGGACGCCGATCACCAATCGCTGGCGGAGCTGAGCCGCTCGGCGAGATCAGGCGGGCGCGTCGCGACCCGCGCGAGCTCGGCCAACTCGAACCAACGTGCTTGCAGAGCCTCCGTGACGAGGACAGGCTCGAACGCCTTCACGTCGACCCGATAGACGCGCGAGGAGGATCCGCCGTACTCGGGGTCGTCGTGATCCCAGTGCTCGAGCTTCCAGAGAAGCGCCCCGAGCTCGAAGCCGGTGAGCCCGACTTCCTCGGCCAGCTCCCGCCGAAGTGTCTCCTCGTCACTCTCCCCCGCCTCGCGGCCACCGCCCGGCGTTACCCACCACTCCCCGTAAGCGTCGGCGTAGCGAAGCAGCAGCACGCGCGCGCGGGCATCGTGGATCGCCGCGCGGACGTTGTCCCGCAGCGGAAGCCCGGACATCCGGCCCGCGAGCTGCCTGAACCAGAGAAGCCGTTCTTCCCAGGGAACCGCAGCGTTCGCGGGCGACGTGGACGGAAGAACGAAGAGCTTCGTCTCGCCGAGCGTTTCCTGCTGCAACCCGAGGTCGGGACGTGTGCCGAAGGTGCCGCGGTACGCCTCCTTGCCGACGAAGGCGAGCCACTGCGGCCCCAGCTCGCGCGCGATCCTCTCGAGCCGCTCGGCGGAGCCGGCGAAGTCGGCGCGCCGCAGATCGCCCGAGCCGGGAGTCGTGCGGTATGCGGCGTTCGTGACGCCGATCCCCTCGTCGAGCAGGGAGAACTGCTCGGCGGGCGCGTAGAGGCGGGAGGTCAGCCGCGCCGCATGCAGGAGGCGCCAGAAGTCGTTGCGCGGGTTGGCGAAGTGCGCGCGGGCGGCGGCGGACACGCGACCCGGGTTGATACCGACGAAGACGACCCGGAGATCCGGAGCGAGCACGTCCGGCACGTCGCTCGGAGTCCCGTCTCTCCCGGCCATGTCCTTTGCGTGAGCCACGTATTCCCCCATGGGGGAGCGAAGCTCCCTTTGCGAACGGTAGGCGACGAACCGTTACGGCGCGATGGCAACTTCGCCGCGGAAGTCGCGGCGGGCTACGCGGCTTCGGCGGCGGCCTCTGCGGCGTCGAGCTCCGCCATGAGCTCGTCGGTCCGGGCCTCGATGCGCGCTTCGAAGTCCCGTCTCAGATCCTCGCCCGACACGGAGCTCTCGTACCGTGGGCGCCGCGGCTCGACCTTGACCAGGGTCACCGTCGAATCCCAGCCGCCGTATAAGCGGACATAGCACTCCGTCTCCGACAGCGAACGCAGTCGCCGCACGTGCCGGAGCGTACGACGCGTCCCGGACGGAGCCGGAACTTCTGAGACCATGCGGTGATGCCCGTCAGAGCCAAGGAGCTGCGGTATGCGGTCGATCTCGCGGCCGACGGCGAGCTGCGCGACGAGAACGGCGTCGTCCTCGACGTGCCCGCCGAGTGGTCGCCCGAGCACCTGCTGCTCGCCGCGCTCGTCCGGTGCTCGCTCAAGAGCCTCGGCTTCCATGCCCGGCGCAAGAGCGTCGAGATGCACTCGGCATCCGGCAGCAGCCGGACGCTCGTGACGCAGCGCGAGACGGACGACCGTTACGCGCTCGTAGACACGCAGGTCGAGCTCGCCGTGGAGCTCGCGCCCGAGCCGGAGCCGGACACGCTCTCCGAGCTCCTCGCGCTGGCCGAGCGGGACTGCTTCGTCGGCTCCTCCCTCACCGCGAAGCCGAGCTATCGCTGGGTCGTGAACGGCCGGACGATCGGTTCGTGAGCGCCACGCTGACGCCGCCGCGGGAGCGGCTCGACCGTGGTGAGGGCACGGGTCTCGGCCGGCCGTGGCTCGTGATCGTGCTCAACGACGACCACAACACGTTCCAGGGCGTCGCGTCTGCGCTCTCGGCCGTCGTCCCAGGACTCTCGTACGACGGCGGGATGCAGCTCGCGAACCGGATCCACAACTCCGGCCAGGCCGTCGTGTGGTCGGGCGTCCGTGAGCAGGCCGAGCTCTACTGGGAGCAGCTGGGCGAGCGCGGGTTGACGATGGCGCCGCTCGAGCAGGGATGAGCTCCGAGCTCGACCGCATCAGGGCACGATTCCCCGCGCTCGCGTCCGGCATTGCCTACCTCGACGCACCCGGCGGGACGCAGTGCCCGCAGTCCGTGATCGACGCGATCGGCGCATATCTCCGCGAGTCGAACGCGAACCTCGGCGGCGCGTTCGCCGCCAGCCGACGCAGCGACGAGCTCGTCGAGCAGGCACATGCCACCGCCGCGCGCTTCCTCGGCTGCCGCCCCGAGGAGACGATCTTCGGACAGAACATGACGACGCTCAACTTCGCGCTCACACGCGCGCTGGGCCGCACGCTCGCCGCCGGCGACGAGATCCTCGTCACGCGTCTCGACCACGACGGCAATGTCGCGCCGTGGCTCGAGCTCGCCCACGACCTCGACCTTCGTGTCGGCTTCGTCGAGATCCACGACGACACGACGCTCGACCTCGCCGACCTCGAGCGCAAGCTGACGGAACGCACCCGCGTCGTGGCCTTCCCGCTCGCCTCGAACGCCGTCGGGACGATGCCGGACGGGAACCGGATCGTCGAGCTCGCCCACGAGGCGGGAGCGCTCGTGTGGGTCGACGCCGTCCACTTCGCACCGCACCGGCCACTCGACGTCGCGGCGCACCAGGTCGACGTCCTCCTCTGCTCGCCCTACAAGTTCTTCGGCCCGCACCTCGGTCTCGCCTTCGGCCGGGCGGAGCTGCTGCGCTCGTGGCGCCCGTACAAGGTTCGGCCGGTGGCCGACGAGCCGGTCGGCAGCCGCTTCGAGACGGGAACGCTGGCCCACGAGCTCCTCGCGGGCTTCGTCGCCGCCGTCGAGTACGTCGAAGCGATCGGTTGGGACTTGATCCGTGCGCACGAGCGCGCACTCGGGCAGCGCTTCCTCGACGGCTTGCCCGACTGCTGCACCCTCCACGGCCTTCCGACGATGGACGGCCGAGTCCCGACCTTCGCGTTCAGAGCCGACGACTTCACGCCACGGGAGGTCGCCGAGAGGCTGGGCGAGCGTGGGATCGCGGTCTGGGACGGCGACTACTACGCGGTCGAGGCGATGGAGCGGCTCGGTCTCCAGCCCGAGGGCGCCGTCCGCGCCGGCTTCGTCCACTACAACACGTTCGCAGAGGTCGACCGGCTCCTCGAGGCGCTCGGCGAGCTCTGACTAGGCGGCGTTGTCGGCCTTCGCCGCCTTCGCCGCCGCGGCCCAGCGCGGATCGTCGCGGCGGATCCGGTCGGGCTCGCGCCCCCGCCGCTCGGCCAGCTCGGCCGTGAGCCGCTGGAAGAGCACGACGTCCACGACCGGATGCCGCGTGGGCAGCAGGTCGACCTGGCAGCCGAGCTCGCGGAGCGCAGCTGCAGCCGCGGCCGCCCGCTCCGCACTCACGGCTTCCCCCTCGAGGACGAACGCGCGCACCGACTCGTCCACCGCGGCCAGGTAACCGTGGAGGAGCTGCTCGCTCTCGTACGCCTCGGCCGCCACCCAGGCGCCCTCGCGGAGCTTGAGCACGGCCTCGTGTGCCGTGGGAAGAGCGCGCCCCGCGCCGGCCACGAGGAACCGCTCCTGCTCGCCGACGACGGGCAAGTCGGTCGCGAGCGCCTCCTCGACCGCCGCCGGAAGCCACCCGATGTCCTCGCCGTGCAGCGCCGCGATCGCAGCGACCGCGCAGGTGTAGCTCGCGGTATGGCACCAGCTCTCCTCGATCTCCGGCGTGCAGACGACGACCTCGTCGCACAGGTCGGCGATCGGCCCGTCCGCCCGTCCGGTGACCAGCCATCGCGGACCGCGCCAGGCGCGCGCCGCCTCGAGCGTGAGCGGCGTCTCTCCCTCGTGCGAGACGAGGACGAGCAGATCGGCGTCACGCTCCGGACGCAGCACGAGCTCGAGCGCCTGCACCGCTTCGCCCCCGGTCATCGCGGCGTGGAACGACGTCCCGCAGCCGGTGAACAGGAGCCGCGCGCCGTCGGGGAAGTGCCTGTGGGTCGGCACCTGGGCCAGCCACTCCGGCTGGGCGGCGATCGCCCGTCTCGTCTGCTCGCCGTGCATGCGCAATACGTCTATACGATCGAGCGCTGTGACGGTGTTCCAAGGCGACACGCTGGACAACAACCTCCGCGTCCTGACGGCCGACCTGCCGCACGCGCAGTCGGTCGCGGTGCTCGTGATGCTGGCCGCAGGCTCACGCTACGAGACCGACGATGCGCTGGGAATCGCGCACTTCTCCGAGCACATGTTCTTCAAGGGAACCGAGAGGAGGCCGAGCGCCCGGGAGCTCGCGGGAGCGATCGACGCGATCGGCGGCGAATTCAATGCCTTCACCGGAAAGGAATACACGGCGTACTACGTCAAGTGCGCGGCCGAGCACCGTGACGTGGCGCTCGACGTCATCGTCGACATGCTCCGCAACTCCCGCTTCGAGGAGGAGGAGATCGAGCGCGAGAAGGGCGTGATCGCCGAGGAGATGAACATGTACTTCGACACGCCACGCGACTTCATCGGCGGCGTCTACGAGACTCTCCTGTGGGGCGACCAGCCGCTCGGCCGCGACATCATCGGCACCAAGGAGACGATCCGTGCCGCGACGCGCGAGACCTTCACCGGCTATCTCGACCGCTGGTACAAGCCCTCGCGCATGGTGCTCGGCGTCGCGGGCCGCATCGGGGACGGGCTGCTCGAGCGCGCGCAGGAGCTGCTCGGCGATCTCGCGGACGGCGAGACCGGCGAGCCCGAGGCCACCGCGCCGTACGCGAACGGCCGGGTCGTCGTCCACACGAAGCAGTCGGAGCAGGCGCACGTCGTTCTCGGCGTGTCCAGCCTGCCACTCGACCATCCCGACCGTTACGCGGTCCAGCTGCTCGCAACCGCGCTCGGCGGCGGGATGTCGTCGCGCCTGTTCAGCGAGGTGCGTGAGCGGCGCGGGCTCGCGTACTACGTCTACGGGCTCAACCACAGCTACACCGACGCCGGCACGCTCTACTCGCAGGCCGGCGTGGACATCGCCCGCATCGACGACGCCGTGGGGACGATCGCGGGGGAGCTGCGCAAGATCGCGACGGAGCCGCTGCCCGCAGACGAGCTCGAGAAGGCGCGCAACTTCGCGAAGGGCCGTTTCGTCCTCCAGCTCGAAAGCCCGCAGGGACTGATGCTGTTCGGCCTCCGGAAAGAGGTGCTCGAGCGGAGGCTTCCCGACCCCGACGAGGTGCTGGCCGGGATCGACGCAGTGACGAGCGACGACGTCGCCAGGGTGTCGTCCGAGCTGATCGCAGCCGACCGCCTGCGGCTGGCGGTGATCGGCCCCTTCGACGACGCCTCGCGGTTCGAGCCGTTGCTCGACGGCTGACGCGTCCAGGCGAGAGACCTGCGGTTGAAGCCTTCTCGTGGGTGTGGCCGTGCACCCGCCCGGTTGTCACGAGCGGGCGCGCCGGAGGTCCAGGCTGCCCCGTTAGTGGCCGGGAGGCGGGCCGGGGGGGCCAAGGATTTCGAACCCGTTTCGCTTGGCGATGGGGGCGAGTCGTGCCATGTCCGGGTGGCCTTCTGCCGGCGGCGGCAGGACGCGTTCGAGGGCGGGCTCGCCGACTTCTCTTTGGAATCCCTCGAACTGCATCGGTGCGAACCCGACTAGCGCCCTTGCCCCGCCTGCCTCCGCGTAGAAGGTGTGGGGCACGCCCTTGGGGCCGAATGCGAACGAGCCGGCCTTGAGGGAGAGGCGGCTGTCGCCGACCCAGAAGGTGAGTGCGCCATCGAGGACGTAGAACCATTCGTCCTCCTCGGGATGGACGTGCCAGGGCGAGCCGAGACCCTCTGGCACGAGGACCTCGACCAGGCCGTACGCCCCGCCGGTTTCCTCGCGGCTGATCTTGATCGTTTGCAGCATTCCGAGCAGCCAGAACGCCTCACCCTCGTTTTCGTGGAGCGCGTATCCGAGCTGTGCTCGCTCCGGAGCGGTGGCAGCCATGCCTGTACTCCCTTCGCGGTTGCTGATATGATCCGCAACAATCTATGGGCAAACAGTTGCGTAGCGGACTATCTACTAGAGAACGATCGCTGTCAAGCCCTTCGCCAGAGCGTCTGCGCACCTGGCGCCTGTTCTTCGAGAGCGCGCTGGCGCTCCTCGACGTGCTCGACGCCGAACTGGAGCACGCCGTAGGCATCTCCCAACGCTGGTACGACGTCCTCGTCCACCTCGAGGACTCACCGCACGGCATCCCGATGAACGAACTCGCCGACCGGATCCTCTACAGCAAGAGCGGCTTCACCCGAGTCGTCGACCGAATGGAAGAGGCGAAGCTCGTCCGCCGCGCCCGACCCGAAAACGACCGCCGCACGATCCTCATCGTCCCCACCGACAAGGGCACCGAGATGCTAGAGCGCGCGCGCGGCCATCACCGAGACGGAATCCAACGACACTTTTCCCAACACCTCACCAACACCGACATCAAAGCGCTCACCCACGCACTCGAAAAGATCAGCACCCACGCACGACCGCTCCGCCCCGGCCGCATCCGTGGCTAACCGGGCGTCTTCTCAGGGGTCGCTCCCCACGAAGCCGTTCTATCGTTCAGACCACGGGGGCCTAGCCCCTCTGCCGCGATCGTCCCAACCTTCTCCGGGGATCGCGTGGAGACGAGAGTGAGGCGTATCCCAGGGTCTCCTAGCGTCGTTTAGACCACGCTTCGGCCATTTGGTGGTCGTTCTGTCCTCTCTCGAAGGAGCCCTTGATGCCACTGCTCTGGATTCTCGTCATTGCCCTCGTAATTCTGGCGGTCGCCGGAGGAGCGGCTGTCAGCAGCTTCCTCTGGCTCGTCCTCATCATCGCTCTGATCGTCGCGGTCTTCGCGTTTCTCTCGGGCCGTCGCGCCGTCTGACGCTGCACTAGGCGATGGGCGCCCCAGTCGTGGGCGCCCTCCAGCCTCGGCGCGTCGGGAGCCATCGTCGTGGCTTCTTCACTTGAATATGCAACGAAACTCGGGGCCGCAACCCTGACTCCGGAGCTGGGCCGCGAACCGCAGCTGACGAGGGCCGGGTGTGCTGGTTAGACTCGCAGTCGTGGCGTCCCCGGCCTAGTTGATCCCATCTTCACGCCTTCAGCCGTGGCTGTCCGCCTCGGCTGTTGAAAGCTGGATCGACTAGGAGGGAAGACAGATGCTCTACGAG
>Ga0207693_10000582_pt1 | contig 32700 bp, 58 predicted proteins | sample LARL81metaG_FD_184347 | JGI IMG/M metagenome (GOLD analysis project Ga0207693, IMG submission 184347) | Corn, switchgrass and miscanthus rhizosphere microbial communities from Kellogg Biological Station, Michigan, USA - LAR L8-1 metaG... | ecosystem: Host-associated > Plants > Roots >... | reverse complement strand
GGTCATCAAGATCGGGAACTGGTCCGTCGGCATGAAGCCACAGAGACCTGGGCGCGTCTAACTCGAGAGGAGGTTGTTGATGGCGGATCAGACGATCGCTACGTGGACGCCCGCGGACCTTCGGCGGTTCGTCGTCAACAACATCCTCACCGATCCCGGCGCGTACCCGAAGCAGCCGAAGGACAACACGCCAACGCTGCCCACCAACCCTGGTCTGGACGACGGAGATGTCCCGGTGTGGGATACGTCGTCCCAGCGCTGGGTGACTAGCTCCTCGAAGTACGTCGTCCCGAACGTGTCGTACTTCCGAGGCCAGGGAACGCCAGCAGGCTTCCTCGTCGACGCCAACTTCAGGATCTACAACTGGTCCTCGCTAGGCACCCTATACGCGCACGATCCGACCGGGTACTTCAACAACAACGGGTCGTACTTTCAGTTCAACAAGGCGTGTACCTGTGCGATCAGTATGCAGGCCGTCGGCCCGAACGCAGGAAACTACACGCTGGGCTTCAGCCCGGTCTACAACGGCGTGACCATCGACTCCGTCGCAGGCAGCATCTCCTGGGAAGGCTCGGCCGGAACCATCCAGCTTATGTCCTCGGTCGGCTTCACCATCGCTCGGTTCAACGCCGGCGACTACATCCAGATTGGCGGCTTCTGCAACTCAGGCGTCCCCACCGTCTCCCTCGTTCTCATGGTGCTGCCGACCTAATGGCTGCCTACTCGATCACCGTCAACACGCACACGTTGAAGGACTCCGTTGGCAACGACACAGGCATCCACCCGGTCTTTGTCTTCGAGGCTGAGTCCGAAGACGAGGCGCGAGCGCTCTACGCAGAGCTGCCTTACGTCGACCACACCCCAGAAGTAATCGCGTCCCTCGAAGTACGGAAGGAGGAGCCATGAGCACTTACGCAACGCCTGTCCCGGGCGCAGCCCTCTACGGGCAGGCCCAGGCAGCGGCCACTCAGGCGTACTCGAACGCGATGACGAAGATCAACGCCTCGCGGGGGAACCTCCTTCGGTCCTACGGCTACACGCAGGGCTCCGACGGAAGCCTCTCGGTCGATCCGAACAACCAGTTCGGTCAGTTCCAGTCGATGATGCAGAAGGAGGGCCTGGCCAACCAGAGCGCTCGCTTCGCGAATCGCGCGAGCGGCTTCGGAGGCAGCTCCGGCTACCTCCAGAACCGCATGACGCAGCTCCAGCATACGAACGACGCGGAGCACGGGCAGCTCGGCCTCGGGCTCGAGCAGGGCCTCTCTGACCTCAAGGGTCAGGAGCTCGACGCGCAGGACACACAGAACAACACGCTGTACCAGGCGATGCTCACGCAGGCGCAGAACGCGATCGCCAACCAGCAGTTCAACCCGGGTGATCAGAGCAACGTGAACGTGCCGTACCCGGACTCGACGCCCGCGCCGGCTGTACAGGCGAAGGCGATCAAGGGCAACACCGTCCTCTGGGGCGGCTCATACAAGAACAAGGCTCAGATGGCCAACTGGTTGAACCAGCACGGCCTCAACGTCCAGACCTGGGCCAAACAGCACCCCGCAGCCGCTAAGGCGATCGGGCTCTAGGAAGGAGGATCATGGCTGGACCGATGCCCGTACAGGGCGCGATCCCGGGTACCCATGGACCTAAGCCGGGTACCGGGCCTCACGGCCAGTGGCACGACGCGAAGATCCGCGCGATCCTCCGGGCCAGCGGCTACCACGTCGCCGCCAGCGGCGGCTACAACCCGAAGGTCCACCAGGCGTGGATGAGCTACCTCCTCCACACCGACCACGGACAGAACCCGGGTGGAGCGCACATCGCAGCGTCGGCCTGGAACGCGGCCAACGCGAGCACCGCGCCGAGCAAGCCGGCTACGGCCGCTCAGCTTGCGCGCGAGGAAGGCAACCGCGGCTTCCCGGCAGGAACGCCGGGCAACGCCCCGGTGACAGGCGCCAGCGCTGCCAAGTACAGCGCCCACCAGGCGGCGGTCTACAACGCGAAGCACCACATCGACCCGTCGGTCCCGAAGATGAAGGGCGGTCCCAAGGGCGGACCGAAGGGTGGTCCCAAGAGCGGTCTCCGCAACAACCCGTTCGGCGCCGGTCCGTCCGACACGAGCATCGGCAAGCCCATCAGCGAGAAGCTCGCCGGGATGGGGAACATCCAGAGCCTCGCCGACCAGATGGCGGGGGCTCAGTATGACCCCCAGATCCACCAGCTCATGGTTCAGGCCGCACAGAACCCGAACCAGGCAGCTCAGGACCAGACCGACATCGGGAGCTGGTATGGCGCTGTCCAGAACGCCATGCAGACCGCAGGCTCGCGCGATAAGAGCGCGGCGGATGCAGCGGCTGCCGCCCAGCAGGCGGCGGTGAAGTCCCTCATGGGCTCGCTCGGTGATTCAGCCTCGAGTGGTCTCATCGGCGCTCAGGGCGCGCAGGACCTGAGCTCGATCCAGCAGTCGAGCCTCGCCGACCAGCAGTACCACAACGACATGGCCCCGATCCTCCAGCAGGCGCAGGCGGCCGCGTCGACGGCGGACAGGGTTCGGATGCAGAACGCGCTTCAGGACGTCCAGAACAAGCTGCTCGAGGCTCGTGGAGCTCGCGGGCAGCTCGAGGCGTCCGACCTGAACCAGCTCACGCAGCAGGGGACTGATCGGCTGCTCCAGATCAAGCAGTACAACAACCAGCTCGGGCAGCAGAACTACCAGAACCGGCTCTCTGCTGCGGAAGCCGCGGTTGCTGCCCAGATGACGGGCGCGCAGATCAACAGCCTGAACGCTTCGACGAAGGCGGCCTCAGGCGCTTCCGGGCACATCGCCTGGAACAAGCTGCGTCCCGACCAGCAGGCCGCGCTCATCGACCAGGCCATGAAGCCCTACGTCGACAGCGCTGGCTCGCTGATCTCGAACCCGCTGTCCGTTCGGAACGGCGTCATGCAGTACCTGCGGGGCCTCAACTACACATCCGCTCGCAAGATGGGCGTGAAGGGCTCGAACGTGAACCCGGTGGCCCAGGCAGGGATCAACAACCTGGTCAACTCGCGCATCGCTGCGGCACAGGCCGCGGCTGCACACGCGAAAGCACTCAACGGCTAAGGAGGTGAACGGTGTCCCTAGCAAGCGTCTTCAAGAGCAGCACGGGAGGTAACGCCTCGCCGGCGTTTCACTTCCCGTCGACGGGACACCCCACCTTCGTTCAGCAGCCGAAGCACACGGGCTCGTTCCTCGGCAACCTCGCGGGCGACATCCGTGATGCTGCGGTGGGCCTGCCCGAAGGGCTGATCCAGACCGTCGAGCACCCGATCCGCATGGGTGAGGCTTCGGCCAAGATGACCTGGGGAGACTGGGCCCCGCTGATCCACGGCCATCCTCAGGAGTGGTACCAGCGGTTCCACTCGCACCCGCTCGGGCCGATCCTCGACGTCGCCTCGATTGCGACGACGCCGCTCTCGATTGCCGGTGGGGCAGCCAAGGCTGCTGAGGCCACAGCGCGGGTAGCTGGTGCGGCGGATGTGGCAGATCGCATCGCTCCGATCGCAGCCAAGTTCCGCCCGCAGACCAGAGTGCTGGACGCGCTGCCCGGTGAGCCGCAGGGCGCGATCCACTACCACGGGAACCCGCTCATCCGGGCGCGGCAGAAGTCGCTCGAGAAGATGAAGAACGTCCTCACGAACGACAGCGACGCGAAGCGGCAGGCCCGCTACCTCGACCGGAAGATCTCAGAGCACCACGTCGCCACAGGCGCGATGTTCGTGCGCGAGTACCGCGCGGCCAAGGCGCTGTTCAAGGACAAGTCGGTCACGGCGACCGACATCGTGAACGTCATGCGTCCGCACATCCGGAGGATGCTGGAGGACCACGCCTTCGAGATCGACCCGAAGAACGCTCAGCAGCTCGACAGGAGCAACTTCGACTTCCTCGCCACGGGGGCCCAGGGCAAGGGCTACTACCCGAAGGACAAGACGCCGCACGAGTTCGCCCAGTGGATCAAGACCGAGGGTGCGGACAACACGACAGGCGACATCAACCGGGCCATGCGGACGCATTCCGGCAACTACCTGGTCGTCCGCAAGGACGAGGTGCGGAACTTCATCAAGGAGGGCCGGAACACCTACGCCGCGCTGGACGCGCTCTGGAACAAGCCGACCCAGGTCTGGAAGTGGCTCGTCCTCGCGACCGCTCCGCGCTACTTCGTGAACAACGTCGTGGGCAACGCGATGATGTACGCGATGTCGGCCAACCCGGTGGCGACCTCTCGGGGTCTGTACCACACGATGGCCGCGACGATCGGCAAGCATCGAGCTCTACGGGGTCTGTCCCAGGTCGACAAGGCGATGGCCAAGCTCGATGGGGACTGGCAGAACCGCTGGTACCTCGGCGCCCACCAGGGCTTCTCTGGTGAGCTGACGGGCATCGCGGAGGGCAAGGGCCAGACGGCCACGAAGTTCTCCAAGGCTACGCGCGTGGGCTACACGGTCACGCACAACGTCTCGGACCTGCTCCCGCGCCGCATGGCGATCAACTACATCATCAAGCGGAACCCGGAGTACCAGCAGTTGTTCAAGCAGTTCCGGGAAGAAGGACGAGGGACGCTCGAGGCTCACCGCCTCGCGGCGGACAAGGCGAGCGAAAACCCCTTCGTGCGCGACTGGGTGGAGTCCGAGACGAACAACGTGCTCGGGCAGTACCACCACTGGTCGCCGCTCGAGTCCCAGATCCGGACCTTCGTTCCCTTCTACTCGTGGATGAGGGCCATCACCCGCCACACGATGCACATGGCGAGCGAGCGGCCTGTCGAGGCCGTCGCCATGGCCAACGCGGGGCAGATGGGCGTCAAACAGACGCAGAAGGAGCTCGGGAAGATCCCGGACTTTATGAAGGGCTACATCCCGCTCGGCGGTGGCAAGTTCGGCGGCATCCTCGGGAAGATCCTCGGGCCTACGCACGCAGGTCGGAAGATGGTGCTCTCGACGCAGGGACTGAACCCCTATGCGTCGTTCGGCGACGTTGCCGACATGGTGGGCTCGATGGTCAGCGGCCACGCCCCCGGCGGTGAGGAAGCAGTTGCGACCTCGCTGCTGCCGACGGTGCAGGCCGCGATCCAGCACGTCACCGGCCAGTCGCTGATGACGGGAGCGAAGATCAAGAAGCACGGTGGCTTCCTCGAGGACGTCCTCTACCAGACGTTCGCGGGCACACCGCAGGGCGTCATGCTCCAGACGGCGATCAACGGAACTCCACATCCGAAGGTCGACAAGCGCACGGGGAAGACGCACGGCCCGCTCCTGTTCCACAATGACGAGGCCACGCTCCTCCGGTCGTACCTGGGCATCCCCGTCAAGGACGAGGCGCCCACGACCGCAGCCTCGATGGCTGACAAGGAGCAAGGGATCAAGAAGGGGCGGCAGCGCAAGCCCTCGATCCCGCAGTTCAAGCTCACCGCGCCTAAGGGCTCGAAGCCGCGGACGTCGAAGTATCGCGTCCGGAAGACGGTCCGCCGTCAGGCGGCCAAGGGCCTCCATGGCCTGGGCATGAGCTCGTTCCACGTCAAGAACGACCTGCCCAAGATCAAGTTCTAGGAAGGAGACCGAATGGCGAACTACCGCGCTATCGCGGCGGCTGCCGCTGCGCGCTATCACCTGCCGGTCTCCCTCCTGGACGCTCAGATCAACCAGGAGTCAGGGTTCAACCCACGGGCCCGGTCTAGCGCCGGCGCCGAGGGCATCGCTCAGTTCATGCCGTCGACCGCAAGGTCCATGGGCGTGAACCCGTGGGACCCGACGTCGGCCATCAACGGCATGGCCCGGATGGACGCAGCCAACTACGCGAAGTACCACAACTTCAAGGACGTCCTGAGCATCTACAACTCGGGCAAGGGCTGGGGCATCGGCCAAGGCATCGGCCAGACGAGGAACTACGTCAACTCGATCCTCGCGGCCTCGAAGCTGCCTGGGGGAGGCGCGCACAGCGCTCTCGCCACTGGGGGTGGCTCGATGAGCGGGCTCGCTCCCGCAGGCGCTCTCGGCAGCTCCCCCAACTTCAAGGACGTCGCTGCGGCCTACCTGATGCACGCAGCCGCCAACGGCGGCCAGCTCGATCCCGGTTCCATGCTGGGGCTCATCGCAGCCCGTCAGCAGCTCGGGGCAGCGCAGCAGACCTTCGGTCCGCAGTCACAGCCCGGTGTCCCGGTGGGGATGCCAACACTCACGGGCCACGGCCCATCCATCGTCGGAGACATCCAGGGCGAGAAGACGAGCTTCATCAGCAAGCTCCGCGCCGCAGCAGGTGCGGCAGGGGCGACGAAGATCCGTGTGACCTCGGGCTACCGCTCGCCAGCGCACAACAAGGCGGTCGGCGGTGTGCCTGACTCGAACCACACGACTGGGGACGCGATGGATGGCTACGCCTTCATCCCCGGCCACGGCTGGGTCCCGCTGGGTGTGGCTCTGAAGTCCACGGCTTCGCGATACGGACTCCGCTCGGGCGACCAGCCCGGCTTCTACCACGGCGGTCTCGACACGGTTCACGTCGACGACGGCTTCAACCAGAGATAGGAGGGCAACTTGCAGCTCGGTCAAGACGCCAGCGGTCGGCCGCTAACCGGCTACCAGAGGCGCTCGCTGGGTATCGACCCAGCACTCAATCCCCTGCTCGTGCGGGCGCTCGTTGCCCAGGGCCTGCACGTCAGCGGCGTGAACGACAGGCCCAGAGGCGGCATGGTCCCGCATCAGCGGACGGCGCAGCCGGCTCCGGGCGTCGATCTCAGCGCGATGGGTGGCGGACTGAACGCGATCCCCGGGCCCGCGCTCGAGGGTGGTCCGACCTTCAACCAGGGCATGGACGAGCTCCACGCCGCAGGTCCTGTAGGTCGCCCCGCACAGCCCGTTGCCTCGGCGCAGCAGGCCGCGCTCATGGCGAAGCTCCAGCAGCTCCAGGCGATGCAGGGTGGTGGAGCTGGCGCTCAGCCGGTCATGCACCCGCAGGACGAAGCGCGCGTCCAGAACGTCGCGCAGGGACTCATGCGGAGGCTCGCCATGCACCGGCAGCTCCAGGGCCTGATCTCACAGCGCCGGGCCATGCCCGGTCAGGGCGCAGTTCGCCCGATGGCTCCCGCAGGTCCCGTCGGTGTCGGCGGTCACGTGGCGATGTAGATGGGCGACATGATCACCAACCGCGACATCATCCTCAAGCTCGAGGAAGTCGCTGAGGACGTTGCGGTCATCAAGGCCGCGGCCATCGAGACGAACGGCAAGGTCAAAGACCACGAGTTGCGTCTCCGCGAGATCGAGCGCGTGAAGGGCCGCCTGCTCGGCGGCCTGGGGCTCTGTGCCGTCGCGCTGCCGATCGTTCTCTCCGCGCTCTACACGTTCACCCATCTCTAAAGGAGGTCCCGCCATCCTCACGATGTTCGACGACACGAACCCGAACCTGATCCCGGGCAGCGCCCAGGCGGTCGGCGGGTACGTGAACGGCAAGTGGCAGACCTTCGCGACGATCGTCAAGAAGTTCCCGAACGCCAAGCACCTCTCCATCGCTGTCACCGCGGCAGCGGATGCGGAGTGCCTCGACGTCGAGCGTGGGGATGCCGTGAACTCACAGGCTCCGGCCTGGGTCAAGCGGCAGATCGCCCGCGGCGTCCACCGCCCGGTCATCTACACGTCGGTCTCGAACGTAGGCGCCCTGCTGAAGGTGCTCAACGCGGCGGGCATCCACCGCGAGGACGTGCGGATCTGGTCGGCGCACTACAACTACCGCGCGCACATCTGCGGTCCGTCGTGCGGGTTCGGCAACTTCAACGCGGACGCCACGCAGTACACGGATCGGTACTCCGGCAAGTCGCTCGACGCGACGCTCTGCGGACCCAACTTCTTCCTGGCCGTAGCGCCGAAGCCGGTCCCGAAGCCTCCGGCTCCGAAGCCGCCGGCGCCTAAGCCGGCTCCCAAGCCGGTCCCCGCTCCGCCTCCGGTCGTACCACCGGCCCCGAAGCCGAACGTCGTTCCGAAGGGGATGATCGAGGTCGTCCTCACCAACAAGGACGGCTCGAAGCTGACGGAGCTGGACACGCCCGCGAGCTTCATGCGACGGGCCCAGGAGTTCGCCAAGGGCCTGTTCCGGGCGATGAGCGAGCGTCGGAGCCTCTAGTGCTCGTCTCCAGGATCGTCTGGGGAGCTTGGCTCCTCCTGTTTCTGGTGCTCGAGTTCGCGGGCTTCTTCCGCATCGTCCCGTGGGTCACGCTCAGCGAGACCGTCTGGGACCTCGAGGCGAAGTACCGCGTCCTGGCCTGTCTGATCGCAGGCGGGTTGTTCGTGCTCACCCTCCATCTCGCGTTCCGATGGCCGGAGCGCTTCCCGCAGTAGTGGAGGTGCCCCCGATGAAGGGGCACGCGGCTCACAGGAGCCTCGACGAGCTCATCTACTACCCGCCCCACGACCCTCGTAAGGCGAGCTCCGAGTACCGGAAGGTGCACCACCACCTGGTCTACGAGCTCGACGAGCGCTGCTGGATCTGTGGCATCACCCACAGCGCTGGGGGGTCGATGGAGACGCACCACGCCCACGTCGAGTGGGCTGCGGCCGCCGGCGTCGACCTGTCGAAGATCGTCCAGGACTTCCCGGACGTGACCGACGAGAAGGCGCTGCGGAAGTGGCTGGACAGCGAGGGCAACATGCTGGTCCTCTGCTCGAAGCATCACCGCGGGCCGCAGACCGGCATCCACATGATCACCTACCCTGCGTGGCTGCTCCAGCGCTACCAGGGCACTGGCTTCACGTTCATCCCTCAGTAGGCGAAGCCCGGCAGCAGACAGAGACCTGGGACGGTGAGAATCCAGGGCGGGCGTAGCACACGGTATCTCGGCCGTGTCGCAAGAAACGAGAAAGCCCCTCCCGGGCGCGTAATGCGCTCAGGAGGGGCCTTTCTATTAGGTGGCCAAGACGAGTGTCACGTTCGGTGGCCATGTAATGGCTAGGGGAGCATCGCCTCCGCGAGGGCTTCCTCGAACTCGGGAGTCGTGGGCCTGAAGGTGTACTTCAGAACCCCCGGATGGTTCCAGTCCGGAGTGAGGTCGCTGAGGACGGTGCAGTCCAGCGCTTTCTCGACGGCCTTGTCGAGTTCGCTTTGCAGCGTCTTCTCCTGCTCGTACCTCGTCTGCGGCTTGCGGCGTCTGAACCTCATGGCGTGACGCCGAACCCGGCCTTCTCCAGCAGCCAGAGCCAGAGCCTGAGAAGCAGGCTCACGAGGTTGCTGGCGGAAGCGGACCCTGGGCTGCACCCGGACCCGTGTCCTGGTCTTCGCGCTTCGTGCTGCGCCGCTGAGCGATGACGTTCTCGAGAGCCTTCGCTGCGACCTTGAGGTCGTTGACGACTCCCTGGTCGTTCTCCTCAGCCTTCGCGAGCGTCGGGTTGTTCAGCTTCGCGATCCCGCGGCTGATGACGTAGGCCACCGCGGCGATAGTGCCGAGAGTGCCCGCCGTCCCGGGCGGGATGACCTGGGCGACAGCCCCGGCGACGACGCCGAGACCGGCCAGCAGCGTGATGAAGAACTCGCTGGTGTTGCGTCCGCGGCGGATCACCCGACACCTCCCAGGGGAGGCGCGCCGTGCGGGTCAGGGCCCGGCGTGTGGACGACCGTCACCTGCTCGAGCGCTGCGCGCTGCTCGATCTCCTCCTGCGTCGGGAAGTCGATGACCTCGCCCTCGACGCGCTCGGGCGCCTCCTCGAGCTGGTTCTCCTGCTGGAGGAAGTCGAAGGCCCCCGCAGGGACCATGTTCACGACGGTGAACGCCAGGTCCGCGCGGAACCTCTGCGTGTCAAGGTCGTAAGCCGTCGGGTCCGCGAGGACGTCGACGATGGTCTTGAACGCCTCGGTCTGTGCCTCGGCGAGTAATGCGATGCTCATTCGTTCTCCTTGCAGTCGTGACAGAGCAGCCCGCCGCAGGCGGTGCGCCCGTCGTAGTTACCGCACTCGATGCAGACGGGCACCATCGGCCCGTGCATCTCGCAGCCCAGGTAGGGCAGGTCGTCCTCGCGGCGCAGGGTGAACGGGCACCCCGGCGAGGGACACTCAGTTACGCCCTTCACCGAACTCCTTTCTTGGGGCCGTCAGGCCCTTGTCCGTGAGCTCCGGCTTCTTGACGATCGCGTAACCCGCCTCGTCGAGGGCCTTCACGAACTTGGCCCACCACCAGGCGGCGTAGCTCATGCGGCGTCGACCTCGGCTTGCATGTCGGCCAGGGTCTGACCCTTGCGATGCCACCGGCGGCAGTAGATCGCGTAGTAGGCCGGCTGCATGAAGCCAGCCGGAACGAACTCCGCGTGAAACGGCTTCCATCCCTCGGGAAGGGCGAGCGATTCCTCGTCCAGGCGCCCGGCCTTGAAGATCTTGACCTCGTGGTACCCGGTCATGCGGCCTTCCTGCGAGGACGGGGCTTGCGCTTCTCGGTCTTGAAGCCGACCGCCTTCTGGAGCTTCTCAGGGATCTGGTGGTGGATCGGGAAGCCCAACCAGCGCCGTTCGCGCTGTGGCTTCGGCTTGCGCTCGGGGAGACCCCGCTGGCGAGCCTTGACGTCGGGACGCTCGTAGATCGCGTCCGTGACTGGTTGTTGAGAGGTGTGGCAGAGGCACCGCTCGAGACTGCACGGGTCGTGCAAAGGGCCTCCTTGTGTACGCTGTAGATGACTTCGGATGTACCTCCGAAGTTCCGAGAAGCTCGAGGCCCCCGGAAGGGGGCCTCTTGCTATACGGAGGTACTAGATGCCAACGACTTCGAGCGCCTTGCGAACGTCGTTGCGGTGGTAGCGGAGCAGCCGCCCGCACTTGACAGCCGGTAGTCGGCCGTCCTGGGTCATCTTCCAGACCGTGTGTGGGTGCAGGCTCAAGAGCTCAGCTACCTGACTCCTGCTCAGCCAAGGCGTGGAGTCGTGTTTTGCGGTCCAACTGCAATCCGTGGGAGTCATCGAACCTCCGAAGTTCCGAGAGTGGGGGAGGGGTGCTGCCTACGTGGTACGGTCGTACCGTATACGTGGGACAACACCCCACAACCACAAGTTCCTCCTACCGGACTAGGCCATTAGACCCACTGTTGTAAGTGGTAAAGACCTAGCTGTTCTCCCACTCCGGCGTGGTCAGGTGGAAGCGGCCGCCCTTGAACCAGCCGTACCCCTGCTGCCACGTCGGGTATGTGGTCGACCGCTGGAGGTATGCGGTCTTCGCCTTGTCGTGGAAGCCACCCGCCTCCACGCAGATCTTCTCGCCATCCTCCGCGTAGCCGATGGCTGCGTGGTGGGAGTGAGCACAGATCACGTGGGCGTTCTGCTTGGCGGCGATCCTGCGGGCGCTCGAGAGCGGGACCCGCGTGTACGTCGCCGGGTGGCAGATGTACCAGGGCCACCTCTGGCCCTCGAACTCGATCCACATGTGGTCGAGGTTCGTGAAGTGCATCTTCTTCAACAGGTCGTTACCGAGGGCACCGAAGACCATCTTCATCGCGTCTCGGAACCGCATGGCGAATCCGAGAGCCTTGTGCAGGCGGGCGTCGTGGTTGCCCCACAGGTAGTAGATGTCGTCGAAGCTCTCGCTGAGCGTCCGCATGACGGCCAGACCTTCGTTGTACTCGCGAGTCAGGTCGGCGTCGCTCTGCTTCGGGTCGTAGGCGGACAGCGCGTCGAAGTTGAAGAAGTCGCCGGCAATCACGAGCGTCCTGATCCCCTCGTCCCGGGCCCGCTGGATCATCTCGTTGACGAGGAACGGGTCGTAGACGGGGATGTGCCAGTCCGCCGTGATCATGGCGTCGGTGTCTGTGAGGACGAGCGGCTTGTCGAGGTCGAACGAGAACCGAGTCTCGAGGTCGATCGGAATGAGGTGACGCTTGAAGCCCTTGCGATTGAGCGCCCGTCGCACGGACGACTCGTCGCACTTCAACTCCTCACTGATCTGCCTGTTGCTCAGTCCCATCGTCGCGAGCTCGACGGCACGCTCGTCGTCGATCCGGATGTTGGTCACTGATCGTCTCCGTTGAGGAACCGGACGATCCAGGAGAGGCCCTCGTGGTACAGCTCGAAGGCTGACCACTTGGTTTCCCCCAGCAGCGTTGCGGCGTCGCGGATTGTGTGCCGGTACTGACCGTGGACGAGAACTGCACGTCGTAGGTCCTCCGGCATCTCCACGAGCGCCCTCCGAAGGTCGGCGAGGCAGAGGAGGGAATGGAGCCCAGGCCCCCACGTGTCAGCGTTGGCCTTGAGCTCCTCGTACCCCTCTACGATCGCGCGAACCTCAGAGGTCGAGTAGCGCATCGTCCGCTACTTCGCCTCGGCGCTGCCGAGCGACGACTCTCACCCAGTTGAGCATCCGCTGGCGGACGAACTCCTTACTGGGGTAGGTCCCGCGCTCGAGAGAGCGCCAGACGGCGATCCGACCCTCCTGGGCCAGGTCGTCGTACTCGGCTCCCTCGATCCCTTCGAGGGTGCGGGCCTGCGAGTCGATCATCCCCTGGTAGGCCGCGATCTCGTCGTCAGAGACGGACCGCAGCTCTGTCGTCAAGTCCTAGGCGAACGGGTCCTCGCCCGCGCCGGACTTGTTCACGACCTCCCGCTCCTTGCGGCGAGCGGGCGGGGTGACGACCAGAGAGCTGCTTGCGGTGATGTTGTAGTACGTGGTGCCGTTGCGCTCGTTCGTCGTCGCGCGGCCCTCGACCATGACGGACGCGCCTTTGACGATCTCCACGTCTTCCCACTCGGGGAACAAGGTGACGCGGACGAGCTTCTGGTTGCCGGTCGACTTGATCGTGAAGTCGCGAACCGTCTGGTTGCTGACCTCGCGCTCGGTGACGACGGGCTTGTCCTTGAACTGCTGGACGGTGCCGCTTACGACGGCGTAGTCGCTAGCTGCCAAGCGAGAATGCCTCCTTGATGTGGGGCCAGAAGCGGAGCCACAGTTCGTAGTCGAGGACCACGACCTTGCGGCCTCCGTGTCCGGCTTCTTTCAGGAACAGGACCGGCTCCTTGCCGACCCTTGTGGCGTTTTCTCTCGCCTGATCCATGTGGTCTGCTCGCAGCGCGAGCTTCCGCATGTACTTGCACTCGGGGGCGATCACCGGCACTACTGCGTCCGGCAGTCCAAACCCCCGCGGCCCGGTGCGAACGCCTCCGTGGTCTTTAGCGACTTGGCGCTCCCAAACCTTCCACGCCTTGTCACTCACGGAGCCCTCGCTCCCGGTCGAGTGCTTGGTACTCGGTCTCGGTGAGTACCCGTAGCTGTTCGGTGAGTCCTTCGACCTCTGCGTCGATGTCTACGGGCTCGAGCCACCAGCCGACGATCTCGTCGTCGCCTACGCGGCCGTTGAGCTCGTAGTACCGGCCTCTGATCTGCACCACGTTGAACTCCTGCGGGCTGTAGCCCGCCTGGTACAGCAGTTCCTCGGCGACGTACAGCCGACCGTCCTTCTCGACGATCGTGACCATCGCGTTCGGAATCTGGCCGGTCTCGTGCCAGCGTCGGATCGCCCGGAGGCGATCAGCCTCCCGTTGCCAGGACTGAGACCAGTCCGTGTCGTCCTCGAAGGTCTCGCCCCGACAGACGGGGCAGGTCTTGTAGGACTTGGGGAGGTTGAGGTCACAGGGGGCGCACCGATTCGACCTGTACGCCACCGTCTCCCTGACGTCGACCTAGAAGCTGACGAGCTCCTTGTCAGCCTCGGTCTCAGTGGGGGCGCCGTTGTTGCCCGGCTCGGGGATGCCGTAGGTCTTGAACGTCACCTTGCTCAGGTCGACGGTCTGAGACGTGAGCGCCTTGTCCTCCTCGATCTTCCGGAGCCGGCCCATCTCGATGTCGTGCGTCTCGATCCAGTGCTGGATGAACTGCGGCTGCGTGACGTAGAAGACGTCCGCGAGCGAGTTGTAGTTGACCTTGGCCGTGTCGCCGGCGGCTCCGATCTGACCGACCAGGGCTCCGAGGAGCTTGGTGTTGCTGGCGGGGACCGTCCAGGTGTACGGACCCGTCTGGAACTGCTCGTTTCCGAGCTTGTTCGTCTGGTCCCCAACCAGGGCGCTCGAGATCGGGCAGTCGTCAGCCCCGAAGCGGAGGCCCGACTGCGGCAACTCCGTGAGCGGGGTGAGGTGCAGCCGCTTCCGGACGCCGTTCACGAAGTCCAGGACCGGAGCGTTCTGGAGGATGAGGGTGATGTTGTCGAGCAAGGGGATGTACCTCCTTAGAAGGGTGCGTCAGGGGAATCGGCGAAGCCGCCCAACACCTCGTCGGCCAGGATGTGGACGGTCCCGTCCGGCTGGTCGGAGATGCGAACGATCATGTCGTCGCCGCTGAGACGCCTGCGCGACTTCGACAGCTTCACCTTGAACTGCCCGGGGCGACCCGTGCCGTACACGTCGAGCGCTCCGTCGGCCGAGGCGGTGATGTCACTCGATCCGCGAGGACCCATCCCGGCCTTGTCGTGGTGGTGGATGAGCACGACCGCTGCCCCGGTCTCTCGAGCGAGAGGTCGGATGGCGTCGTTCAGCAGCGGGCTCATGGTCCCGGCGTCGTTCTCCTCCCCGTTGTGGATGCGAGTCAGGGAGTCGAGCACGATCAGGACGGGACGGAACTCCAGAGCCTCGTCGAGTAGCTCGTCCGGGTTGCGGTCGAGCCGGAGTGCGTTGTTCCAGAGGTACCGCACCTTCGACTTGTTCTGGAGGCCCAGCTTCTTGAGCCGGTGGTAGATCACGTCCTCGGGGTTCTCCTCGTCCACGTAGAGGACGGGGCCGTGCTTGAGGACGTCTTGGCCCAAGTACGCCTTGTGGCCGTCGGCCACTGCGACCGACAGGCCCATCGTCAGCCAGCTCTTGCCGAGTCCTGAGCCACCTGAGCAGAGCACCACGTCTCCGCAGGCGATCAGGTCTTGCAGGAGCCAGTTGGGCGCCGGCGGCGCCTTGGTCAGGTCCAGGCGGCGGAAGCGCGACTCGCTCGGGCCCTGCTTGGCCAGGAGTCGGAGCATCTCGAGGTCGTACTTCTCGAAGAACTCGCAGACGTCCTTGACGTCAGCAGGGAGCCTCACGCGCCGTGCTGCCACTCCCAGGTCTTGGCGGATCTTCCGCCATGATGCGTCGACCTGAGCCTGGACTTGGTAGTCCGGGTCGTTGTCGAAGATCGTGAACACCTTGGTCGCCGAGGCGAACGCCCCGACGAACTCGGAGGACCAGCCGTTGACGCCACTGATCCCCACGACTCCGACGTCCGTGTCTTGCAGCTCCTGCCAGAGCCGCATCGTGTCGGTCTCGCCCTCGCAGATGAAGACGGTCTTGCAACCGAGAGCGTCGTCCGCGTTGAACAGCTCGGGCTTCGCTCCCTTCGGCAGGTAGAAGCGCTTTTCACCCTCGCGCAGTGGGCGGCTCGGGTCCGGGCGCTCCTTCCAGTAGCTCTTGTAGGGGAGCGTGATGTTGTGCCCCTCCTGCGTGACTCCGAAGTGGTCGAGCGTCTCCTTGGTGATCCCGCGCTCGCGCAGGAACCACTCGATGATGTGCTCGTTCATCGGCCCGGCAGATAGGGGGTCGAGGACGCTCGGCCCAGGTCGATCATCCGCCCGTGCTCGAGCGCGTATCCGTGCCCGTCGCTACAGGCGTAGACCGGCGTCGGCCCCTGCACCCACTGGACACAGTGGAGGTGCTGCCGGTGTGGATTCAGCATCATCAGGATCACGATGACGTTGAGCCACACAGCGATCAGGGCGCAGAAGAACAGCAGCGGCATCACGCGATTCACGCCGCCTCCTTGCCCGCTCGCATGAGCACTTTCTTGGCCACCTTGTCCCAGGAGCCAGGTCGACCTCCGTAACGCTCGGCTCGGTCGTCGATGTAGGCGATCCCTGAGGGCTTGCCGTGGCCGGTGTAGATGTCGACGAACGTCAGGCCCGCGCTGTCGAGCTTCGCTCTGACCTCGTTGATCGCGGTTCGCACTACCGCGGGGTCACGCTTCGTCACGTGGTCAGGCATCAGCGGGGACAGCCGGCACGAGTGGACGACCACGCTCAGGCCCGCGTCGTTCATGCGCCTGAGAGCGTCCACAGCGCCGGGCATGAAGTCGCCCAACTGAGGCCAGGTCCGCTCGATGATCGTGCCGTCCAGGTCTACGATCACCCGCCGACGTCCTCCTTCGAGGAACTGCTTGACCTCGTTCGAGTCGTCCCGTGGGCGTCGGATGTCCACAGGGTCAGGGGGGTAGCTCACCGTGCCGCCTCCCACTCCTGGTGAAGGACGTGCCCGATCAGGGCGTAGACCGCCTGGTCTACGAAGGTGTCCTGGACGCCCTCGAAGCGCAACTTCGGCTCGCCGTGGTAGATCGTGTCCCTGACGGCCTTGCGGAGCCGGACCTGCTTGTCGTTGTTCCGGAGTACAGCGCCCGCCCATCCGGGGAGACCGAACTGCTCGGCCTCGCGGACGTTGGCGAACGGGTCCTCGTCGGAGCCGTAGTCGATCTGCTTCGCGTCGTGCATCTCTCCGACGACGATCAGCAGGTCGTGGAACGCCTGCGACGAGGGATGGCGTTGCAGCGTCAGGCTGCCTCCTTGAGTGTGTAGGGGTGCTTGTCAGCCCAGGTCGTGTAGGACACGTCTGGGTCAGGTTCGATCGGTACGAGCCTGTTGACCGGCTCGAAGGTCATCAGCTTCGGGACCGTCACAGCGAGCAACTCGAGCTCGTCCGTAGCGGCGTCGAGCATCACCTCGTCATGCACCTGGTTGACCAGATGCGACCGCAGCCCGTTCTCCTTGCAGAAGCGGTGGATGCGGATGAGCGCCCACTTGAACAGGTCGGCCGCTGAGCCCTGGATCAGGGCGTTGAGCGCGGCGTGCTCTGCTCGGGGGTGAAGGTGTCGACCCCAGGGCGTCTTGATGTAGCCCCGGCCCTTGGCCGTGGCGATGATGCGCCCGTTCAGGGTGTCCGGCTCCGCCGGCCTTCGTTTCGAGTGCCACCCGATACCAGGCCACGCGCCGTGGTAGCGCGAGAGGAAGTTGATGGCCTCCTTCGCGTCCTTGGCGATGCCCTGGTCGATCAGCGTCGGGATGCCGCCTCCGAAGATGATGGAGAAGTTGCAGCGCTTCCCGACCTGCCGCTCCAGGTCCGTGACCTCAGACTCGGGCTTCTCGAACATGCCCGCCGCGGTGCGAATGTGTAGGTCGCCCAGCGGGTCCAGCCGGAAGAACTCGGCCATGCTCGGGTAGCCGATCTTCTCGAGGTAGTACGCGAGGAACTTGGCCTCGATGTTCGGGTAGTCGGCGAAGAAGAAGGCGTCGAGCTTGGGCACGAACGCCTGCTTGACCACCTTGTCGTCCCTCGGGATGTTCTGGACGTTCATCAGCAGTAGGGGTACGGACACCCGTTGAGGGTTGGGTCGAGAGGTGGAAGGTCGTATCCGCGGAGACGGCGCCAGGCCCGCCGTATTAGGTGGCCAACGTAGGTGTCACGCATGTGGCCACCTATTGAGGCGCGGGCATGAAGTAGATGATGTAGAGCGCGCCGAGGGCCATGAGGCAAGCGACGCAGCCCAACATCTCGAGCCACTTCCACACGCTCCAGTCGCCCAGGAGGTACTGCTTCGTGGGGCGCTTCATGGGAGCCACACTCCTTCCTTCTCCAGGCGTCCTCCGACCTTCCGAGAGTCCCTGCGCTCCTTGTGCTCCAGCCGCCGCGCTTCGCGGCGCTCTGGGCGGCCTTCGTGCCGTGCAGGCTGAGCGGGACCCTTGTACTTCGGCTTGCCACGCGGGATCTTCTGCGCCGCAGGCTGCGGCTTCCCGGCGGGGAGGAAGCGGATCAGCTTCCCATCGACCCCGAAGATCGCGACCGACCGACCCATCTTCACGGCCTGTTCGATCGTGTGCTCGGTGCCTCGGGATTGGCCGTTCCAGAAGGCCACCACATCGTCCGCGGCCTTCACGATCTCCTTGTTGCGGAGGAAGCCTGCGCCTCTCCCGTACTTCTTCCAGTTCGCGCGGATGACGACGGTACGGATGCCCCGTTCCTCTGCGCGCTCGGCAGCGTAGGTGTCGACCCCTCGGGCCCCGCCGCTCACGATGACCGTGGTGAGCGGGTCGAGCTTGTCGATGAAGTCGCTGACTGCTGCCGGATTCACTCCGTCGCGGCTGCCCACGACGGCGATCCTCCGGACTTCCACCTACGAGAGAACCTCGTCTACCCCGCGCAGCAGGGCGGCGTTCTCGGCTGCCAACTCGGCGATCTGCTCGAGCCTCTCGGCCTGCTCACCGCAGTCGGCGGGCGATGCGTAGTTCTCCTCGGCGACCTTCTCTGCGAGCGAGGTCATCTTGCCGATGTCGTTGTAGACGTCGTGGAGGTTCGCCACGTCAGTCTCCTTTCGCTTTGCCGCTCGACGAGCGTCCCGTCACGGTCCCGTGCTGCCGGACCGCGGGGTGGAATACGCCGTCGCGCTGGCCTTCCTTGATTGCCATGAAGTAGGTGTTGCGGAGCTTGAGGTCGTGCCGCAGATCCACGATGCGCGCGGCTAGCGGGTGGTCGACCTTCTTGAGCTCGTCAGCCTCCGTGCTCGTGCAGGGGTAGCCCGCGTCCTCTAAGAACGTCAGGACCTGCTCGGGGGAGTTGGGGTTGAACTTCCCCTTCTCCTCGGAGGGCTTGCCTCGGGGGAGGATCGCCGAGATGACCTCTCGATCCACGATCTCAGCGATTTGCTGCTCCGTCGCGAGGACGGCCTTGCTGTAGTGCTTGATCTTCTCGTCCACGTAGTCCGGGCGACAGCCCATGCCCGCGGCCTCCAGGTCGAGGAAGACGAGGCTCAGCTCCATCTCTTGCCGGTACAGCGAGCTGAGGTCCTCGTACTGCTCGATCCGAGGCTTGAGCAGGTGGTAGAGCTGGAGCGTGAACTCCGCGTCCTTGAGCGCGTAGGGGTAGATCACGCCGCGGGGAAGCAGGTGGTAGCCCACGTCCTTGACGGACTTGAAGCCGTACTCCTTCTTCGCCCACTTCTTCGCTTCCTCGATCTCGTGCTTCTCACGAGGGACGCGCTTGACCTGACCCTTGTTCTTGCCGCTCTTGATCTCGACCTCGATGACGTCCTCGACGCCCAGGAGCAGGACCGCCAGGTCCTTGAGCGCCTTGACCCGATGCTCGTCATCCAGGTGTGCGAGGGCTTCGGTGTCCTCGATGGTGTCCGGCGTCAGCCGGCCCGGGTCGATCCAGCCTCCTGCGATCCCGCGGTGCAGGTCGAACTTGAGGTTGTGCCCGACCAGGACCTCGGGGACGTGGAACATCTGCTCGAGCATCTGCGTCGAGTCGAAGCGATCGGAGAGCTCGAAGTAGTGGACCTCGAGCCCCGGACCAGCCTCCTTGAGCTTCTTGAACGTCGGGTAGGTGACTACGTTGTCGCCGCCCAGGAGGACGTTCTTCGGACCAGGCCCTGGACCGATGCAGTGCATGTCCGCATCGGCGCGTTCCCAGGCCAGCGTGGCGCAGAAGGCTGGGTCGTGCCAGTTGAAGCCTTCCGTCTCGGTGTCGAACGCGACCACCTTCGGGCGGTCACGCCAGAACGCCTGCTGGCCCGCTAGGGCTGCCTTCTTGAAGTCGGGATCAGGAGGGGCGACGTACTCAGAACGGGGAGTCACCGTCGTCGAAGCCGCCGCTCGCCCGCTCGTCGTGCTCGTTGCCGGTGCTCGCCTTGGGCTTCGTCGTGCGCTTCTTGGTCGTCGTGCTCGCCGAGTTGGCGTCGTCGTCCACGTCGGCCACCAGGCCGAGGAGCGACATCAGCGCGTAGCGCCGGGCGTAGGTGATCGCGCTGCCCTGCCCCTGCGGGTTGGCCTTGTCGACCATCAGCGGCATCGTGCCGCCGAAGCCCTCGCCGGTCTCGACGTGCAGGAGCGTGGTCATCAGCCCCGGCTCGTTCTCGGGCAGAGCCACAGGCGACTGGAGCAGCACGAAGCCGTGCTCGTTCAGCACCGGCAGGACCTGCTCCATGAGCGAGTCGAGAGAGATGTAGCTCGACCCGAAGTGCGGGTTGATCGCGTTCTTCTGCAAGTCGGGCATCGCCTTCTGAGCGGCGAGCAGCGACTTGTAAGCGATCAGCTTCGTGGTGTCGTTCTCAGCCATTCAGCTTCTCCTTGAAGGTCTTGATCGTCGGGGCGCTGACGGTTGGCTCGATGTCCTCGTAGCCCTTGCGGGGGTCGTAGTACACGGAGTCCAGGTTGTCCGGCAGACCGTCGCCCTCGTAGAACCGGAACTGTCCGATCTTCTCGGTGCCCTGCTCGGAGCAGGCACACAGTTCGTTCGGGTACGGGCAGTAGGCCGCGGACCAGTGAGGCGCGAGCTTCACGTCGTAGACGCCCTGCTTGCCGTTCCAGCGCAGGATCTGCACCCGCTCCTGCTCGGGAGCGAGTTTGTCGTTGATGTACCCCGCGTAGGGTGGGGAAAGGAAGTGCGCGTATGGCGTCACCCCGACGGTGGCGGATGCTTGGTTCAGGTGACGCCGCTTCGTGGCGTCGAGCTCAGCGAGATACGCCTTGGTCTTCGCCCACCTGTCCTGCATCTGGAACATCACGATCTCGCGGTCCAGCGGGCGCCCTTCCGCGAGGAAGGGACTGACGCTCTCTCCGGTCGGCACGTTCTGCGGCAGGTAGAGCACGAGGAACGTCTTGACCAGGGGAATCCCCATGGCCTCTGCGGCGTACCAGTACGCGCTCAACTGCCAGAGGTGTTCGTCCTTGATGCCGTCGCGCTCGACGAAGGTCATCCCCTCGCCCTTGATCGTCTTCAAGTCACCAAGGACGAACGCTCTGTACTCGTCGGACCACATGAGCCAGTCGGCTGTTCCGGTCCATCCCTCGGGGAGCCAGCGATCCAGGCGTACCTCCGTCATCACGGGGAGCCTGGCCTGGCGAAAGGTGGCCTCGAAGAACGAGTGCCACATGGTCCCGGTCATCAGTCTGACGTCCGAGACGATTTCGGATGCGACGGTGGGGGCGCCGGCGGCGCGCAGTTGCGCGTGTCGGAGCGACCCGATCAGATCGCCGCTTGGGTGGAGCAGCCCGTCAGGCGGACGTCGTTCGTCCGCGAGCTGTTTCTCGAGCAGCTCCGTCAGGTCGAAGTGGAGCAACGGCTATGCCGCCATCTCCATCAGCTCGACCGTGCGCGGAGCGACCACCGCGAGGAGTAGGTCGACCCTCTCCTCCTCGGTCGTCGGAGTGCGCTGCATCAGGTGGCAAGCAGCGTCGTGGCGTTCCATCATCGCCCGGTGCTCCGGCGAAAGGTCTGCCCGACGCTCTGCCACGAGCCTTTTCTTGCTCGGCAAAGGTGTACCTCCATTAGGTGGCCAACGTGTGTGTCACGTCGGGGATTGGTCATGTAATGCGTAGCGGTGAAATGTGCGCGGCTAGGAGTCGAACCTAGCTGGCTGGTGCCACCCTTATGGACCGCCACCCATGCGCGCACTCTTTTCATGCGGCTTCGTCTGCGAGCCGCCACCATTTCTTCCAGCACGTAGATGCTGAGCAGATCCGTTTCCGGAAGGCTTTGCCTTTCACCTTCCAGACAACGGCTTCGGTGGGGGCACCGCAAGCGAAGCACTTGTGCTTCGTCTTGGCCACTCCGTTCCCTTTCGCGAACTCCTGTCACCGAACCGCTCTCCGGGTTTACTCTCCCGGCCCCTGTCCGGATCAACGGCCTTCTCGGTGGCCGCGCCGTGTGGTAGGGCCAAAGTAGGGGAGGGGTACGGAGCGGTGGTGCCCCTCCGTATCCCCTCGTATCCCCTCGTATCCCCGGTTCATCCGATCGGATGACAAGCGGGTTACTTGATCGTCGGCAGGAGCTCGATGGCCTTGCGGAAGACCGTGGCGGCCTTGCGCTGCGTCGTCGTCCCCTCGTCGTTCCAGTCGATGATCTTGTCGACCATCACGTCCAGCTCGCTGAGGTCGTTGTACTGGTCGTCGAGCGTCTCCTGCGCCTCCTGCTGGTAGGAGCGGGGGAGCGCCTTGAAGACGGCCTTGGTCGCCTTCACGACGCCGCTCGGTGCCTCGTCTCGGGTGCGGGTCTCCGCGTTGTACGCGGTCGCGTTGGCCGGCACGGGGGAGATGTAGCGGTACTTGCCGTCGGTCGTCTCGCCCTCGTAGCTGACGTGGCCTCCGTGCATCGAGATCAGGCCGTTCGCGCAGCCCATGTCGATCTCGCACTTGCCGTTCGCCTTCCCGCCTCCCCACGTCTGCCGCTTCCAGTTACCGGCCTGAATGTCCTCCAGGCTGCGGGTGAGGATGGTCTTCGCGTTCTTCGCGAAGGGCGATTTGCTCGCCATAGGTGTGTACCTCCTGTTCCGAGTTGGAGCGTTAGTGCTCCGAGAAGGCCCCCGCGTGGAGGACCAACTCGCAGGACTACGTGCCCCACACCGCTTCGTTCATGCAGCCTTCCTTTCGATTCGGGGATCGCCTACCGGGTGCATCGCGAAGCCGCGGCGTTTGAACGCCTTGTGAATCGCGGTCTGACACGAGTGCTCGTTCTTGAAGCCGTAGAACTTCCAGACCAGCGACGCCACCTTGCGGAGCGACGTGGCCTGGTACATGCAGTACAGGCGTTGCACATCGTCCTCGGTGAGGAACGACGGCTTGCCGTTCGGGTTGTTCGACGGGCGCTTCGGCACGATGGGGTCGTCATAGCGCTCGGACAGGCCGTCGCGCGTCTGTCGATCCACCGCTGCTTTCAGCGCTCGCCGCTCATCAGCGGTCATGCCCCGCTTTCGGGCACACGAACACCCGCTTGAATGAGACCATGACGCGCACGACCTCGACAGGTGCGGGAGCCGCGTTGAGTTGCTTCTGGTTCAGCTTGAGTTGCTTGATGCGCGGCACTTGTCCGCCTCCTCTCGCAGCTTGGCGTCTTCGTTCATGGCGCGGAGCAGGCAGTCCCCACGCCCGCAACAAGGCCGGGCCTTGGGGAACGTGAGGACTACTCCTGCTAGCTCGCGCCCGCAGTAGGGGCACGTCTTCATCCGAGTGCCGCCCACGATTTCCAGATGGCGATGCTGACCAGGATCAGGCCGAACAACTCCAGCGTCCCGCCGTCTTCCGGGCCGAAGTACCCGGCCAGGGTCAGCACCGCGCCGACGATGAGAACGGGGAGGGTGCCCATCTAGGACACCCCCGCCTTCTTCTTCGTGGACTTGGCCTTCGGCTTCTCAGCCTTGGGCTGCGCTGCTGCGACGCTCGCCTTGAGCGCTTCCAGCAGGTCGCCCGCTGCCGGGACCGGCTTGTCGTCCTGCGCCGGCGTGAACTCGACGCCCTGAGCCTTGGCCTGGACCGCTGCTTCCAGCGCCTCTCCGTACTCGTCCGTGATGGACGTGAAGTCGAAGCCGTCCTCCATGACGGAGAACAGTTGCTCGGCCATGGCCAGCATCTCGTCCGACGGGTCCGACGCCTTGGCGACGGCCTCCGTGATCTTGTTCACGTTGGCCCACCGGATCGTGGCGTCGTAGGTCAGGACGTGTGCGACCAGCGTGGCCGTGATCGGAGACCAACGGATCGCCAGCGCCTTCGTGGTGCCGTGATCCACGGTCTTGCCGATCAGCGCCCACCCCTTGTCGCGGAGCAGGGTCTCGAGCAGCTTGTACCGCTCGAGCGACGTGCTGTTGGTCGGGAAGACCTCCATCGTCTTCTCGACGTACTCGTAGGGGAGCTCGCCCGCAGGGATGCGGTTGGTGAGCTCGACGTTGCCGCTGCCGTCCAGCTTGAGCTGATCCAGCTCGCCGTCGGTCAGCTCCACGTACCCACCGTTGATCGGGTACGCCTTGTTCAGCTCGGAGCGCTCGTAGAGCGTCCCGTCCGCGGCCTGGTATCGCTGCGAGACGGACTGGCCGTCAGGAGCGATCAGCTTCGCGGAGACCCGCTTGCGCGTTTCGTGCAGCGGGGTCAGCCCGACGTCGACGCTGAGCAGACCGAACGTGAGTGTCCGGTGCCCGCCCGTCGCACGCAGGCCGGTGACGTTCTCGGCGATGCGCTTGTCAGACATCGTGTACCTCCGTTGTGTGTTCCGAGAGAGCGCTTGTGCGCTCCGTGCAAGACACCAGCCCGGGGCTACATGGGTGCCTTGCACGCAGCGCCGGGGCATTACTTGGCCAGGCCGCGTGTCTCGCTTGCGTGGCCAGGTAATCCCCGGAGCGCGTTCTTGCTTTCAGACAGGTACGCCGTTGCGACGTAGCTGCGTTCTCAGAGCGAGCAAGCCTTTGCGTCGATCAGACGACGACGACGGCAGACAGCCGACGCGCTTGCCGTTGTAGGTGATGGTCACGTGGTTCTTGCCGTTCGCGGGCTTCAACTCGATGCCCTCCACCTTCTTGAGTTGCTTCACGAACGGGCGGAACTCTTTGTCGATGGTGCCGCTCACCAGTTACTCACCATGAGCAGGAGAGCGACAAGGAACTGCAAGCCGACGAAGACCGTGACGCCTATGTCGAGAGGACTCATGTGGTGGTGCATCAGTCCAGCGCCTCGTCGTCGGAGATGAGCGTGGCCGCGAGGATGCCGTCCTTCATGCCGGTCAGGTAGCTCGGCAGGTGCAGCGGCTCGTCGGACTCGACAAGCTGCCGCGCGGTCGGTTCGCGGGTGAGGTTGACGATCTCCGGGTGAATCCCGGTAGCTGTCTCGGTGCAGGGCAACAGGTAGTTGCCACACGCGATGCAGGACGGCCTCATGCGATCGCCTCCCCGTCGTCGTCCTGTCCGCCCTCGTAAGGGATCGGCTCGCCGGGTGCATCCGGCAGGTCGCCCTCGTAGGCGTTCTCCAGCGCGGCACGAAGCTCGGCCACGTCCGGCGACACGTCCAGGTCGTTCTCAGCGACCCGGAGCGTCAGGATCAGGTTCAGCATGGCGTTCTGATCCATGGTCAGTGTGTAGTGCTTCGGGACCAGCGCCGCTTTGATCTGCTGTTTCTTCGGCACTTCGTTACCTCCGTTACCTCCGTTGTTCCGAGTAGGAGCAGGTAGCTCCGAGAGGGGGCACCCGAAGATGCCCCACCCGCAGCACCCGCTAGGCAGGTGTCTCGACCGGAGTCTCGACCGGAGTCGTCACCGGATCGGGAATCTCAGTCGGCTCATGGGCCGGCTGCTCGATGCCCGGATCAGTGACCTCGATGGTCTCGATGGGCTTGCCGATTTCCATGCGCGTCAACCTCCCTTCACGCTGGTCGGCTTGTTGACGTGGCCGCAGAACGAGCAGGTCAACTCACGCTTGACCATCCGCGCTCCGCAGCCGTCACACCACTCAGGGACAGCGCCCTTGGGCATGTTGTCGTTGTCGGTCAGGATGACCTCGACGCCGTGCGGACCCCACTCGTCGGTGAGCTGGTTCGCGACCTTCCAGGCCACGTGCGGCACGTGAATCCTCACGATGCGCGCCTTCTCAGCCTTCCAGCCGAGTGAGTGCACCGCGACCCGACCGGACTGAGCGACCTCAGTCACCACACTGTCCGGGTTGAGCGGGTCGCCGTTGCGACCGTAGCCGAGGCTCAAGATGTGATCCTGAGTCCGCGCGGCGTAGAACCCGCACGAGCAGTTCGGGGCAGGCGACTTGTCACCCGCCAGCCGATGCGGACATTCCTCAAGCTTGACTCCGTGGCACGTGGCCACGTGAATCTCGCCCGGGTTCCACTTCATCGGGCTGACGGGCGACCAGATGGTCGGCTTGCCGTTCGCGTAGCGGATGTTGTTCCCCCGCCACCCGATGAGCAGGTCGTCCTTGAGGTTCTCGGCCACCTTGTCTTCGGTGAAGTGGTGTCCGCAGAACGGACAGATCGTGCCGTCGTACCCTCGGTACGTGCCGTCCGTGATCGGGGACACGTTGAGGATCGGCACCTTGCACTTGGGGCAGTCGATTGAGGTGTTCTCAGTCATGCCAACTCCGTGGGTGCGTTGTTGCTCAGCTTCGGGTGCCCTGCGGGCAGGCGCCAGAACGCCATGCCGCCCTTGCCGACACCCTTCTTGCGACCGATCTCGATGCCGATGGCAGCCTGAGCGCGCCGGATGGTGCGCCAGTTGATTCCCTGCTCGGCTGCGAGTGCGGTCAGGCCGGACACGCCGGTCAGCGCCTTGGTGCAGGACTGGTCGGCGCAGCCGGATTCGCGCTGGTACCCGTGGTCAGGACACATCGCTGCGTCGTTCACGGGCACCGGCCCGTCGGCCAGTGTCGCGGTCAGGAACTCAGCGGCTTCGGCGCGAGCCTGGGCCGTGTCACTCCCGCCCTTGACCTTGCTCATCCGCACGATCGCGGCTGCGTCAGGGATGGAGTAGTCCTTGTCCACGACGTTCAGACAGGCGATGCCGTGCTTGACCTCGCCCGTCCCGTCGTCGTCTTCGTCACTCTGCTCGAGGACGTCTACGGCGTCGAACTCGAACGCCATGCCGGTCGGTGCTTCGTCGTTGCTGTCCTTGACCCATGCCGCGCACCGCCGGTCACTGTCCTGCGGGTCGTACCCGAACAAGATGCCCATGCGGGCTGTCCGTGCGAGTGCGTCAGGGATCGCGAACAGCGGCGTCGCGCCGTTCGGAATGTGCTTGAGCGAGTGCTCGACAAACAACATCGAGCAGCCCGTCGTTTGGGCGAGTGCGGAGCAGCCCATCAGAGCAGCCGCAGCCTTGTCGCCCGACTTGTAGATGTTGATGCCCTTCAAGCACTTGGTAGCCGTGTCGAACACGGCCAGCTTGAAGCCTTCCGCGCCGATGTAGCCGCCCAACTCCGACAGGTCGTCGGGGATGAACAGCGGATCGGTCACGTCGAAGATGCGAACCTTCGACAGGTCGGCACCCGCGGCATCGAGACGCAGCCTTGCAACGCCCGCGGACTGTTCCATGTCCACGTAGATGCAGGGCTCGCCGCGACGGCTCATGTCCGCCACGACGCGAGCAGCGAACAGCGACTTGGCCGAACCCGAGGGTCCGACCACCGTGTTCACTTCGCCCCGGTACAGCCGCTGGTGCCAGAACTTTTCCGGTGGCGTCGGGTCGATCTCATCCGCCCACCGGCCGCGGAACCTGTCCGCGCCGTTCTGACTCATGGGTGTGTACCTCCGATGTTCCGAGAGTGTGTGCTGCATCGGTCCGCGCATGGTATCGCACGGTCCGAGGACCAACGGTCCATTAGGTGGCCAAGGTGTGTGTCACGTTCCCTGGCCAGCTAATGCACCGTTGCCGGTGCACCGCCGCACTATGCGGCGTGTTCTGCTAGGTACGCCTCAGCGTCCGCGATGCCGTCCTGCGCGTATGCGTTGTCCCGCGTGAAGCGGGCGAAGATGTTGGGCACGTCAGGACTGACAAACGGATGCCAGAACGTGTCGAGCGCGTCGGCAGGAGTAGGCCGCAGCGTTGCGACCGTCTCGCCGTGCGCGTTCTGAACAGTGACTACCGGCCCGTCGTCGAGCGCGAGAGTGACTGTCCCGCCGTTGCCTTCGATGCGGCGTGTCTCAATCTCTCGCATGGTCACTCCGCAGGCGGTAGTGGTCTTCGGATGCGCGCGCCGTCACCTACCGGCACCCATCCCTGCTCATCCTGCATGGTCATCACCGACCCGCGTGGGGTTCCAGGGGTCGAGACCGACAGCCTCACGGAAGCGCTGCCGGTCGAAGCGTGGATTGTCACGCTTGAACACGTCTTCCATGCTCAGCGCGATGCACGCGACCTTGCGCCGCTCGCCGTCCGTCTCGCACGTGGCTAGATCGCCCGCGAGAATGTCGGCGAAGGCGCGATAGTCCTTGCGACTCATGGGTGTGTTACCTCTTTCGTTCCGAGAGTGTGCGGAGCGTGTTCGCTCCGGGATGCTCACCCGAAGATGAGTCACCCGCAGCGCCTTAGCTCGCTGCCGACACCCGAGACCGCAGGTAGTCCTCAGCGGTGTTCAGGTGGTCGTACAGCTTGTCGCCGTCGCGGTAGTCCATCAGTCCGCGTTCCTCTAGAACGAGCCGCAGCGCCGAGAACACGCCGAGTAGCTCAACCTCGCCGTGATTCTCCGCGGTGTCACGTACCGCGTTGTACAGGTCGGTCGTACATGACTTCATTTCATACCTCTTTCGTTCCGAGAATGTCCCGAGGGTGTTTCCCTCACGAAGCGCGCTAGGCCGTAGCAACGTGCCCGGTAGGTAGCGAGCCTACTGGCGGGGCTGCCCTGTATTACACACCTAACGCGCTTTGTGAGGGAATGAGTTGTGTGCTCATTCCCCCGAGGGATTGTGCTTGTTATTGCCACAGCGATTTAGACCGTTGCTAGCGATCACGTCGCGTGAACCTTGCCCCTGCGTGATACCCGGACGAATCCGACCTCACGCCGTTGACTGCACCTGCTCCCGTTATCTCGCGTGACTGCCGTCTTGACGTTCGCCCGTAGGACGCCGACGCTGGTCACACTGACACGGCCCGGAGGGGTTGCTAGGGGTGTGCCTTGCGGGGTGAACTCCCCGCTCAGCGGCCCTGACGGACGGTAGGTCATCGAGCACTCAGCGTCTCTCGCTACCGCTTCCCGTTGTACCGCTGCCGGTCTTTACCCGGCTCGCCCGCTTCGCTAGTTGAGACCACTGGTCATGGTGCCGCTGTCACGTGCCGCGCGGGGTTGGTACTCCCGCTCGCTGCACACCGTCCCTAGCTGCGCTGCGCCGGTGCCATACCTCCGGGTGTGACCACGCCACCACTGGCGTTTCGCACGTCACACCGGCTCGCTCATCCCGGCTGTCCCGCCTACCGATTCGTGGTGCTCGTTCGGCGCGACAGGTGGAGTTCTACACGACGGGTACGGTGCCACGCAAGGGGTACGACTACACACTTTCCGCAAATAGCGAACTTTTCGTGTACCGGGTGGCTCAACCATGCGGCGTCCGTGGTCACTGGTCGAGCCGTACCTACCGGCTGCGCCGCTCACCCTGGCCACGCCACCACTGGCCGCCCGCCTGGCCGCACACCTACGCCACCACTGTAAGGCTGCCCATACACGCGCTGTATGTAGTACCTAACAAGGATTGTCAGGCTTGCCTTACATAAGGCATGGTGTGGGCACGTTGACCGCTGCGCCGAACGCCGAACGCTGCGCCGCTCACGTGCACGGCTGTCGCTCAGCGTGTCTTGCGAGCAGAGAGCCCACGTCGGCCCCCTTTCGGAGTCACATCCAGAGTTGTCAAGTCTCGAGCACGGATTCCGGACCCCAAAAAGGCGATGCCGTGCTGGGACGGCTCCAGCCGGCCCCTGGCTATGTAGAGCTCTACAGGCGGATAGCTCTGAGAAGCACTACCGGGCTCTAAGGAGCCCGGTGCTCTACATGGCTCTGTAGGAGAGCTCTACAGAGCTCTGTATACACGTGCGTGTGCGCGCGCACGCGAGGGAGCCTGTTCAACCGGGGTCCGAACCGTCTATCCTGGAGCCTCACCAGGGGGAGAAGGATGGGAGCGCCGGTGGGCAACGGATAGGGGATAACCGGCGCTCCCCGGGTCACGGCGGGACCGTAGGCTCGAGCGTGGTCCGCTGCAAGGTGGTTCATCCGATCGGACTACAAGAGGCCCTCTCGGTAGGCGATGGCCACAGCTTCGGCGCGGGTCGACACCTTGAGGGCGGCCAAGATGCGCCGCACGTGTGTCTTCACGGTGGCGTTGGACAGGTAGAGGGCTCGGGCGATCTCCGACGTCGACTCGCCGCGGGCGATCCGCTGGAGGATCTCGTGCTGACGCGGGGTCAGGTTCCGTCTGTGGTCCGCTCCGGCCGGGGTTTCTGCTGCCAGGGGGTAGAACTGGGCGAAGATGACCGTGTGTCCGCCGGCGTCCATCAGTCCTGCCGAGACGGACACCGGGATCAGGCTCCCGTCGACGCCCTTGATCGGCAGGTCACACCGGGCAGAGGACCCGATGCCTCGCGCGAGGATCTCTCCCCAGAAGCCTTCGGCCAGCTCCATGCTCCCCGGGGGAAGGATGTCGGCTTCGGGCCACGCCTCGCCGCGAACCTCGCCGAGGAGGGCTTTCGCCGCGGGGTTCAACCAGGTGAACTTGCCGCTGTCGGGGAGCATGACAACGCTGGGGACATGTGAGCGCTCGAGTGCGACGAGGAACGGGAACGTCTGTCTGGGCTTCTCAGCGGGAAAGATCTCTTTCGGGGGAGTCGCGATAGCCACGTGGATTCCTCCAGGTCCAGGGTTGGTTGCGACGACAAATGTAGCAGTCCCGTATTAGGTGGCCAGGTAGGGTGACACACCCCTTGGCCAAGTAATACACCCCCCGGTGGGACTAGGCCGTTCGGACTACTCCGCTCGGATGGATCGACTTGCAGGTTAGACCGGACCCCGCTCAAATGCAAGCCGTGTCCGCCGACAACACCACCGCGACCACTGGTAACGTCCGGTCCACGAAGGACAAGTCGTACCGGGCCTTTCCGCTGGGGGAGCTAGGTGGCCGCTTCCTACGGGCGAAGCGTGGCCAGTTCACGACCGCCACGTACAACACCTACGAGACCATGCTGGACAAGCTGGCTCGCTACTTCCCGGAACACGACATCTCCGACCTCGAGCCTCCAGAAGGACGCGAACTCTTGGCCCAGTTCCTCGATGAGACCTGGGGCGGGGCCAAGGCTCGCACCTTCAACAAGAACCTCTCGATGGTCAAGGAGTTCTTCAAGTGGCTGCGGCTCCAAGACCTCATGGTCGGGGACCCCACGATCGCGCTCGAGCGGCACAAGGCCCGCGACGTCGCCCGGGAGACCTTCTCGGAGGACGACTGCGAGCTCATCATCGAGGCCCAACCCAGCCGGCGGGACCGCATCGCCCTCCGCCTGCTGCTCAACTTCGGCCTCCGCAAGAGCTCGCTCCGCGCGGTCCAGTACAAGCACTTCGACCACGAGAAGCGGTGGCTCCAGGTCTTCAGCAAGGGCGAGAAGATCAACTGGCTCCCGCTGCCGGACCCCGAACTCTGGGACGAGCTCGAGGCGTGGGAGGTTGAGGCGGGGGTCGACCCGCAGGAGTATTTGCTCAACCGCAGGCACCAGACCCCGGTCTACCTCTCCACCTCGGCGTCGAAGAAGAAGGGCAAGGCGCCCGACCGCTACCACGTCACCGAGTACCGGGACCAACCGATGGGGGTCCACGGCGCTCACGACTGGTGGTACCAGTGTCTCGAGCGAGCCGGACTCGTCGCCCAAGGGCAGAGATCCGGCGAGCGGATGCACAAGGCTCGACACACCGCAGGCCAGCGGGTGATGGACAAGACCCGCGGCAACGTCAAAGCCGTGCAGAAGATGCTCGGCCACGCCGACCCGGAGACGACCCTGAGGACGTATGTCGACTGGGAGAACTACCAGCTCGAGGACGTGCTCACGGACATCTTCGAGTCTGACTAGGGAGAGGAACATGGATTCGCAGCACGGCACCTTCCGGTGCGACGACGACTCGTGCGCTCATAGCTGGACCGCCGAGCTCCTACCGCTCTGGGTTCCGGACGAGTTCGCGCCCCACTGCCCCGAGTGCGGGCTCCGCGGGTGGCTCGAGCAAATCGTTCCCGCTAGAGAGGTGTCGGAAACGGCTTGATCTGGCCGAAAGATGCGCCTGGCAGGAATCGAACCTGCGTTTCATGCCCTAGGAGACCCGCCGGGGCATAGAGAAAGGGCCCCTTTCGGGGCCCTTCGTCTCACTCTCGGTCTCGCGGTGGTGGGGGGTTGTAGTACGTGTTCTTGCCGCGCGCAGTGTCGACACCGGCGGCCACGATCTTGAACACCCCGATCACTAGCCAGAGGACGATCAGGAGTCCGCCGAGCCACATGAGTACGTGCATCAGTTTCCTTCCCGCAGGTGCTTGATCACTTCGCCTCGAGTCTTCGGGTCGAGGCTCCCGAGTCGCTTATCCAGGTCCCCCACGAGCTGGTCGACGCGCTGCTGCTGGTGCTCCTGGTGCCACTTCTCGATGTCGGCGCGGAGCCAGAGAGCTCCCTGACCGACGACGGCGAGCGGCTCAGGGAAGTTTTCCCGCTCGCGGAAGTTCTGGAAGGTCGACGTCGAGACGCCGAGGATGCCCACGACGTCCTTTGTGCTCACGAGATCGACCTCTTGGCCGCAGTGCGGACACGTCAACGCCTTCGGCATGAGCCGACGGCGCTTTGTGGCGGCAGTAGTGTCCTTGTTCAAGAGGTTCCTCCTTCGATTGCCTGCCCAGTGTAGCACTCCATGTACCCCGAAGCACTATTCGGCCGCGGCTGCCAGCCTACGAGCGGCCTTCACGGTGGCTCGGTCTAACGGACTGAGTGTACCGTAGACCAGATCGAGCTCAAGGTCCTCCATCATGTCTCGGCGTATCGCGTCCATCTCAGCCTTGAGTTTCTCGATGAATGCCGAGGCCGCGGCCGAGGCGGGTTGTGGTGGAGCGAAGGCTCTGTGGAGGCGTATGTGGACCCCCGGGTCGTCGTACCGACGGCGCCTGGCTTCGCGCTTCCGATCGCACCGAGCGTTCCAACGGCTGGTGCTGCGCTTGCCGTGGTTGTGCCGCGGACGCTTCATGCTCGAGCGAGGACTCTGGTGGCGAGTACCACGGCCTGGTTGAGGTCGTGCATCCCATGTCCGATCCTGTGCAGGTCCCAGATCGGGCAATACTGGTCGAACTCGACGATGCTGTTATTCCGGAACCAGACGCAGGTGCAGCCGGCCTCGACCGCACGTTGCTGGGTCGGCCAGGTATGGGCACCCAACTTGCGGAGCCACTCGATGTCCTTGCGG
>Ga0207693_10000580_pt1 | contig 32717 bp, 34 predicted proteins | sample LARL81metaG_FD_184347 | JGI IMG/M metagenome (GOLD analysis project Ga0207693, IMG submission 184347) | Corn, switchgrass and miscanthus rhizosphere microbial communities from Kellogg Biological Station, Michigan, USA - LAR L8-1 metaG... | ecosystem: Host-associated > Plants > Roots >... | reverse complement strand
AGCTCGTGCGAGCTGCTGTGCTCGAGGCCGGCGCGACTGAACCCAGGCAGCTCGGTGCCGTCATGAAGCTGGTGCAACCGCGGGTAGCTGGCCGGGCGGACGGCCGTCGGGTCAGCAACGAGGTGCGCCGACAGTTGTCCAGCTAACGCCGCCCGCCCGGCCAGCTGACTATCCCGGCCCTGGGGGCCGGGTGCGCCGCGGGCGTGGCTGAGGCTGCGGTGCTGGCGCAGGTGGTTGCGGCTGCTGAGCCGGCTGGCTGGCCCTCGGGCGGGGCGACGGTGGCGGAGGCGGAGGGGGCGGCGCGTACGGCTGCTGGCCGTTGCTCATGCAGACCGTGATCGTGGTGCCCGGTACGGCCACCTTCGGTGAGTAGTACGCGACGGTGTCGTACGGCGCCGCGGAACCACACCGCACACCTGGATAGGTCTGCCCGAAGTTGGCGACTTTGAAGCCCTGCGCGGTCAGGGCGACAGTGGCCTGGTCGAGCGGCATGTTCGTCACTTGGGTGACCGGAATGGAATTAGGGACGTCGTTCACGCCCGGCCACTGCCACGGTTGCTTGAGCAGCGACGATTGAACGGCGTCCAACCACAACGCCGCCGCATTGACGCCCTGCGCCTGGCCATCTGCCGCACCCGGCACGCCCTTCAGCGAGCCGCTCGGGCTCTGCGGGTTGTATACCGCCATGACGCCGGTGAGGTCGGGCGTCACGCCCACATACCAGATCGCAGCGTTGTCCGTGGTCGGCGAGGCAGCGTTCTGGGTGCCGGTCTTGCCGGCGACCTGACTGCCGCCGGCCCCGTAGTAGGCCTGATATGCGCTCGCGGCGGTACCGGCCCCAGTCGAGTCGCCGATCAGGACATTCACGGCCTCGCGGGCCACCTGGGGCGTCATCTGCAGCGTGCACGGCTTGCGCGGGACGGGCAAGGTCCGGCCGGTCTCATCCCTGATCGACAGCACCGGCGCGGGCGGGCAGAACATGCCGTCGTTGGCGATCGTCGCGTACGCTCCCGCCAGCTGCACGGGGCTCGTCGCGTACGTTCCGATGGTGAAGCCGAACTGGCGCTGGGTGATGATCCGGCGAGCAAGTGTCTGGCTCGGATCGTTCCCCACCTGCTGGTTCAGTGTCGTTATCCCGAGGCTCTGCGCCGTGCCCACTATCGGCGAGAGGTCACAGCCCTGGAACAGCTTCTCCTCGAGGGCGATGAAGTAGGTGTTGCTCGACCGGACGGTGGCGTCGCGCAGATTGTCGACGCTCGGGATGCTGTCGTTGTCGTTCTGGATCGCCGTGGAGGCGCCGCACCCGGTCGCGAGGTAGGGATTCGCGGTCTGGAGCGTGAACGAGTCCGGATCGACACCGGCCCTCAACGCCGCTATCAGGCTGAAGTATTTGTAAGTCGAGGCTGCGTTCGCGCTCGCGTCCGTGAACAAGTTCGCGGACGAGTGCCTGCCGTCCGGGGTGGGCCCGTAGATCTTGTTGGTGACCATGGCGAGGACGTTGCCGGAGCTCGGCTCGACCTGGGGCGAGATCGCGGTGGCCGGCGAGCTGGGTGACATGGCGGTCCACAAGCCCGTTTGCGCTGCGTTTTGAATATCCGGATTGAGGGTCGTGACAATCCGCAGGCCGCCGGTGTTCAGCTCGGTGTCGGACAGCCCGCCCGTCGAGGTCAGCCAGTTCGTCACGTACTGGCAGAAGAAGCCCACGTTCTTGATCTCGGGGTTCGCGTTGAAGCAACCTCGACGGACAGGGGGCGCCGTTTCCGTGGCGAGCTTCACCGGCGTCGCCTTGTACACCGCGGCCTGTGCGGGGGTGATGTCGCCGACGTCGGCCATGTTCTGGATGACCTCGTTGCGCCGCTGGCGCGCGGCAGCCGGGTTATCGAACGCGTCGTATTGCGCTGGTGCGCGCACCGCGCCGACGAGCAGGGCCGCCTCAGGCAGCGTCAGCTTGCTGACGTCCTTGCCGAAGAACGTCTGCGCAGCGGTCTGAATGCTGTACGAGTTCTCGCCGAAGAACGCGATGTTCAAATAGTTCTGCAGGATCTGCGCCTTGGATTCGCGCTTCTCGATGTCCATCGCGCATTTGGCGTCTTCGATCTTGCGGTTCAAGTTCTGATCGATCGCCGCCTGCTTCTCCGCGTCCGTCTTGGCCTGGTAGTACCGCACCTGCTTGACGTATTGCATCGTGAGCGTGGAGCCGCCCTGCGTGTTGCCGCTTCCGGTCGAGAACGCCGAACGCAGCAGGCCTCGCATGTCGACACCGTGGTGTGAGTAGAAGCGGCGGTCCTCCGTGGCAATCAGCGCCTGCTGCAGGTAGGTCGGCACCTGGCTGAGCGGGACCGGTTGCCGGTCCTCTTGGAACAGCTCGGCGATTACCGTGTGATTGTCGCTCGCGTACAGGATCGTCTTCTGCGGCGGCGGGGTTTCGACCAGATTGCACGGCTGGTCGAGGAACTTGCTGGCCTCGTGATTGGCCGCCAGTCCCAGGCCGCCGACGTACGGAAGGAGCACCCCGGCGGCCAGCAGGCCCATAGCGGCAACGATGCCGATCAACTTCGCGATCGTGAGCGCGCGGTTGGGACGAGCGGGGGAGCTGGCCACGGGGACTCAGAATACGGTAGGGACGTCAGTGGGCCGGTTTGGGTGTTTCATGACGCGAGCAATCTACCGATCTCGCGCAGCCCGTCGAGGTCGTGGACGTCGGTCGGCAGGGCGGGGACCGACACCACCGCGACATCCGGGTGTGCCGCCACGAACCGCCTCGTCATCCGGACATCGTGGTCGGCCGCTGTCGCCTGCTCGACGTGAACCCGCAGCGCGGTCTCGGCCAGCGCGGCCGCGGCCGCCCGCGCCGAGTCACCCGCCGTTCCGCCGCGTTGCCGCTGCCGCTTCTCGGCGAGGGAATCCGCCGCCGCTTCAGCCCGCGACGCCGTAAATGTCGCGATACCGGCGAGGTCATCGACGGTGTGATGCACTCGATTCACCACCAGCCCGGCCAGCGGCATGTGATCGTCTCGGAGCCGAGCAACGAAAAATGACGCTTCCCGCAAGGCATCCGGCTCCGGTACGGCCACGACCACGAATGCGGTGCCCGGCGCCTTGAGCAGCTCGTAGGTGTGCTCGGCCCGTTGCCGGAAGCCGCCGAACATCGTCTCGAGCGCGGCCACGAACGCCGACACGTCGGAGAGCAGCTCCCCGCCGAGGATCTTGGACAGGATCTTGGAAAATACCGAGAAACCGACAGTAACGACCTTGAGGTAAGCGCGGCCGCCGGCACGAGCCGGCGCCGTAAGCAGCTTGATCATGCGCCCGTCGAGGAATCGGCCCAGTCGCTCAGGGGCGTCGAGGAAATCCAACGCCGAGCGCGATGGCGGAGTGTCGACAACGATGAGATCCCACTCGTCGGATTCGGCCAATTGAGAGAGCTTCTCCATCGCCATGTATTCCTGGGTTCCGGCGAAGGATGACGACAGCGCCTGGTAGAACGGGTTGGCGAAGATCTCCTCGGCCCTTTCCGGCGTGGAGTGCGCGGACACGACGTCATCGAATGTCCGCTTCATGTCGAGCATCATGGCGTGCAGCGCGCCCCCGGAGCTCTCGTCGATGTCCTTGACCGGCCGCGGCGTGTTGTCGAGTTCGGTGAGTCCCATCGCCTGGGCGAGCCGGCGAGCAGGGTCGATGGTGAGCACCACTGTCCGGCGTCCGGCCTCAGCGGCCCGCAGTGCCATCGCCGCCGCCGTCGTCGTCTTGCCGACCCCTCCGCTGCCACAGGTGACGACGATGCGTGTGGAGCGGTCCAGGATGAGCGAGTCCATGTCTAGGATTCGCGCGGGCACGGGTGCGCGAGATGTCACTGGACGTCACCCGCGAGGAAGTAGCCCGCGAGTTCCGTGAGCTCGCCGAGGTCGACCGGTGGGGCCAGGTCGGGCAGCGTGATCCGCGGCGCCGTGATCGAGTCCAGCCGATCCGCAATGTCCGCCTGCTCGCGCTGCCAAGCGGCATATTCGCTCATCTCACGAGCGAGCGGGTCGGCCAAGGCAGTGGCTACGCCCGCCATCTTGAGGCCGGCTTTCAGTGACGCCACTTCGACCCTGCCGTCTCCCGCCACCTGCTCGCGTTGAACCAGCGCCGGACGCATCCGATTCACCACGACCGCACCCAACCGATAATCGGCGGCGGCGAGGTCATTGGCTGCATCGATGGTCTCCTGGACGGGCATCTCCTCGAGCAGTGTCACGATGTGCACGGCCGTCTGCGAGCTGTGCAACAGCTTGATCACACCGGTGCTCTGCCGATGGATTGGCCCGAACTTGGTGAGTTTGACGACCTCCTTGGTTGAGTCCAGGAATAGCCGGATCCGCCCGGTCGGCGGCGCATCGAGCACGACCGCGTCGTATTGCGGCCGCCCATCTCGGGTTCGGACCACCGCCTCCTTGAGCTTGCCGGTGATCAGGATGTCGCGAAGACCCGGCGCCAGAGTCGTGACGAAATCGATCGCTCCCATTCGCCGGAGCGCCCGCGCCGACCGCTTCAAGCTGTAGAACATGTCCAGGTACTCCAGCAGCGCCTGTTCCGCGTCTACCGAGAGCCCCAGCACCTCGCCGCCGCCCTCCGTCGTCGCCAGCCGAGATTCCTGGTAGGAAAGAGCGGGCACATCGAAGAGCTGGGCAAGCCCTTGCCGGCCCTCCACCTCCACCACCAGCGTGCGCCGCCCGCCCACGGACAGGGCCATGGCGAGGGCTGCCGCCACGGTGGTCTTGCCAGTGCCCCCTTTGCCCGTGACCACGTGTAGTCGAGCAGCAGCTGGAATGCCGGCGACGGTGGGTGGCGCGGCCGCGCGCGCAACGGTCGCCATCCATTCAGCGTAGGAGGTCGTCCGACGCTCGCCGCGCCAGCCCGCCGTTGCCGCCCAGGGTCTCCGCCGTTCGCGACGAGCGAGGACGGCGGGATACGCCCTAGGGTGCTGTCATGGTTCTGCCCTCGGACTCGCCGCTCGACCGGCTCGCCGAGCTCGGCATTGAGTTGCCACCGGTGGCGCGACCGGCGGCGTCGTATCAGCCAGCGGTACGGAGCGGATCCTTCGTCTATACGGCCGGGCAACTTCCGCTCGTCGACGGAAAACTGACGGTCCGGGGCAAGGTTGGCTCCGACGTCACGCCGGAAGTTGCCGCCCATCAGGCGCGGATTTGCGCGCTGAACGCGCTCGCGGCCGTGCATGCTCTGGTCGGCTTGCCAGCCGTTGCGCGTGTCGTGAAGGTCGTCGGCTTCGTGGCTTCGACGCCGGATTTCACCGACCAGCCCGCCATCATCAACGGCGCGAGCGACCTGCTGCACGAGGTATTCGGTGATCTAGGCGCACACGCTCGGTCAGCGGTTGGTGTGGCGGTGCTACCGATGGACGCTCCGGTCGAGGTCGAGCTCGTAGTGGAGATTCGGTGACCGATCCGGTCCCGATTCGGGATGCCGCGACCGTTGTGCTTCTGCGCGACGGCACCGCGGGCGTTGACGTGTGGTTGCTCACTCGAGTCGACCAGATGGTCTTCGCAGCGGGCACCACCGTCTTCCCGGGCGGCCGGGTCGATGCGGCGGATTCCGAGTTGCCTTGGTCGGGTCGGCCACCAGACGGTCTCGCCCTGCGTCTCGGGTGCGACGCGCTTGTGGCGCGAGCGCTCGTCGGAGCGGCCGTCCGCGAGACGTTCGAGGAGGCCGGCGTGCTGCTGACCGATCCGCCGTCGGGCGTTCTCGACGTGGGAACCCTCGCGGCGGATGTGGAGGCTGGACGTATTCGGTTCGGTGATCTCCTTCGCGACCGGGGACTGTCCGTGGCGCCCGATCTCTTGCATCCATGGGCCCGGTGGATTACCCCGGTCGGCGAGGTGCGGCGTTACGACACGAGGTTCTTCGTGGCCTCCCTGCCGGACGGGGCCACGCCGGCCGATCTCACGAGCGAGTCGTCGACCGCAGGATGGTTCCCGGTCCGAGCCGCATTAGCCGAGGGCGAACGAGGCGAGCGGATACTCATGCCGCCGACGCGTGCTGTCCTGCAATCCGTCTCCGCTTACCCGACGGTCAGCGCGGTGTTGGCGGCTGCGGATGCGCAAGACCTGACCCCGGTGGCCCCGGTCCTTCGTCAGGATGCCGACAGGATGAGCATCGTCCTCGCGGATGGCACCATGGTGCCGCTGCCTCGGCGGACCCGGTGACCAGCGAACTGCAGTATGAGCAGCTCCGGTCGGTGACGCCCTGGGCCGCCGTGGTGCTCGCCGCCAATCCCGGACCGATGACGTTGTCCGGAACCAACACCTGGGTGCTGCGCGCGCCCGGATCCGAGGGCGCGATCGTCGTTGATCCGGGTCCGGACGACCCAACGCATCTCGCGACGGTCGCGGCGGGCGCGTCTCGAGTCGGCGCGATCCTCCTCACCCACGGGCACGTGGATCACAGCGCGGGCGCGGCCGCGCTGCACGAGCTCACCGGCGCACCGGTGCGGGCGCTCGACCCACGCCACAACCTCGGGGACGAAGGTCTGGCCGACGGTGCAGTGATATCCGCTGCCGGCCTGGAGCTACGCGTGTGGGCCACGCCGGGGCATACGGCCGACTCGCTGTCGTTTCTGCTCGATCCCGGAGACGGGACAGCTGCGATGGTGCTGACCGGTGACACCATCCTGGGAGAGGGGACGACGGTCGTCGCCTATCCCGACGGCAACCTGGCCGACTACCTCGCGTCGCTCGCTCGACTGGAGGAACTCGGGGCAGCAACCGTACTGCCGGGGCACGGACCAGAGCTTTCCTCTGCCGGTGAGGTGGCCACGGCGTATCTGGCGCACCGGGAGAAGCGACTTGCGGAAGTCAGCGCAGCCCTCACAGCCCTTGGCCCCGACGCGACTGCGGAGGCGATCGTCGAGCGTGTGTACGCCGACGTTGATCGGGCGCTGTGGCCCGCCGCCGAGCTGTCGGTGCGGGCGCAACTTGCCTACCTGCGTGGTCGCTCCGGTGCAGAGCCGCCGGCGTCCGGAATGACTAGCGAGCTCGGCGGCTCAACCGTTCGCGGTCCAGAATGACGACACTCTTGCCCTCGAGTCGCAGCCAGCCCCGCTGAGCGAAGTCGGCCAAGGCCTTGTTCACTGTCTCGCGAGACGCCCCGACCAGTTGCGCCAGCTCCTCCTGGGTGAGGTCGTGGGTGACTCGCAACTGGCCGCCATCAACCGAGCCGAACCGTTGCGCCAGCTGGAGAAGCTGTTTGGCCACTCGCCCCGGCACGTCGACGAAGATCAGGTCCGCGAGCATGGTGTTCGTCCGGCGCAGTCTGCGAGCGACGACCCGCAGCAGCTGCATGGCGATCTGGGGTCGTTCTTGCACCCACTTCTGCAACGCCGGTTTCGGCAACCGGGCCAACCGGGCGTCCGTGACCACGGTGGCGGTCGCGGTGCGCGGGCCTGGGTCGAAGATCGACAGCTCGCCGAACTGATCGGCCGGCCCCATGATCGCGACCAGATTCTCCCGGCCGTCGGACGACCGTCGGCCTAACTTGACCTTCCCCCCGAGCACGATGTACAGGCTGTCGCCTGGCTCGCCTTCGTGGAACAGGATCGTGCCCCGGGGTGCCTCGAAGATCTCGAACTGCTCGGCCAGCGCCTCGGCGTCTTCCGGATCTACGCCCTGGAACAAGCCTGCCTTGCGGAGCACCTCGTCCACGTCAGCTCCTCTCGCCCGTGGGCGCCTGTGCGCGCTGGAGCGTGATCACAAGTCGAGCGGATTCTACGACCCAAGCGGTCCCCACGGGCTAGATCGCCCGCGTCAGCTAGCGTCGACCGTTCGGCCGGAGCCGGCGGAGGCTCAGGCGATGGCGGAACCGGCGCAGCGCGGAGTCGGTGCCTTCCCGCACCAGTGTGTCGAGCTCGTCGGAGTTTGCATCATCGAGAAATTGCTCGATCTGACGTTCCACTGCGATCTTGTTCAACGGCTCCTCGACTCGCTGCATAAACAACATGAATCCCAGCAGCACAATGGGGAACAGCAGCACGAGCAGTCCAGCCATGATTTCCCAGCCTAGTCACGTTTGGAGTCCGGCAGCTGACACGAAACGGTGCACGCGGCAAAGTCGTGGAACGGATACGTAGGCTGGGCGCGCGATGATTGCCCAACCCGAGAGCCACCTTGCCCTCACTCGACGCGCCCGACGCATGAACCGCGAGCTCGCGCAGCTCTATCCGGACGCGCATATCGAGCTGAACTTCACCACGCCACTCGAGCTATCGGTGGCGACGATTCTGTCCGCCCAGTGCACGGACAAACGAGTCAACGAGGTCACGCCGAAGGTGTTCCGGCGCTACCCCGACGCGGCCGCCTACGCGGGAGCCGACCGAGCCGAGATGGAAGAGCTCATCCGGCCAACCGGGTTCTTCCGAAACAAGACGACGTCGCTGATCAAGTTGGGTCAGGCCTTGGTCGAGCGATTCGACGGTCAGGTGCCCAACCGGATGGCCGATCTCGTCAGTCTGCCCGGATTCGGCCGAAAAACCGCCAACGTCGTACTCGGGAACGCCTTCGGCATCCCCGGCATCACGGTCGACACGCACTTCGGCCGGCTAAGCCGCCGCTGGCAATGGACACGCGAGACGGATCCGGTGAAGGTCGAAACCGCCGTCGGCCTGCTCATTCCGCGAAAGGAGTGGACGATTCTGTCCCACCGGGTCATCTGGCACGGGCGCCGCGTCTGCCATGCCCGCAAACCGGCCTGCGGCGCGTGCTCCCTCGCCCGGTGGTGCCCGTCCTACGGCGAGGGTCCGACCGATCCCACGATCGCTGCGGCGCTGGTGAAGACGTCTGCGCAGGTTGCCGAGACCCTGTGATGCCCGGTCGGTCCGACGAGTCCTGGCCCGAATGGCTCAGGCCGCTCGTCCGTGCGGCTCGAGGGGTGGATCGATGGGACTTCGCCCGATTCCCGTCCCCGGCCGGAGGCAGCCGGGAATCGGCGGTGCTCATGGCAATGTGCGATACGGGGGCCGGTCCAGGTTTGCTGCTCATCGAGCGGGCACTCAGCTTGCGTACGCATGCCGGCCAGGTGGCATTTCCGGGCGGCGCGGTCGATCCCGGCGATACCGACCCCGGAGCTACCGCCTTGCGTGAAGCGAATGAGGAGGTGGGCTTGGATCCGGCCACGGTCGTGGTCGCGGCCACCCTGCCTTCGCTGTTCTTACCTCCGTCGGGTTTCATCGTCCATCCGGTGCTGGCCTGGTGGGCCCGGCCGCACCCGGTTCGGGTGGTCGACGCCGCCGAGGTCGCCGGGGTGGCGATTGTCCCGATCGCGGAGCTCGCAGAACCGGCGAATCGGTTCCAGGTGGTGCACCCGTCCGGGTTCGTCGGGCCGGCTTTCGCCGCCGGTGGACTGTTCGTTTGGGGGTTCACCGCGGCACTGATAGACGGGTTGTTACAGCTGGGCGGCTGGGCCCGCGAGTGGGATCGCGGGGCGGTGCGCCCAATCCCGACGCCTTCAGAAACGCTGGGTACCGTCGAACCGTGACCTCGAGGCCGGGCCGAGATCATGTCGTGGCCGCCGCTGCGCTGGTCGGCGTCGTCATGACACTGATGTCCTGTTCGAACACCAAGAACGCGATCCAGCGCCGGCCCAACACCGGATCGGAGACAGCATCGGTCGTCAACGGTAAGCAGAGTGTCACCATCGTCGTTGATGACCGATACCGGTTCGAGCCGTCGACCGTCACCGTTCACCCAGGGACGGTGACCGTCACGTTGGAACACAAGGGAACGGGAGCTCCGCACGATCTGCAGGTCGTCGGCTTCCCCAGCGATCGAGTTCCCCTCGTAGCGCACGGCCAGACCGTCTCGAGCACGTTCACCACTCCCTCGCCCGGACGATACGAATTCGTCTGCACAATCCATCAAGCGCTGGGCCAGACGGGCACGCTCGTCGTGCTGCCGAACTGATGCCGCCATGACGATCGTCGACTGGATCATCGTTGCGGTGGCGGTACTGTACGCAGTTTCGGGATTTCGCAACGGCGCGGTCGTAGGCGCGTTCTCTCTCGTCGGTTTCTTCGGCGGCGCGCTGATCGGCGCCCAGATCGCGCAACCGGTGAGCTCGCATGTGGCCAGCGGCCGGGCGCAAGTAGGAGTCGCGGTCGCTTGCGTGCTGCTCTGCGCGATCTTGCTCCAAGTCGCGCTGGGCCGCCTTGGCTGGTGGCTGCGGTCGCGGATCACGTGGCGTCCGATGAGATCGATCGACGCCGGGATCGGCGCCCTGCTGGGCGTACTGTCCGTCCTACTCGTGGCGTGGATGGTGGCCGTCCCGCTTGCGTCCTCGCCGTACCCGAGTCTGGTTCGGGCGGTCGACCAGTCGACGATCGTGCGCGAGATCGACGGCGTGATGCCGAATTCCGTACGCAACGTCTACTCGTCGCTTCGGGAATTCGTCGATCGCAGTGGATTCCCGCCAGTACTTGGTGACCTCCATTCAACCCGCATCGTCGATGTCCCGCCGCCCGACACCGCCTTGGCAAAGAGCCCGGCGGTCGCCGGCGCGCGGGGGTCCGTCTACAAGATCCGGGGCGACGCGCCGTCGTGCGACCGCGGCATCGAGGGCACTGGTTTCGTGTACGCGCCCGAGCACGTGCTCACCAACGCGCACGTCGTCGCGGGCACGGAGTCCGTCCAGCTCGAGGCAGGTACGCATCCGCTGACCGCGCACGTCGTGCTATTCGACCCCCGTCGAGACGTGGCCGTGCTTTTCGTACCGGGTCTTTCGGCGCCGCCGCTCCCGTTCGCGCCCAAGCCGGCGGTTACCAACGCGGACGCAGTGGTTCTCGGCTACCCGGAGGACCGCGGCTTCGACGCCGAGACGGCGCGCATCCGCAGCCGCAACAGCATCATCGGCCAGGACATCTACGGCTCCCAAACCGTGCAGCGCGAGGTGTACGCGATCCGTTCCCTGGTTCGTAGCGGCAACTCCGGTGGCCCACTGATCGACACGAAGGGTCAGGTACTGGGCATCGTTTTCGCCACCGCACGAGATTCCCCCGATACCGGCTTCGTGCTCACGAACGCGGAAGTAGCAGCCGACGCCGCCGCTGGTCGAACCGGCACGGCGCCGGTCTCAACCAGTGCGTGTACTCCGTAGGGTGGCCGCCGTGAACGAGTCCCCCAATCGTCGGCGCATCGAGCCAGGAGTCCGAACGGATCTGCGTGGTGAGCTGACCTACTCCGAGTACCTCCAGCTGGACGTGCTGCTGTCCGCGCAGCGACCGTTGAGCCGGCCTGAGCATCACGACGAGCTGTTGTTCATCATCCAGCACCAGACGTCTGAGCTCTGGCTGAAACTAGTGGTCCATGAGCTCCATTGGGCTTTGTCGCATCTGGCGGCCGACGAAACCGGACCGGTTCTCAAGGCGTTGGCCCGGGTCAAACAGATCCAGCGGCAGCTGTTCGAGCAATGGGCGGTATTGGCGACACTGACGCCGAGCGAGTACGCCGAGTTCCGGGGAGTGCTCGGCCACGCCTCTGGCTTTCAGTCACTGCAGTATCGGCTCGTCGAATTCCTGCTGGGTAACAAGAACGCCGAGATGCTCGCCGTGTTCGATCACGACCCCGCCGGCCAAGCCGAGCTCCGAGCCGTGCTGGAGGCGCCCAGTCTCTATGACGAATTCCTGCGCTATCTCGCCCGGCATGGATACCCGATTCCGCCGTCGAGCATCGACCGGGATTGGTCGCTCCCGCACCAGCACAGCGAGGAATTAGTCTCTGTAATCGAGACAATCTACGCTGAGCCCGCCAGTCAGTGGGCGGCATACGAACTCTGCGAGGAGCTCGTCGATGTCGAGGAGAGCTTCCAGCTCTGGCGATTCCGCCACATGAAAACGGTCGAGCGCTTGATCGGCTACAAGCGAGGTACGGGCGGCTCGTCCGGGGTTGGCTTCCTCCGCGCGGCCCTCGACCTCACCTTCTTCCCGGAACTGCTCGACGTTCGTACCCGAATCGGCTAAAACCCACCCCACAAAACCACCCCACAATCGTCGCTCGCTTTCGCAGGGACCCCGGATCGTCGCGCGATTTCGCGGCGACCCCGGTTCGCTGGGCCATTTTCCACAGACCCGGCACTTGCGGCCCGCTCAGGCCGTCTCGGCATGCCGGCGCAGTGCGTCGAGTACGGATTGGTCGGACGGCGGCCCGAACCGCCGGTACCCCACGCTCACCGCGCTGAACGGCACCGGCTCACGTAGGCATAGGACATCGTCTGCTTCTTCGGCGAGTCGCTGCCGGGCGCTGGCCGATCCGACCGGAACGGCGACGGCGACGCGTCGGGCGCCTACTCGCTTGGTCAGGCGCACGGCCGCCGTCATCGTGGCGCCGGTGGCGAGCCCGTCGTCGACGATGATCGCGAACCGGCCACTGAGGTCCGGTGCCGGCCCGTCCCCGTAGTACCGGTGGAGCAGCAGGCGTAAGGCGTCGGACTCGTTGGCGATAGCGGATTCGACCGCTGCAGACGGCACGCGGCACGCCTCGATGACGGCATGGTGCCGCATGACCTCGGTAGTGTCACCGAGGCCGGCCAGTGCCCCCATCGCGAGCTCGGCGTGGTTCGGAACGCCAACCTTGCGGACCGGCAGCGCATACATCGGCAGCTGCAGCTCGTCCGCGATGCGCGCCGCGACCGGGACGCCGCCACGGGGGAGTGGAAGCAAGACGGGACGCTCGGCGGCGAGGTCGGCGTCGGCGAGCAGCTGACATAGGGGCGCGATGAGCGCGTGGCCCGCGTCGTCCCGATCGGCGAAGACCGCCATGCGTTGACGCTAGACCCGTTTTTGCTGGTATCGGCGTGGATGGGCCAAATTTCTCGCCACGCCGCCCATTCCCGGGGGCGTTGCTGGGTGTGTCAGCCGGCCCGATCCGGTGCGCTCGGCGGCTCCTCGCCGGCCCGGTATTCATTCTCCCGCTCCTGCTGCTCATCGAGCTGCTTCCTGATCCGCCCGAGGCCCGGAATGGCACTGAGCATCACGTTCAGCTGCCTGGAGGCGTCCAGCAGGTCGCGGAGATCGGGGGCAACCGTGCCGAGCGTGTCGAGAACCGGGAGGATGTCACGGTCGAGCTTGTGTGCTACGTCCGGCAACGTATCGATCAGTTCCACCATCGCGTCTACCTCGGCCAAGCTTGTGGTTTCCGAGAGCCGCGCCACGATCGGCTGGAGCTTCTCGAGCGGCTGCTGGTAAGCGTCGAGCAACGGTCCGGCCCGCCTGGTGAGGATCGCTGCTTCGGCAACGATCACGTCAATCCCTGTCACCGTCTGGCTGACCCGGCTCACCACCGCAACCACGCGCTCTTGCGTCTGCTCGATACTGGCGACCACTGAGCCGATCCGTCGCTCGGTCAGTTCGATCTGGTTCAGGACCGTGCTTACCCGGGCCGCGATTATCTCGATCTCGTCAACAAGCGCGACAATGCGCGGCACGAGCATGATCGTCCATTCGATCGCCTGGAAGCCCTGACGGACGACCGACACCACATGCCTCGGTCGCGGAATCGGTAAGGCCATTTCGCCACCCCGTCCGGATGTGTCGGAGCCGCCAGCGTCGCGTCGATGATCTTGGACCTGTCTGGCCTATTTGACCACAAGTGCAAGATCATCAGGAACCGGTGATGGGCGCCTGACCGAGTAGACCGGCATATGCTCGCCTGATCGGCGGCGAGCACGAGTGCGTTCGACGGCCGCATGTGCGCCGCCCACGGAGAGGCGGAGATGTGCGCGCGATACGAAACTTCGTGGCCGGTGAGTTCGCCGCGCCGATCGACGGGTCGTCCTGGACGAAGATCGACCCAGTCGACGGCCGACCCAGCGCAACCGTGGACGAGGCCGACCGGGGGCTCGTCGACCGAGCGGTGAGCGCCGCCCGCCAGGCACTGGACGGGCCCTGGGCGCGAACGTCGGTGGCGCAGCGGGCCGCTCTGCTGCGGCGGATTGCGGAGCGGATCGAGGACCGGTTCGAAGAGTTCGTCATCGCCGAATCGACCGATACCGGCAAACCGCAGCAGCAGGCGCGTGAGCTCGACGTTGCCCGGGCCGTCGCCAATTTCCGGGTGTTCGCCGACACCGTCGCGGCAGCGGGCCTGCCGTCCTTCCTGACCGAGCTGCCGGACGGCAGACGTGCCCTGAACTACGCGGTCCGCAAACCGCTCGGCGTCGTTGCGGTGATCGTGCCGTGGAATCTCCCGCTCCTGCTGCTGACCTGGAAGGTGGCGCCGGCCCTGGCATGCGGCAACACGGTTGTCGTGAAGCCGAGCGAGGAGACGCCATCCACCGCCACGTTGTTGGCGGAGGTCTGTGCCGAGGCAGGAGTGCCGCCGGGCGTCTACAACGTTGTCCACGGATTCGGGCCTAACTCCGCCGGCGAATTCCTCGTTTCCCATCCCGGCATCGACGGGGTGACGTTCACCGGATCCTCCGCGACCGGCGCTCGGATCATGGCGGCCGTGGCGCCGCGAGTGAAACCCGTCTCGTTCGAGCTCGGTGGGAAGAACGCGGCCGTCGTGTTTGCCGACGCCGACCTGGACCTGACGCTCGACGGTCTCACTCGGTCGGTTTTCGCCAACACCGGCCAAGTGTGTCTGTGCACGGAGCGGCTTTATGTGCAGCGACCAATCTTCGACGAGATCGCCGACGGGCTGACCCAGCGCGCCCGCGATCTCCGCCTGGGCCGTCCTTCAGATCCGGCGACCACCACTGGTCCGTTGATCTCAGCCGAACATCGCGAGAAAGTGCTGTTCTTTTATGGGCTGGCTGAGGAAATCGGCGCCAAGATCCTTGTGGGCGGCGGGATTCCAGCGATGGGCGCCGAGCTCGACCGAGGTTGGTGGATCGAGCCAACGCTGTGGACTGGGCTGACCAACGCCGATCGACCGCTACGCGAGGAGATCTTCGGGCCAGCTGCCGCGCTCGTGCCCTTCGACACCGAGGACGAAGCTGTTGCCCTGGCCAACGATACGGACTACGGCCTCGCATCGTCGGTATGGACCACCGACCTGTCGCGCGGCCACCGGGTTGCTCAGCAGATGCGCGTCGGCATGTCCTGGGTCAACACGTGGTTCCTGCGCGATCTGCGTTCGCCGTTCGGCGGCGTGGGACTATCCGGAATCGGGCGCGAGGGTGGGGATTTCTCGCTCGAGTTCTACACCGAGCCCACCAACGTCTGCGTTCAGCTGTGACGCGCGCTCGAACGTTGCCAGACAAGGCGACGCCTCGCGGCCGCTTTCCCCACGTCCGACTTGCCGGAGGATTCGCCTACGTCAGCGGCACAAGCGCGCGCCGCCCGGACAATACGATCGCGGGTGCCGACGTCGATCCCCTGGGCACGGCCACCTTGGATATCCGGGCGCAGACCCGGGCCGTGATCGAGAACATCCAGGACATTCTCCGTGCGGTCGGCGCGGAGCTCACGGACCTGGTGTCGGTGACGACATTCCTCGTGTCAATGAATGATTTCGGTGGTTACAACACCGTCTACGCCGAGTACTTCGATGAATCCGGACCGGCCCGGACAACCGTGGCCGTCCACCAGCTTCCGCACCCACACCTGCTTATCGAGATGCAAGGCGTCGCCCAGCTACCGGAGAAGGAGCCGTCGTGACCACCATCCCGTCCGCGATCAACGTCACGCAGTGGATCAGTGACAACGAACAGCTGCTCAAGCCACCGGTCAACAACAAGACTATGGCCGTCGGCGACGACTTCATCGTGATGGTGGTGGGTGGCCCCAATGCGCGCACGGACTTCCACGTCGACCCGTACGAGGAGTGGTTTTACCAGCTCAGAGGGAACATGCACGTCAACCTGATGACGGACGACGGCCCGCAGACCGTGCACATCCGCGAGGGCGACACCTGGTTGCTGCCCCGAAACACACCGCATTCGCCCCAGCGTCCGGAAGCCGGATCGATCGGGTTGGTCATCGAACGGATCCGTGAAGAGGGAACCACGGAGAAGTTCCAGTGGTACTGCGGGAATTGCTCCGCGCTCGTACACGAGGTCGAGCTGCAGGTCCGCGACATCGTCGTTGATCTCCCGCCGGTCTTCGCCGCGTTCTATGACGACGTGCAAGCACGTACCTGTCCGAACTGCGGCACCGTGCACCCGGGGAAGGGCTGAGACCGCCCGCATGGACGGACTGATAGACCTACACACGCATTACGTTCCGTGCGGGTGGCCGGAGCTGCCGGGAAACCCGGAGCTGACCTTATGGCTGAGAGTCGAGTCTGAGTCCGATGCGGTCATCATGCTTGGCACAAGGGAATTTCGCCGGATCCAGGCCACCTGCTGGAATGCCGATGTTCGGCTACGCGATATGGACAAGGACGGGGTTGCCATCCAAGCGGTGTCTCCGACACCGGCGTTCTTCTCCTACGCGCACGCCGGGGATGAGGCGACCCGCATCGCTCGCATCTTCAATGATCTGGCGCTCGAGATCTGTGCACCTCAACCGGATCGGCTGTGGCCGTTCTGCCAGGTTCCGCTGCAGGACACAGACGCAGCGTGTGCGGAGGTCGAACGCTGCCTTGCTAGCGGTCATCGCGGCGTCGAGATCGGCAACCATGTCGGCGACCGGGATCTCGATGACGCCGGTATCGTCACCTTCCTTCAGCACTGCGCGGGCCTGGGCGTTCCGGTGTTCGTCCACCCGTGGGACATGCCGGAGTCGCCCCGACTGAATCGATGGATGGCGCGGTGGCTTACCGGGATGCCCGCCGAGACCCACCTGTCGATTCTGGCCATGATCCTCGGTGGCGTATTCGACCAGGTCGACGAGTCGCTGCGTATCTGTTTCGCTCACGGCGGCGGATCGTTCGCGTTTTGGCTTGGTCGGATGGACAACGCCTGGCGGGCTCGCAACGAGGTCATCGGTACGTCGGCCGAACCGCCGTCGCGTTACATCGGGCGGTTCTACGTTGACTCCGTGGTCTTCGACGAGCGGGCGCTTCGACTCCTCGTCGATACCGTGGGCGTCGACCGGGTCGTCGTCGGCAGTGACTACCCGTACCCGTTAGGTGAGCGGCCGGCCGGCAAGGTTGTGCGAGAATCCCTCTTCCTGGACGAGCCGCAACGGCATCAGATATTGCGGGACAACGCCGAGGTATTTCTCGGTGCGTCCGTGGTGCAATCGTGATCATTCTCGATTCGGAGGCGCAGCGCGCGGCGGACCTTGATGCTCAGGACGAAGTGCCGAGCCGACGAAACCAATTCCACGTGCCGCCGTGGCCGGGCGGCACTCTTCCGGAGTGCGCCTACTTCGCCGGAAACTCGCTTGGCCTACAACCCGTGGCTACCGGTCGCCGATTAGAAGAGGAGCTGGACGATTGGTCACGACTGGGCGTCGAGGGCCACCATGAGGCAGCGCGGCCATGGGTCTCTTATCACGCGCTACTGCGGGACCCCGCAGCTCGGCTGATCGGCGCGTTGCCCGCGGAAACCGTGATGATGAACTCGCTGACGGTGAACCTCCACCTGCTCATGACGAGCTTCTACCGGCCGACGGCGGATCGATACGGAATCCTCATTGAGGACAGCGCATTCCCATCCGATAGCTATGCTGTTCGCAGTCAAGCCATCCTTCATGGCCACGATCCGGATGAAGCCGTCATTCGACTCCGGCCGCGCAAGGGCGAGTACGCGCTGCGAAGCGAGGACATCGTGGATTACCTCGACCGCGAGGGGCAACGCGTTGCGATGATCTTGCTCGGCGGAGTGAACTACTACAGCGGTGAGCTGCTGGACATCCGCGCGATCACCCGCGCGGGGCATGCGGCGGGCGCAGTCGTGGGTTGGGACCTCGCGCATGCCGCCGGAAACGTTCCGCTGTCACTCCATGAGTGGGGAGTCGACTGGGCAGCGTGGTGCACGTACAAGTATCTGAACAGCGGACCCGGCGCCGTTGCGGGTGCATTTGTCCACGAGCGGCATCTGTCCGACCGCACGCTGCCGAAGCTCAGCGGCTGGTGGAGCACAAACCCGGTGACGCGCTTCCGCATGAACCCGGTGCTCGACGAGGTAGCGACGGCTGATTCCTGGCAACTTTCCAACCCACCGATCCTGGCGATGGCCCCCGTACTCGTCTCGCTGGAAATGTTCGACGCTGTCGGCATGACCGCACTTCGAGCGAAGAGCGTACGGCTCACGCAATATCTCGAATCGATGTTGGACGAGGTGTGCGTGGACCGGCCGATGCGGGTCATCACCCCGCGTGATCCCGACCGGCGTGGAGCGCAATTATCGGTGCTGATAGGAGGGCTGTCCGCCGACGACGTCACCGGGTGGCTGCGCTCGGAGCACGGCGTAATCGCCGACGCCCGGCACCCAGATGTGATCAGGCTGGCACCGGTGCCGATGTACTCGACTTATACCGACTGCCTGCGAGCAGCGATCTCGTTGGCGAATGTCCTGGACGCTCATGGCAGCTGAACGCCGAGTCGCAATCGTCGGAGCCGGCTTGGCCGGCTGCCTGCTCGCGACGCTGCTCGGCCGTCGTGGTGTGCGCGTAGACGTTTACGAGCGACGAGCTGACCCGCGAGTGGCTGGCGCGGACCGCGGGCGGTCGATCAATTTAGCCATCTCAGCTCGTGGCCTGGCCGCGCTGGAGGAGGTCGGTCTACGCGAGCAGGCCCTTGGGCAAGCACTGCCCATGCATGGCCGGATGATCCATTCGATCACGACCGAGACCAGCTTCCGGCGCTATAGTGCGGACGGCACGCGGGCGATCAATTCGATCAGCCGGGCGAAGCTCAACGAGTCGCTACTTGATACCGCCGAGGGCACGGCCGGGGTCCGGCTCTGCTTCGGGCATCGCCTCCAATCGGCCGACGCCGGCACCGGACGCCTGACGTTCGACACAGACGCGGGAACCGTGTCCGCCGAAGCCGAGGTGGTGCTGGCCGCCGACGGCGCATACAGCGCGACCCGATCCGCCTTGGCGGGGGCGCCGGAATTCGATCTCCGACAGGACTTTCTCGAGCACGGGTACAAGGAACTCACTATCCCGCCGCGGAAGGGCGAGTTCGCATTGGATCCAGATGCGCTGCACATCTGGCCGCGGGGCGGTTCGATGATGATTGCGCTGCCCAATCTCGATCGATCGTTCACCTGCACCCTGTTCTGGCCGAAGTTCGGAGAGGGCAGCTTTGCCGAGCTGGCTCCTCCAGATCGGCTCGAGAACTATTTCGAACGCGAGTATCCCGATGTCGTCGACATCATGCCGACCCTCATCGAGGACTATGCGCTGAATCCGATGGGCTCGCTTGTCACGATTCGGTGTTGGCCGTGGGTGGTACGTCGCGCTGCCTCGATCATCGCCCTGGTCGGAGACGCCGCGCACGCCATCGTCCCGTTCTACGGGCAAGGTGCGAACTGTGCGTTCGAGGACTGTATCGAGATCGACCGATGCCTTTCCGAGGCGCACGAGGACTGGGATCAGGCCCTCATCACCTACCAGGAACGACGCAAGGAGAACACCGACGTCATCGCCGATTTGGCGCTCGACAATTTCGTGGAAATGCGCGACCGAGTGAACTCCCCGATTTTCCAGGCGCGCACTTGGGCGGAACACGCTCTCGAACGACGATTTCCCGGGCGATACATGTCGAGATACGAGCTGGTGTCATTCACGACGACGCCGTATGCCCAGATCCCGGCCCGGATCCGGCGACAGAACCTCGCGGTAGCGGGCATCGCGCTGGGGTCGGCGGTGGCCGCCGGCGTGGCCGTCGCTGTCCTCAGCCGAGCTTGGCCCAGCGGATCAACTCCCCGCTGACTATCTCGGGAACCTCGTTCTGTGGGAAGTGACCGACACCCTCCAGGACATGCCATTCGTATTCGCCCGTCACGTAGCGGCCTGAGCCTTGAGCGGTGCGCGGGAGAATGCATCGATCGAAATCACCGTGCAGGTGCAGGACCGGCGCGGCAATCGGGACCTGCATGCGGCGAGCGAACCGCCGCCCATCCGGACGGGGCAGCGATCGAACCAGCCAGCGAAATTGCTCGAGGGCCAAGTGCGCGACTGGATGGATCTGCAGCGCTTCGGCGTATCGCTCGACGTCGCCGTCATAGGCCGGCGTAGCTCGCCACCGCGGACCGGACCAGGTATCGAAGAGTTGCCGGACGTAGGTCCCGTCCTTGGTGAGTCGCGATTCCGGCCGACGGGGAATCTGGAAGCCGCGCAGCGCGTAGGCGGACGCCCGGCCCTGTCCGCGCGGATCCGAGAGGATGGCCTGCCGAAAACGCAACGGATGGGCCGCACCGAGGACAGCGAGCCGACGGACAACTCGTGGGTGCATAGCCGCCACCGTCCACGCGAGCAGCCCGCCGACATCGTTGCCGACGACCATGGCGTCCCGTTCGCCCAGGGCCGTGACCAACGCCGCGACGTCGGCCGCAAGCGTTGGTGTGTCGTAGCCACGCGGCGGTTTGTCGCTCGCGCCGTATCCGCGCAGGTCGACAGCAACGGCCCGGTATCCGGAGTCAGCCAGATCGACCAGCTGCTGGCGCCAGGTCCACCAGAACTGCGGGAAGCCGTGCAGCAAAAGCACTAGCGGTCCGCTGCCCATCTCGGCGACGTGAAGTGCGATGCCGTTCGCGCTGACGTGACGGTGCGTCCACGGCCCGTCGATGAGCACGATGGCGTCATCGGGCGGTGTGTCGGCTCTCACCAGGGAACGTCCGAAGTAGTCATGCCGTCACGATGTGTATTGGGTTGGGTTTTTGAGGAACGCGGCGGTCTCCTTGGTCTCCGAAATCGTGCGCTCCGGTGCCTTGACCTTCTTGACCTGCTGCCTTCCCAAGAGCACGAGGATTCCCATCACCAAGACGAGGAACCCGAATACGATGAGGTAGGCCGCCGCTCGCGGCACACCCAGCGCGACCAAGCCCTCGGCCGCGGCGATCAGGATGAACATCGTCGCGTAGAAAAGCGCGATCACGGCGCCGATGAAGAAACCGGCACCGGTGCCGGCGTTCTTGAAGGAGGTTGAGAGCTCCGCCTTGGCGAGTTCGATCTCGCCATGCACCATCGCGGACAAGTGGGTGGAGGCCTGCTGCACGAGCTCGCCGATGGTCGGTTCGCCGGATCCAGCGATTCCTACCCTGACGGGCTGATTCGGCTCAGTTGCCGGTGCGGACGTCCGCGGCTGTGCGGACTCGGCCCGCGGTGCTGACGTCGTCACGATGCTCCCTTCGCTGGCAACCTCATAGCCGGATCATTCCAGTCAGCCGAGCCAGATGCACTCAGCCTGGCCCGGCTAGAGTTATGTCAGCTTCCTGGAAAGCTCGGTCGGCGAACCATAACGCAACCTCGGAATGTCTGCCGCCGTGGCCGAGATCCGTCGGCCGATCCGCAGACTGCTTAGCCGCTCGAGCCGGCCGGAAGCAGCAGAGGTTGCGCAAGCGCTGCCGACCGAAACAGTCGGCGGCGTCCGGTTATCGGTTGGCGTTGTCGTCGCCATAGTCATGGGCAGCTACCCGCGTACGCGACGCCTCCGAACGAATAAAGACTGAGCATGTCGGGCGCACTTTGCGCACCTCAACCTGCCGCCCGCATTCTTGGGCGGGCGACGGCTTGCTCGCAATCTGTTCTTTGTTGCCGGCGTCGAGCTCAAGCGAGAGTTGGTCGCCGGTGACTTGCGGGACCGGGGCGGCCAGTACTTCCCGTGGTGCCTTCGCGCTGGCCGTACTCGCCGTTGTGGGTAGTCATCTCCCGAGTGCGCCGCGGGCGTTCCTTGTGACGCTGGCCGCCGTCGAAGACCTGATCGCGACCGCGATCATCGCGGGCGCTGGGTTCACGGCAACGATTCCGCGCCTCGTCGCACCGGGCCAGGCGTCTTCCTCCCGGGCATCATCATCGTCGCGGGCGGGGTAGTCCTACTCGTCGTTGACATCCGGATGCATAGCCGGCCCGGTCCGACGGCCGCAGCGACGGACGCCAACGTTCCGGGCCGGCAGTAGCGGGCGATCGCCCGTCGCTCACATCGGCATGGGTGCCAGTTCGAAGATGTCGATCGTGAAGCGGCCCTTGCCCTCAGCGAGGAAGGGATGGGCCTTGATCAGATCGCGGGCCTCGTCGAGGCTCCCGGCCTCGACGATCGTGTAGCCGTTGAGGTCGGTCGGCTCGGCGCTCGTCCCGTCGTCGGACACACTCGCTCGGGTCCCGAACGGAGCTCCGGCGTCTACCATCGCCGATCCCACCTGCCCCATCCACTCATTCCACAGCCGCATCTGCTCGGCCGACTGTTCCGGTGTGAACTCCTCCATCGGCGTCGCCGGCCCGCGATACAGGTACAAGAACTTGCTCATCCCAGCTCCCTTCGTCTGGCGTCCGGCAGCACGCATGCCCCCGGAAGGTGCGCTCCGCGCGCCCCACTGTCCCGACGTACGGCATTCTCCGAAATCGACACCCAGCGGCCATCACTTCCTCCCGTTGTCGGCGAGTTCGGAGACGCTGGCTCCGCAGGGCAGTCGGGGTGCCGGTCAGTCCTCGCTCGAGGCTGCGGTTGGAAGCTTCTCGCTGATGAGGTCCATGACCGCGGAGTCGGTGAGCGTCGTGACGTCGCCAAGCTGCCGGTGTTCGGCTACATCCCGCAGCAGCCGCCGCATGATCTTGCCGGAACGGGTCTTGGGCAGTTCGGGGACGACAAGAATCTGCCGGGGCTTCGCGATCGGCCCGATCTCCTTGGCCACGTGATCGCGCAACTCCTTGGCGATGGCGTCACCGTCGATGTCCTGCGGCTGCCCACGCAAGATCACGAACGCGACAACGGCTTGCCCGGTGGTTGGGTCGGTGGCGCCGACAACGGCTGCCTCCGCAACCTTCTCGTGGGAGACGAGGGCCGACTCCACCTCCGTCGTCGAGATGCGGTGGCCGGACACGTTCATCACGTCGTCCACCCGCCCGAGCAGCCACAAGTCGCCGTCGTCGTCCTTCTTCGCGCCATCGCCCGCGAAGTAGAACCCCTGTTCGGCGAACCGAGACCAATAGGTCTCCCGATAACGCGCATCGTCGCCCCAAATGCCGCGCAACATCGCTGGCCACGGCTCGGTCAGGACCAGGAACCCGCCACCGCCGTTCGGGACCGACTGGCCGTCGTAATCCACGACGTCGGCGCTGACCCCCGGCAGAGGCCGCGTCGCCGAACCGGGCTTGGCAACGGTGACACCTGGGAGCGGACTGATCATGATGGCGCCGGTTTCGGTCTGCCACCACGTGTCGACGACGGGGACGCGATCGCCGCCGATGACCCGCCGGTACCAGATCCAGGCCTCGGGATTGATCGGTTCTCCGACCGAGCCGAGCAGGCGGAGCGAGGACAGGTCGAACCCAGCCGGGATGTCCTCGCCCCACTTCATGAACGTACGAATTGCGGTGGGAGCGGTGTAGAGCAGAGTTACCCGGTATTTCTCGACGATTTCCCACCAACGGCCGCGGTGCGGCGTGTCCGGCGTTCCCTCGTACATCACTTGGGTCGCCCCGTTGGCCAGCGGGCCATACACGATGTAGCTGTGGCCGGTTACCCATCCGATGTCGGCCGTGCACCAGAACACGTCGGTGGGAGCCTTGAGGTCGAAGACTGCGTAGTGGGTGAACGCGACCTGCGTCAGGTACCCGCCGGTCGTGTGCAGGATGCCCTTCGGCTTCCCGGTAGTCCCTGATGTGTAAAGGATGAAGAGCGGATGCTCCGCGTCGAATGCCTCGGCGACGTGTTCCTTCGGCTGGGTGTCGACGAATTCGTGCCACCAGACGTCGCGCCCGTCGTCCCATGGGACTTCGCCACCCGTCCGACGGACGACCAGTACGCGCGAGACGTTCGTCTTACCCTTCCCGAGGGCTTCATCGACGGCCGGCTTCAGTGCGCTCGCGCTACCGCGGCGGTAGCCGCCGTCCGCAGTAATCACCAGCTTGGCGTCAGCGTCGACGACCCGGTCGTAAATGGCTTGCGCCGAGAACCCTCCGAAGATGACTGAATGCGGTGCGCCGATTCGCGCGCACGCCAGCATGCTGATCACCGCCTCGGGGATCATTGGCAGGTAAATCGCCACGCGGTCGCCCTTTTGGATGCCCAAAGCAGTCAGCGCGTTCGCAGCCTTGGACACCTCCGCTAGTAGCTCGGCGTAAGTGATGGTGCGCGTATCGCCAGGTTCACCCTCGAAGTGAAACGCGATGCGATCACCGCGACCCTCGGCCACGTGCCGGTCGACGCAGTTGACCGAGGCGTTGAGGGTGCCTTCGGCGAACCAGCGGGCGAACGGAGCGTTCCACTCCATTACGTCCGACCATCGCGTCGTCCATAGCAGCCGACTGGCCTGCTCTTCCCAGAATCCCAATCGATCGTCGGCGGCGACATATGCCTCGGCCTTGACGTTTGCGGCCGCAGTGAACTCGGGCGTCGGCTCGAACCGGCGTTCTTCGTGCAACAGGTTGGACAGGGCTTCGGACACGGGTACCTCGCTGTCGAGTCGGCGCATGAGGCTTCCTTTCGCACCGTAGTCGGTCCGGCTATCAGCGGGCCGTCCTGCCGATACGCTCCACGCCGTGACGGATCCGCTGGAGTCATTACTCAGCCTGCCGGGCGTCGTCGATGGAGTCGCCGGAGCCCGAGCGGCAGTCGATGCGATGCTCAACCACCGGGTGCTCCTGCGGCGTTCGGCCGAGGTGTCAGCGGAGTCGGCGCTGCGGGGTGCCTGGGCATCGGCCGCTTTGACGGGTAGCCAAGCCGAACTCGCCGACGTTCGATCCGGAGCGGCCGCGGCGGATCCCCTTGTGCAAGCCGCGTTGCGGGCTCAGGGCGAAATCGGAGCGTTGGCCGGTACGTGGAGTCGCGCGCCCCGGCAGGCGCTGGCCCGACTCCATGCCGTCGCGGCGGTCGATCTGATATCCGACCCTGAATTGCTAGGCCGGCCAGCCGAGGTTCCCGGCGTGGCCGAACGCCTCGACACGCTGGCTGGTGTCCTTTCCGAGACCTCCGCTCCGGCGATGGTCGTAGCGGCCGTGGTGCAGGGCGAGATCTTGGCGCTTGACGCCTTCCCACCGGTCTCCGGCATTGTGGCGCGAGCGGCCGAGCGGCTAACGCTCATCGACCTCGGCTTGGATCCGAAGTCACTGGTGACCTTCGAGGTAGGGCACTGGGAGCTTCGGCCCGAGTTCGAGTCCACGCTGACGGCGTACCAAGACGGCAGTCGGGACGGTCTGTCTCTCTGGATCGGCCATTGCGCCGACGCGATCGTCGTCGGTGCCCGCGAGACGACCGCGATCTGTGAGGCCATCGCTCGGGGCGTAACGGCCTAAAGCTGTGCCAATAGGCAACTGCTGCCCCGCGGCGGGCTCAGGCGCCGGCGGCGTCGTTGTTGTCGCGTACGAAAATGACTGGATCGCTGAGCGGTTTCTGTGGGACCCCCGATCGCCACGCAATTTCACGGCGAGCTCCGATCGGCTCCGGCGACCCTATTGACGCGAACTCTGGGTCCGGACGTGGACGGCGGCGCCGCTTACTCGCGACGCCGCCTGACGGTCGTCCGGGGTACCAAGCGTGCACCTGTCGCCTGTCGGGCGCGAGCCCTCAGCGGCCGCGCCGACGCACCTGTTGCGTGGTGGGGTCGCCGCGTGGGTTCCCGTCGTGACCGTGCCGGGTGAGACCCGCTGGGGGCTGGACCGCCATCGACGAGCCTCGTCCGATGCAGTCATTTCACCCCGTGGAGCTGAGGTACACAAGACCCCGAGGCTATGTAATTCCTTTGCCATGGCGCTGGAAGCGCTATTTGGCAGGTTGGGCGGAAAAGAGCCGGCTACTGGGTCTCGTCACAGCGCGATTTCTCTGGGCACCGCGACCGGCCACTGGTGGCCCATAACCTCAATTCGCCGTATTTGCCACGAGAAACAGGCTCACCGACTGATCTGGGATGTGGTGGCACGTTCCCGCGTTCGGCGGCGATGCAATGCGTACCAAGCCGCGCCTACTGCGGCGACGCCGGCGCTGGCAACGCTCAGGGTGGCAGTGGCGTGTGGCGGCCGGAGTCCGGAGATTCGTTCCCGAAGCGGCACTCCGTTCGCAAATGTCAGAATCGGCCAGCCGCGCTCCACGGCGATTTTTCGTAACGCCCGGTCCGGGTTGACCGCCGTGGGATGGCCGACCTCCTCCAGCAGAGGTAGATCCGTGATCGAATCCGAGTACGCGTAGGACGCGGCAAGGTCATATCCACGTTCGGCCGCGAGCTCCCGGACCGCCTCTGCCTTCTCCGGCCCGTAGACGTAGCGTTCGATCTCGCCCGTGTATTTGCCGTCATCGCTCACGACCATGCGTGTGGCGAGGACGTAATCCGCACCGACCATCGCACCGATCGGGCCGACGACTTCCTCTCCAGATGAGGAAACAAGCACGACGTCCTGACCAGCCGACTTGTGCTGCTGGATGCGTTCGACCGCCTCGTCGTAGACGATCGGATCGATGATGTCGTGCAGCGTCTCGTTGACGATCTCTCGAATCTGAGCGACGTCCCATCCGGTGCACATCGCGGTGATGTAGTCGCGCATCCGGTCCATCTGGTCCTCATCCGCTCCAGCGAGCGCAAACACGAACTGGGCGTACGCGCTGCGTAGTACGGCCCGGCGATTCAGCAAGCCGCTCTGGTAGAACGGTCGCCCGAACGCGAGCGTGCTCGACTTGGCGATGATCGTCTTGTCTAGGTCGAAGAATGCCGCTGGCCTACCCACCTCGGAGACGATACGGGGAGCCACCTCCATTGCGCGCCTTGTCAAGTCAGACATCCACAGGCCAGGTAGTTATCCACAGGCGCCGCTCGTTGCCGGGCCGTATCCACCCCGACCCGCTTGAATCCGGGTTGTGGATGAACCAGTCGCGCCGGTGATCGGCGTCGTCGGCGGGAGCGGCGGCGTCGGTGCAAGCACATTCGCGGCTGGTCTCGCTCGGCTGGCGGCGCAGGCCGAGTCGGTCAGCCGGGCGGTGCTCGTCGAGATTGACCCGACGTCGGGTGGGATCGACGTACTGCTCGGGGTGGAGGGCGTGGCCGGTCCGCGATGGTCAGGCCTACGACTAGCGGGCGGTCGGCTGGAGGCCGCGGCGCTGGCCGAGGGCCTGCCAACCTGGTCGTCGGTCTCTTTCGTGGCGGCGGACGTGACTCCCTCGGCCGATTCCGTTGCTCAGCTGTTGCCTGTTGCCAGGCGCGTCGGTCCGGTGGTGGTCGATCTGCCACGGTGGGCCGCGCCGGCCCGCTCGGCGGCACTCACCCGCTGCGATCTCGTCGTGCTCATTACCGCGTGCGACGTAGCGTCGATAGCTGGGGCACGATGCGTGGCGGCGGGGCTAGGCACCGGCCTGCGAGTCGCGCTGATCGTGCGCGGTGGCGCCGCACCGCTGGAAGTGGCGAGCCTGGTCGGCGCACCTCTCGTCGGCCGGATCCCGGGCGACCTACGCCGGCTGTCCCCAGATCCGGTGACTTGGCCAGTGCCGCTGCGCCGGGTGGCTGTCGGCGTTCTCGATGCGTGGGCCGGGTGACTGACAGTGTCCGACATGGCATCGACCGCCCCAGCCCGCCATGCATCGGAAGTGTCCGGCGTCCTCGTCGATCGGATCCGCCATCGGCTTGTTAGCACCGCAGGTAGCAGCGATGATCCGGCGCTCGCCTCGATCGTGCGGGACGAGGCGGCAGTCCTCGCCGACGACGTGGTACTGGCCGAGCTGCGGCGTGAGGTTGCGGCCGAGCTCGCCGGCGCCGGACCCCTGGAACATCTGCTGGAGTTGCCCGGCATCACCGATGTCCTGGTGAACGGTCCGTCAGAGGTATGGCTGGATCGGGGGTTCGGCATCGAGCGCGCCGCAGTGACATTTCCCGACGACGCCGCAGTACGCCGACTGGCGCAACGGCTGGCGGCGGGCGCCGGGCGCCGGCTGGATGACGCCAGTCCCTTCGTCGATGCGACCTTGCCGGACGGCACGAGGCTGCATGCTGTCCTGCCGCCGATCACCGCGCATCCGACGATTTCGCTGCGCGTTCTGCAGCGCCGCCGGTTCACGCTCGCCCAGCTGGCGCCGCCCGACCTGGCCGAATTGCTGGCGGCCGTCGTAGCCGCCCGCCTGGCGGTGCTGGTGAGCGGTGGGACAGGCAGTGGGAAGACGACGCTGCTCGGCACCATGCTGGCGACGGCCACGCCGGACGAGCGGCTGGTAGTCATCGAAGACGCCGCCGAGCTCGAGATCGACCATCCGCACATCGTCCGGCTGGTCACGCGGGCGCCGAATGTGGAGGGCCAGGGCGCGATTGGTCTGCGGGAGCTGGTCCGACAAGCGCTGCGGATGCGCCCTGATCGGCTGATTGTCGGCGAGTTCCGTGGCGCCGAGATGGCCGAGCTGCTCGTCGCACTGAACACCGGTCACGAGGGCGGCGCCGCGACCGTACACGCGAACACGGCCGGCGACGTGCCGGCTCGTCTGGTGGCCCTTGGCGCACTGGCTGGGCTCAGTCGGGCCGCCGTGATCAGTCAGGTCTTGGGGGCGATCGATGTCATCGTCCATCTGCGCAGAGACGGAGGGTCGCGACGAATCGACGAGATCGCTGTCGCGCAAGCGGGCGGCACGGACTTGACGGTGACGGCGGCGTGGTCCGCCTCTAGGGGCCAGCTACCGGGGGCGGCCGACCTGAGCCGCCGATTGCGAGACCGCGGCGTCGGTGTTCCGGAGCTGATCCGGTGACAATCAGCCTTCTCGCGGCGGCCGTGGGGATGGCAATCCTGTGCTGGCCGCTGTCGTCGGTCGACCGGCGCCGGCTCACCGGGCTTCTCGAGGCTGGCCGGCTCGGTGGGGTTGCCGACTCGGCTCGGCTGCCGCCGCGTCGACGCCGGCGCGGGCGATCAGGCCGCATCCTTCCCGGTCCGGCCGTGGGGGTAGCGGTTGTCGTGATGAGCGGAGCCGCGGCCGGACTGCAGTTTGGCATTGGGGTCGGGGTCGCCGCTGCGATCCTTCCTGCCCTGGCGTGGCGGCTACTGCGATGGAGGGCGCTCCGCCGGAAACGCGCGGCTGACGACAAGGCGCTCACTGCCGCGTTGGGGCTCATCTGCGCCGAGCTCGCTGCAGGTAGCCGGACGGACCACGCCTTGCTTGCCGCTGCGGACGTGGCCGGACGGTTCGATGCGGCCTTTCGTGCCGCTGCGCACGCAGTCGAAGAAGCGGGCGACCCGGCCGCAGCGTTGGTCTCGGCCGCTGTGGGCACCGAGCTTCGCCCCGTGGCCGCTGCCTTGGAGGTCGCGGTTCGCACCGGCGCCCCCGTCGCCGCGGTTCTCGATCGGGCTCGTAACGATGTCGCAGACCGGATGGGGATCGCCCGTGACTTGGCTGCGGCGGTATCTGGTGCCCGCGCTTCGGCCGCGCTACTGGCCGTGCTCCCAGTACTCGGCGTCGCTATGGGCGTTGGACTAGGAGCCGCTCCGCTTGAGGTGCTGTTCCGTACGTCAGTCGGACACGGCGCGCTGGCCGCGGGCACAGTGCTCACGGCCGTCGGGGTGCTCTGGACGGAGCGCTTGATAAGCCGCGCGGAGCGTCCGCCGTGACCCCGGTCGTCCTCGGTCTGCTCGCCGCCGGGATCTGGTTCAGCGGACGACCAGTAGGCGAGCACTCCTCGGTGATCACGACAGCGTCCGGCCGCCTGACCGGCTGGCGCTCGCATTGGCTGGCCCGCCGAACGCGCGTCCGAGCCGAGCTCTCGCCCGGGCGCCTGGGCTTGATCTCAGGCGCTGCCGGTGTTGTCGCAGCGCTCGCCATCTTGGGCCCTGTCACCGGCGGCATCGCCAGCGTGATCGTCGCGCCCGTCGTGGCGGCCGGCGCCGCGCACCTCGCCCGACGATCGCGCTCCCGCCCTGACGGTCGGCGGATAAGTGGGCTTGCGCTGACAGTCGACCTACTGGCTGCGGCACTGCGGGCGGGTCAGCCCGTTGATGCGGCGCTCGCTGCCGTGGCAGTCACCGCCGACTCTCGAACGTCGGCGGAACTGGCGCAGGTCGCTGGGCTTATGCGGCTTGGTGCGGACCCACCCGAGGCGTGGGAGGCGCTCCTCGCCGATCCGGTTCTCGGGGGCGTGGCCCGGACCGCATGCCGAAGTGCGCAGAGCGGGATCCGGCTGGCCGGGAGCCTCGAACAACTTGCTCGCGAGCTACGGGCGGAAACCCGGGCCGCCGCGCAGGCCCGGGCGCATCGCACGGCGATCTGGGCCATGGCGCCACTCGGCCTGTGCTTCCTTCCCGCCTTCGTGTGCGTCGGCGTTGTCCCCATAGTCATTGGGCTCGCGGGTGGCGCGTTCACCGATTTGTCATAGCGCCCCATCGGTTCCCGCTCGCCGACAGCGCGAAGCAATCCACGATCTCTGGTGAATGTCGGCTTCGTCTCCCGCTAGCGAGGTGTGTTACCCGCCTGCGCGGCCCAGGCGCCAGCTCCCGCCTCACCAGACCACCCCACCCCGGATGGCTGGCGCTATTTCGTGCGGACCCGGATGGGGCGCGATTGTCGAGGGGCCCTGGTCGTCGCGAAATGGCGCTGCCATTCGTCTCCTCCTCCGCGATGCATCTGCCTGGATACGCGCCATCCAGGCAGAGAACCTTGCCAGCGGGACAACTAGCGGGATGACGTTTTGCCGGCCGGAGCGAGCAGGCCGAGACCGCGTCGCGCTTAGCGCGGTTCGTCGCGCCTCCGCCCGAGCATCGTCCGCGCGGCCTGCGCTGGCAGGCGCATGTATCAGCTGTCCCTGAGGGCGCATCGCTGTCCAAGGCGACACTGCCAAGTGTGCGAACGCCTGCGCGTTAGTCGACGCAGCCGGCTTCCTGGGCGTGGCGGCGGTGCGCGGAGCGATGTTCAGGTCGATGGGGCTGGACGCCGCGCGCATCGTCACGCCGCGCATTGTCAAGTCGAGCATCCACAGCCGGTGACTTGTCCACAGTCGTACCGCACGCCCAGCGCCGAAGCCATCTGAGCGGTTGGCTTCGAGGCGTCGAGGCAGCACAGGTCCGAAAGTCGGACCGGTAACTGCTGCGGGGAGGTGGCTGACATGATCAGGAAGTTGCGGCAGCTCGTGCGCGACGACGCCGGCATGACGACGGCGGAATACGCGGTCGGCACGATTGCCGCGGTGGCATTCGCGGCCGTCTTGTACAAGGTGGTACAAAGCGGCGTCGTGCAGTCAGCCCTGACCGCGATCATTCAATCCGCGCTGCACACGTTGTGATCGCCAACCGCTCGCGCGGTGACCGTGGGATGGTCACGGCGGAACTAGCGATGGCGCTTCCCGTGCTGATCATTGTGCTTGCCGCGGGTCTGGCCGCAGTGACGGTCGTCGGTCAACGCGTTCGAGCGGAGGACGCGGCTCGGGAAGCGGCTCGGGCCGCGGCTCGCGGCGACACCGCCGCCGCGCACCGCCTGGTCAGCCAGGTCGCTCCTGGTGCATCCGTGTCTATCTCTCAGTCGGCCGATCGGACAACCGCTCGGGTTTCCCTGGTTGTCCGTCCGCTGGGCGCGTGGCCGGCAGTCACGGTCGACGCAACGGCGGTCGCTGCTACCGAGCCGGACGCCGATGACGGGTCTCAGTGGCCGCTCATGGCTGTCCCCTCGTCATGACTGGCGTGACCGCAGCGACGCGTCGTCGTCGTTTTGCCGGCCGGCCGGGAATCACGACTGGGCGGCCGCCGACGGCCCGCAGAAAAAAACGATCTGGGTCGAATCCCACCCGGCGGCCCGACGACTGTTGTGAGCGCTCTCGGCATCGGCGCGCTCTGTCGCACGTCGACCTGCGGGACCGAGGTTCGGCAACGATTTGGGTACTCGCGTGCGCGACGCTCCTGCTCCTACTTGGTCTGGTCGTGGCGATTCGCGCAGCGGCGGCTCTGAGGCGACACGAGGCCGAGACTGCCGCTGACCTCGCCGCTCTTGCCGGCGCCAGCCGAATCGGTTACGTCGCCGATGTTGCCGGGATCTGCGGGGCAGCGGAAGCAATTGTCAAAGCGAACGGCGGCCTGCTGCTCGCATGCTCGGCATCGCTACCGCCGGACGGCCTGACGGGAACGGTCTCGGTGCGCGCGGCGGTCTCCGCCCGGCTACCCGTCGTCGGTGGTGTGCGGGCGACCGCTTCTGCTCGTGCCGCGAGGCTCCCTGCTGGCTCAGGTTCGACACCGACTCGACCTCGCACGATGATCCGCCCCAGACCGGCGGTGAGGGCGCCCCCAGCACGAGGCGACTAAGCTAGGCGTTGGGTCCGCCCGCAGGCGTGAGGCTCCACGAGCGGCGGCGGCCCAGGCCCGATGTGTCCGGTACGCCGACCGTGCGAGTAGGGTCCCACGTCGGTCCGTAACCAAAGGACGCTACGGACTGCAGCGATCCTCGTCGGCGTCATCGGAAGGGATGCCAGGTGGATTTCTCGGTGACGACGCGCGCGATCGGCGAGCTCTCCGTCGTTGACGTCGCGGGTGAAGTTGATGTCTTCTCGGCTCCCGAACTGGCCGAGCAACTCACCCAGCTTTTCGATGCGGGACGACGGACCGTAGTTGTCGACTTGACCTCGGTGACGTTCCTCGATTCGACCGGGCTGGGCACGTTAGTCGCCGCGCGCAATCGAGCGGAGGAAGCCGGAGGGCAGCTTCCGATCATCGGAAGCGGGGAGCGGGTGTTGAAGCTGTTCCGCATCAC
>Ga0207693_10000579_pt1 | contig 32734 bp, 28 predicted proteins | sample LARL81metaG_FD_184347 | JGI IMG/M metagenome (GOLD analysis project Ga0207693, IMG submission 184347) | Corn, switchgrass and miscanthus rhizosphere microbial communities from Kellogg Biological Station, Michigan, USA - LAR L8-1 metaG... | ecosystem: Host-associated > Plants > Roots >... | reverse complement strand
GCACAGATGGTCGGCAGGCCAGCGGTGCGCCAGGCGCGGAACCCGCCGATGAGGTCGGTGGCGCGGTGGAGGCCGAGTTCCTTGAGGGCCGCGGCGGCGAGACTGGAGGCGTATCCCTCGTTGCAGACGACGATGATGGGCAGGTCGTAATGGGCGATGGGCAAGCGGGAGTGGCTGGTTGGGTCCAGGCGCCATTCGAGGACGTTGCGCTCGATGAAGATAGCGCCGGCGATTTCGCCCTCCATATGCCGGTAGGGCTCTGGGCGGATGTCGACGATGACCGCGCCGCTGCGCGCTGACTCGTGAGCCTCGCGCGGGGTGAGGCGATTGAGGCAGGCCCGCGCCGCGGTCAGCATTTCGTCGATGCGTCGAGGGGCGGTTGTGGTTATCGCCATCGGGGTGGGTTCCTGTCTCTTCATTCGGTGAGTTCCTGTTCCGGCTCGTAGGTGCTCACCGTGCGGGTGATCTGCAGTTGGCCATGTGCGTCAGGGAGGTAGTAGTTCATTTCGCGAAGTGGCGGTGCGTATGCGTGAATGCTCACGGCTGCATCGATGCCGGCGCCGCTGACGTCGTGTATGACGCCGGGGGCGAGCGAGGTTGCGGTGCCGGCCGGGCGGCTGTGGCTGGTGGCCTGTCCGTGTGGGTCGATTCGCACTTCGTTGAGCTCGCCGCGGATGACGGTGAAGGCCGCCGCTGAGGACCCGTGGTCGTGCAGGTCTGTGGCCTGGCCTGGCCGCCAGGACAGCAGCCACACATCGACGTCGTGGTTTGTGGACAGCAGCGTCCACCAGCGGTCCTTGCCCTCGGGTAGTCGCAGCACAGACTGCCACCGATGTGTATCGGCGGCGGTAGCCCGCACGAGACGGATGAGGTCGGCCAGCGACGGAACTTCGATCGTCGGCTGGGTGTGCGGGCGTGCCGGGGATTGGGTAGGCACAGCAGACATTTGCGGCGTCCTCGGGACGGCGGCGCTCGGGCCGCGACGGTCGGGTGCGGGATCAGCCGAGGAGCGGACAGGCCATCGCGGTCACGCGGAGCAGATCCACGTGGCGCCTCATGACGAGCTCTGCCATGACCTATACTCTACTATGTCAATAGACAATGTCCATGGGGAGGTCGTGGGCATACGGTGTTGAGAAATGAACTCGGCCAGTCGACAGCAGAGGGACCCCGATGACCGGGAGTGTGATCAACCGCGGGGAGGCGTCTCGGCGCTGGTTGGGTTTTCCGAACCCAGTCAACGAGAAGGCGGCGCGGACGGTCGCCGCTGGTGTGCTTCTGCTCGCTGGATTGACGCTCGCACTGAGCCTTACCGCCAGTCCACGGTGGCTGTGGATCTCCGCCGTGCTCGCCGCGGGGTTCATCGCTCGCGTCCTGGCCGGGCCGAGGCTCAGTCCGCTGGGCCGCCTGGCCACCCAGATGATCGCCCCAAGGTTGGGCGAGCCGAAGCTCGTCGCGGGTCCCCCGAAGCGTTTCGCTCAAGGTATTGGCGCAGTGGTCACGGGCGCCGCGACGGTGTCCATCGCGGTGGGCGCCGTAGGGCTGGCCCAGGCGCTGCTCGGTTTGATCATTATCGCGGCGGGGCTCGAGTCGGTCTTCGCCGTCTGCATCGGCTGCATGGTCTTCGCAGGCCTGATGCGGGCAGGCGTCGTGCCGGAGGAGACATGCGAGGCGTGCGCGAACGTGCAGACCGTATTGGACCGGAGCTGACGTCAGAGTCGTAGGGCCAAAGTGCTGTCGCTGTCCCTACCCGAGCTGCGGAATCCACGTCTTCACCTCGGTGCTGTGGGCCCGCGCTCGCGAGCAAGGGTCGAGACCGCACTGTCATCCCGGCCGCCGACACCGCCGCAAGCTCCCCGGTCACCATCGACTTCAGCGTTAGGGTTGGCCGGTGGCAGCGTCCGGAACTCGATCCCGCCAGCGGTCCGGCCGCACTGGCGATACGTCTCGGCGTCGATCATCCGCTTCGACCGGACCTCCGCGCTCGCTCGTGATCGGCGGCGTGCTGCTTCTCTGGCGGACGATGGCCCGCGGGGTCGGCGCCGCAGCTCGCGCAATTGGACGAAATGCGGCTTCCGCCCGGGAGCTGGATGCTGCGCACCGGCGGGACGGAGCCGCGCTCGGCATCATCGCGCTGGGCTTGGTGACCGCTATCGCGGTCTGGTTCCACGCAGCGGGACCGGTCGGAGTCGGGCTGACCGAGCTGCTGCGGTTCTTCCTCGGCAACGGCGCGCTCGCGCTGCCGGTAGTGCTCTTCCTACTCGGCGTCCACATGCTCCGGCAGGTGCCGACTCCGGGGCAGAGAGGCCGGTTGCTTGTCGGCACGGTGACGCTCAGTGCTGCCGTCCTCGGCCTGCTCCACCTGTGGTCTGACTCGCCGACGTCCCGGTCCGGACGTTCGGTCTCCGGCGGCCTGATCGGTGCAGGGGTCGCGACTCCGCTGGAGCGCGGTCTGTCTGCCGTCGTCGCCGTTCCGCTGCTGTTTCTGCTCGGTGGCTTCGGCGTCCTCGTTCTGACGGCGACCCCGCTTTCTCAGCTGGTCCACCAAGCGTGGGCCCTGATCCGCTGGCGGCCAAAGCCGCGGTCGCGCGAGACGGCCAATCGCGGCGCGGTTCTCGGCGTCGACGATGCCGGCACCGGCCCGATTCCCGTCGTCACCGTTTCGCCGGGCGCTTCGGAGAGTCCGCCGGAGTCCAGCCAGCCGGCGCGCACGCGCCGGCCCCGCTCAAGCCGATCGGCGACCGAGTCCGAACCGCCTCCGATCAGCCGTCCGATCCAGTTGGAGCTCAATGGCGGCGCAGGCATGTATACCTTGCCGTCCCTCAAGGAGCTGCGTACCGGCCAGCCTCACCTGCAGCACACGCAAGCGAACGATGAGGTCATCGGGGCCGTCCAGCAAGTGTTCGCCGAGTTCGGCGTCGACTGCGCCGTCACCGGGTTCAGCCGCGGCCCGACCGTGACGCGGTACGAGGTGACCTTGGGAGCCGGGGTCAAGGTCGAGCGCATCACCCAGCTCACCCGGAACATCGCCTACGCCGTGAAGAGTCCAGACGTTCGCATCATCAGCCCGATTCCGGGTAAGAGCGCGGTGGGCGTCGAGATCCCGAACGCCGATCCGGAGGTCGTCATGCTCGGCGACGTGCTCCGGTCGACTGTCGCTCAGCGTGATCAGCACCCCATGCTCGTCGCTTTGGGCAAGGATGTCGAGGGTGGCTTCGTCGTAGCCAATCTGACTCGGATGCCGCACCTGTTGGTCGCGGGCGCCACGGGTGCCGGCAAGTCGAGCTGCATCAACTCGCTGATCCTGTCGGTTCTGACCCGAGCGACTCCGGACCAGGTTCGCATGGTGCTCATCGATCCCAAGCGGGTGGAGTTCGCGGCCTACCAAGGCATTCCGCATCTCGTTACTCAGGTGATCACCAACCCGAAGAAGGCCGCCGACGCGCTGGGCTGGGTCGTTCGCGAAATGGATTTGCGCTACGAGGACATGGAAGCGTCCGGCGTTCGGCACATCGACGACTTCAACCGCAAGGTACGGGCCGGTGAAGTAGTGACGCCGCCCGGGTCGGAACGCGTCTACACGACCTATCCGTACCTGCTCGTCATCATCGACGAGCTGGCCGATCTCATGATGATCGCCCCGCGGGACGTCGAGGACGCCGTGGTCCGGATAACCCAGCTCGCCCGGGCGGCCGGGATCCACCTGGTGATCGCCACCCAGCGGCCCTCAGTTGACGTTGTCACCGGTCTGATCAAGGCGAATGTGCCGTCCCGGCTGGGTTTCAAGACCTCATCGCTCGCTGACTCGCGGGTGATCCTCGACCAGCCGGGAGCGGAGAAGCTGCTCGGCAAGGGCGACGGCCTGTTCTTGCCGATGGGCGCGTCGAAACCCGCGCGCATCCAAGGCGCGTTCGTGACCGACCCGGAGATTCGTGGGATCGTCGAACACTGCAAGCAGCAGCTGGAACCCAGCTACCGCGAGGACGTTACGGTCCCGCAGGCGGCCAAGAAGGAGATCGACGAGGACATCGGCGCCGACCTCGAGTTGCTGCTGGCGGCGGTGGAACTCGTGGTGTCGACGCAGTTCGGCTCGACGTCGATGTTGCAGCGCAAGCTGCGCGTCGGGTTTGCCAAAGCGGGCCGGCTGATGGACTTGATGGAGTCTCGGGGCATCGTCGGGCCGTCGGAAGGGTCGAAGGCACGCGACGTCCTCGTCAAACCCGACGAGTTGGCCGGACTGATATATGCGTTGCGCAGCGGAGGGTCCGCAGACGATCTCGTCGCCGCAAGCGGCGACGAGATCGAGCGGGTCGAGCCGGCATAGCCCTCAGCTGCGAGAGTGCCGGGGGGCGTACCAGGCGCGGTGCCAGGTCAGCGCCGCGCGCAGATGGTCGCGGTGCCGTCCGACGTACCGGCCGGCACGCTTTGAAGCGGAGCCGTACCACCCGAGGACCCGGCCGGAAGTGCGGGCCTCGCTCGCTGCGCTCATCGTGCTCACCTCCAGTCGGGGCGAACGCTAACGGGTGTGGCGGATGTGGTCGATGAGGCGCGCGGGACCACTGGTACCTGTTGGGTAACGACGCCGAAGAGAGGACAGTGTCGCGTGCCCCTCGATCCACGAACTACGCCAGCGCCCTCGATCGGGCGGCCGCGCGCGCTCGTTCCTGGCTCACGACGTTGCCCGATCGGCCCGGGCCGTTTCAGGCTGATGCCGACGCGATACGCGCAGGTTTGCGGGTCATTCGGTGCGGACTCCCGCACGGAAGCCGTGGCCCGCGAGCTGATCGCGGAGGGCGCCGTCTGGATGTCCGGCTCTCGATGGCGAGGTCGCGCCGTGCTCCGCACCTCGGTCAGCAACTGGTCGACGGATGATCAGGATGTCGCGACGTCCCTCGATGCCGTGCCCCGCGCGGTCGCAGCCGTCGATCACAAATAACGGATCATCCGTGTGTTGCCGAGCGTGTTCGGCTTTACGTATTCCAGGCCCAGAAACTCGGCGACGCCTGGGTCGTAGGAGCGCCGGAGCGCGTCGTAGGTGTCCGGGTCGATCGGCGTTCCCTCGATCTCGGTGAAACCGTGCCGGGCGAAGAAACCAGTGTGGAACGTCAACGCAAACAGGCGCGCGAGCCCGAGCTCGCGCGCGGTCGCCGTCAGCTCGTCCATCAGCAGGTCGCCGTACCGGTGCCCGCGATGGTCTGGGTGAACGGCCAATGTGCGAATCTCCCCCAGGTCAGCCCACAAAACGTGTAGAGCGCCGCATCCGATCACCACGCCGCCCAGCTCGGCGACCCGGAAGTCAGGTACGTCCTCATAGAGGGCGACCAGCTCTTTCGCGAGCAGCTTGCGTCCAGAACCCGCGTAGATATCGACAAGAGACTTGATCGCCGGCACATCGGGCGTACGCGCACGCCGCACTGCCACGACGTCCTCGGAAGTCACGGCGGGCAGGTTATCGGCCGCAAAGAAGATTGAGAGGACACCAACCCCGGGTACCCTGCGAAGGTGCCGCCTACCGCCGCTGCGCCGCCTTCGGCTGCGCTCGTGACGCTCGGTTGCGCGCGCAACGAGGTCGACTCGGAGGAGCTCGCCGGTCGGCTGAGCGCCGAAGGGTGGCGGATCGCTGACGACGATACCGACGCCGACGTCGTGGTCGTGAACACGTGCGGTTTCGTGGCATCGGCGAAGAAAGACTCGATTGATGCCCTGCTGACGGCTACCGACGCAGGCCGCCCGGTGGTGGCGGTCGGCTGCCTGGCCGATCGTTACGGCCGCACACTTGCGGATTCGCTCCCTGAAGTGACCGCAGTGCTCGGCTTCGATGCTTATCCCGATATCGCCAGTCGGCTCCAGGACGTCATTGCCGGCCGACCCGTCGCCTCCCATGAGCCGATCGACCGGCGACAGCTGTTGCCCGTCGCCCCGGTACAGCGCCCGGCCGCCGCCGCCGAGCTCGGGTTGAGCGGGCACAACTGGGTGCCGCGCGCTCGGAAACGACTCGACGCGTCGCCCGTGGCATACCTGAAGCTCGCGTCCGGTTGCGACCGGCGATGCTCGTTCTGCGCGATTCCGTCCTTCCGTGGCTCGTTCGTGTCCCGACCCGCTGACGATGTGCTGGCCGAGGGCCGGTGGCTCGCCGCGACGGGCGCCCGGGAACTCGTGCTGGTCAGCGAGAACTCGACGTCCTACGGCAAGGACCTCGGTAACCCGCGGGCGCTGGAAGCCTTGCTACCCGCGCTGGCCGCGATCGACGGAATCGAACGGGTCCGAGTGACCTACTTGCAGCCAGCCGAACTCCGCCCGTCTCTCCTCGAGACGATCGCGACAACTCCCGGCGTGGCGCCGTACTTCGATCTGTCGTTCCAGCACGCCAGCCGGCTCGTCCTACGCCGCATGCGGCGCTTCGGAGGAGCCGCAGACTTCCTCGACCTGCTCGGACGCATCCGCGAGCTCGCGCCACGCGCAGGTGCGCGCAGCAACGTGATCGTCGGCTTTCCCGGTGAGACCGATGCCGACGTCGAAGAGCTCGAACAGTTCCTGACCGCCGCCCAGCTCGACGTCGTTGGCGTGTTCGGTTACTCGGACGAGGACGGCACCGAAGCTGTCCGCATGGCCGGCAAGCTCGACGAGCAGACGATCGCCAAGCGGGTTGCCCGGATCCAAGACCTGGCCGACGAGCTCGTCACCCAACGGGCCGAGGACCGGATCGGCGAGGCAGTTCACGTTCTCGTCGACACCGTGGCACCTTCCGGCGTGCTGGTCGGCACCGCGGCGCACCAAGCCCCGGATGTCGACGCAACGACTCGGGTTATCGACGCGCCCCGCGGCGTGCGACGAGGCGACACCGTCCTCGCACAGATCGTCACGAGCGAGGGGGCCGACCTGGTCGCTCGCGCCTGCCCGGAGGACGAGTCGTGACCGTCCGCCCGACCGCCGCCGACCGACTGGCAGATCTGCCGCATCGCGTGTCGACCTGGAATGTCGCCAACGGGCTCACCACCCTGCGGATCCTCTTGATTCCGGTGTTCGTCCTCACGTTGTTCCACGGCGACGGGCAGCAGCCCGGATGGCGGGTCATGGCGACGGTCGTCTTCGCGGTCGCGTCCATTACGGACCGGTTCGACGGCGAGATCGCGCGTCGGCGCGGTCTCGTCACCGAGTTCGGCAAGCTGGCCGACCCGATCGCGGACAAGGCGCTGGTCGGGGCCGCGCTGATCGGGTTGTCGATCCTCGGCGAGTTGCCCTGGTGGATCACGGTGGTGATGCTCGGCCGCGAGGCCGGCGTGACCATGCTGCGGTTCTGGGTCATCCGGCACGGCGTCATACCGGCCAGCCGCGGCGGCAAGGTGAAGACGATGCTGCAGACCGTCGCCATCGGTCTGTATCTGTTGCCCTTGTCCGGCTGGCTCCACGTCGTCGCGGAGATCGTCATGCTCGCCGCGGTGGCGCTGGCATTGATCACCGGCATCGACTACGTCGGCCGCGCCCTCAAGTTGCGTCGTGCCCCAGCCTGAGACCGATCTCGCCCAGCTCCATGCGGATCTGCGCGAGCTCGGCGCAACGGTCGCGGTTGCCGAATCGCTCACCGGTGGCTTGCTGTGCGCGGAGCTGACCCGGACTCCGGGCGCCAGCAATACGGTGCGCGGCGGGATCGTCGTATATGCGACCGACCTGAAGACAACGCTCGCCGGGGTGCCCGCCGAGTTGATCGCGGCTCGCGGCCCGGTGGACCGGGACGTCGCCCTGGCGCTGAGCCACGGTGTCCGGGCGCACTTGGGAGCGACGTACGGCCTCGGCGTGACCGGGGTGGCCGGTCCGGAGCCGCAGGGCGGACGGCCCGTCGGAACCGTTTTTCTCGCATTGGTTGGGCCGGACGGCGAGACGGTTGCCGAACGGTCATTCCACGGTGATCGGGCGGCGATCCGCGCCCTGACCGTCGCGGAGGCCGTGGACTTGCTGAGCCGGGAATGCCGAGAGGCGATTACAGCGTTACGTTCGCTGTGAGCAAACCTGTCGGTGAGCCGGTAATGCGGTTCCAGCGCTCGCGTACGGTGGAGCAATCTCCCGGCGCAATCGCGTCAGGACGAGCCCGTGAGGGGGGTTTCGCATCATGACCGTGCTACGCAAGGTGGTCGGCGAGACGCTGCGCGGGCTGCGGCTGCGCCAGCGCAGGACGTTGCGCGAGGTGTCCTCGAGTGCGCGTGTCAGCCTTGGATATCTGTCGGAGGTTGAGCGCGGGCAGAAGGAGCCGTCGTCGGAGTTGCTGGCGGCGATCTGCACGGCCCTCGATGTCGAGCTCTCCGAGCTGTTCCGCGAAGTCACCGACACGCTGCGCCGCGAGGAGAAGCTGGCCGGCAGTGTCGCCGGCTCGAATCCTCGCGTTCCGGCGACACCCGGGCCCGAGTCGAGTGACTCGCCGCAGATGCGGGCGCTGCCGACCGTCGCCGCCTAGCCAAGCAGTTCTCGACCGAGGCCGGACGGTTCTCTGACGGGCCGGCGTATCTGGGGCCGGAAGCCGTGCGTCCCCGAGCGAGACAGATATTTGCTCAGACCTTTGCCCAGCGGGCTCAGACAATTCTTGAGCGAGCCCTCAGGCAGTTCTCGAGGTACCCCGCGCGTCGTCACGATTCGATCATCGGCTCGCGATACCGTCCGAGCCATGATTCAGCCGTCACCCTGCGGCACGGGGCGACGATGAGTTCCGATCTACTGCGGGACGTGTTGTTCCGCCCGACCGCGCGGCCAGCTGAAGCCGCTTCCGCGCCTCCGGTTCGGACTGGCGGTACCAGAACGCGCGCTGGGAACGCTATGAGCCGGAGCCGGGCTGCCCTCATCGCTGGTGCGCGACGAGCAGTCGAGGTCAGCGGCACGAAGATCTCGATGTCTCAGGTCGCCACCGCCGCCGGAGTCGCCAAGGCAACGCTGTACAACCACTTCCGGACGCGGGATGCGGTGCTGGCTGCCTTGCTCGACCATGAGGTCGACGAGCTACTCCGCCATGCCGCCGGCCGTCCCCTCGACGAGGCCCTGCGCCTGACCGCGGACGCGTTGTCGCAGCACCCGGTCCTTCTGGCGCTGGCCCGGCGGGAACCGGCAACCGTCGTCCGGCTGGCCCGCATTGACGACATGGCGCCGAACTGGCATCGAGTGCGGGGCACGCTCGAGCAACTACTCAGCGCGTCCAATCGAGGCGGAGCAGATACCGTGCTGCGCTGGTTGGCCTCGTTGCTGGTGACGCCGGGGACAGAGGCGGGCATTGCCGCCGACGTTGCCGTCCTGATGGCTGGATTGCCGTCCGCGCAGGCACCCGTCGATCCCTTTCACGCCCTCCTCTCGCGGTAGCCCTGCCACTGGACGGCGGCCGAGCCTGCGGTCAGGTGGGCTGACGTGACACGATAGAAGAGGGAGGCGCCCGCGGCGCCCGCTCGAGTTCGTGGACACGTGGAGGCGTTCAGATGGCCAAACCGAATCCGTTCGTCAAGGCATGGAAATACTTCATGTCCTGGTTCGGCGCGAAGGTGGACGAGAAGGCCGATCCGAAAATCCAGATCCAGCAAGCCATCCAGGAAGCTCAGAACCAGCACGCTCAGCTGACGCGGCAAGCTGCCACGGTCATCGGGAACCAGCGTCAGCTGGAGATGAAGCTCGACCGTCAGCTCAACCAGGTGGAGACGCTGCAGTTGCAGGCCAGGCAGGCGCTGGTGTTGGCCGACAAGGCCCGAGCGGCGGGGGACGAGGCGAAGGCGACTGAGTTCGAGGAAACGGCGCAGGCGCTGGCAAACCAGCTCGTGTCCGCCGAGCAGTCTGTGTCCGACCTCAAGACCCTGCACGACCAGTCCATTCAGGCGGCCGCTCAGGCCCGGGAGGCGGTCGACACCAACGCCAGCATGCTCCAGGAGCAGCTGGCCGAACGGACGAAGCTGCTCACCCAGCTGGACCAGGCGAAGATGCAGGAGACTGTGTCGGCGTCGCTGCAGCGGATGAGCGAGATGGCGGCCCCGTCCAACGTCCCGTCCCTCGATGAGGTACGGGACAAGATCGAGCAGCGCTACGCGACTGCACTCGGTCAGGCCGACCTTGCCCGCAACTCGGTCGCCGGCCGGATGATGGAGGTCAAGCGGGCGACGGTGAACCTGCAGGGTTCGACGCGCCTGGAAGAGATCCGGGCCTCGCTGGCCGCCGAGAAATCCGGCACGAGCGCAGTCAGTTCAGCACCCGCGACCCCGGCCATCGAGGCCAACGCCGACGGATCGGCCGCCACTTCCGGCGTCCCGTCTACGGACGCCACCAAGGCCCCCGACACGGCCGGCTGAGCGCCGGGTCGCCACGGCTTGTCGGCACTCGACGCCACTGAAGCGCCGCTCCCGTCTCGACGCTGGGTTTACCGAGTGCCTCTCGTCGCCCAACTTTGGATCGAGGAGAAGGCCGCCCCGCGATTGCATAACCGCCGGATCGAGGAGGAGGCCGCCCCGCGATCGCACAACCCCGGATCGAGGAGGACCCTGTAGCCGCCCGGGCCCCGGATCGCCCTCAGGCCGATTGACAGCTCGGGCACCAGTAGGTGCCGCGCTGGTAGGGCGGCGAACCCTGGTCGGCCCGGCTGATGGGGGTTCGGCAGCGTCGGCACGGCTGATTCGCGCGCTCATAGACCCAGTGCTCCTGGCCCCGGCCTGGCAAACCGGTCGTCGACTGCTCCGGATGGCTCCGGTTCATGATCAACAGCCGGGACGCCGTTCCGACCAGCCGGTTCAGGTCGATGACATGACCGACCGGCGTCCACGGATTGACCCGCTCGATGAACAGGGCTTCGGACTTGTACATGTTGCCGATGCCGGCGAGGTTGCGCTGATCCACCAGCGCTAACCCGATCTCCTGCATTGGGTCCTGTCGCAGCCGGCGGACCGCTTCGGCGGCGTCCCAGTCCGGGCCGAGCAGGTCGGGGCCGAGATGACCCACAACCCGCCCTTCGTCGGAGCTGCGCAGCAGCACAACGTCGTGTACTCGATAGCCGGCGGCCCACCATTCGGTGTTGCCGAGCAGGATGCGCATCATGTGCTCGGGCATCCCTGGCGGGCGCCGCCCCGCCCGTCCGATTCGCCATGACCCGTCCATGCGCAAGTGCGTGTGCAGGCTCAGGTTCGAGCTCGTCCGAAGCAGGATGTGTTTGCCCCGCGCGACCACTTCTCGGACCGTTTGGCCGCGTAGATCCGCAGTCGCGTGCTGCGGCACTCGAAGGTCGAACAGGGTCAGCTCTCGATCGGCGAGCGCCTGATGTAACCGGTGGGCGGTCAGCCAGACCGTGTCACCCTCGGGCATCGGTCTATCCCTCGTCTTTGCCTCAGCCGCGAAGCCGCAACCCGCGTGGCGTGGGACGGAAGCCGGCCGCCTCGAGCGCGTCGCCCAACGGTGACGTGACGACAGCCGCGCCGTCGGCCCGCTCGACAGACAGTCGCCCGAGCGCCCCATCCCGAACCGCCAGCGCCAACGCATCGGCCGCCGGCTGCAAGACCCCGGGGTCGTCGGTGAACGACAGCACCGTGCGCCCGCCGCGCTCGACGTATATCGCGCAGCCGCCGTCAACGAGAACCACCAAAGCGCCGGCCTTCCGCGCCGGCTGGTGGCCCCGGCGACCGGGCTTGGTTGCTGGACGAGCCGTGTCCGCGTCACCCGTTGGCAGTGCAGGGTCATCGTGAATTGACGCGGGCCGATCCGGCCAGGGCAGTGCCGCGCCGTACGGATTCGCCGGATCGGCGGCAGCTACCACGAGCGCAGACGCAGTGGCCTCCTCCCGGCCACGGTATTGCGTGCGTAACCGATCGATCGCACCCGGCGCGGCGAACTGCGAGGCTCCGAGGCCCTCGACGAAGTACCCGCGGCGGACCCGACCAGATTCTTCGGCCGCTTTCAGGACCGGATACACCGCGGAGAACCCACCGCTCACGCTTTCCGCGACCACCGCACCTCGCGTCACCACGCCGTATCGGTCGAGCAGCACATCCGCCAGCGCGACGGCACGCCGGGTCGGATCCGCCTCCGGCTGCGGGAGGCGCGACCACCGTCCGGCCATGGCTGGAGGCGCGGTACGTGCGGCCGCCGCTCGGCCCTGGCCGGACCCGGCCCCTGCTGCCAGTCCGGCGTAGCGCGCGTACCGGCCCCGAGGAGTGCGCCGGCGTCGAGGCTGAGTCGTGCTGCGTGACGCGCCAAGCAGCGAGCGGACCGGGCCGAGCGTGTCGTTGGTCAGCCAGCCCGCCCACACGAGATCCCAGATGGCAGCGGCGATCGCACCGTCGTCGACGCCGGCAATCCCGGCGGTAGAGGCACGGTCCGCCAGCGCCCGGTAGAACAAGGCCTGGTCGCCGTCCAGCGCGTCGAGCAGTGCACGATGTAACGGCTCGAGCGAGTCCGACTCGGGGAGTGGCAGCAATAGGTCAGCGGTATCCGTGGGCGCCAGGACTATCCAGCCGTCATGGTTCGGCAGTGATCCGGCGCCGGCCCAGACGATCTCGCCGGCTAGCGTCAGCTCGTCCAACCACCTGGGCGCATAGTCGGCCACTCGGCTAGGCAGAACCAGCGTCTCCAACGCGCTCACGGGCAGCGGCACGCCTGCCAACTGCTCGACCGTTCGGAGCAGCCCATCGACACCTCGGGTGGCGGAATGTCCCAGTCCCTGCCAGCCCGGCAGGAATCGGGCCAGTTCCTCCGGCGGTACGGGCTCAATCTCGCGGCGCAGGGCAGCGAGCGACCGGCGCCGGATAGTCCGGAGGACCTCAGCGTCGCTCCACTCACGCCCCCCGTGCCGGCCATCGGGTGCGGGCGGGCGGTCGACCCGAAAGTCGCCGAGCACAATCCGGCCCGTCGCCCGCATCCTCTCGAGGACGCTTGTCGTCACCGCTGTCCCCAGGCCAAACCGCGTGGCAACATCCTCGGCCAGGAAGGGCCCGTGCGTTCGCGCATAGCGCGCGACCAGATCACCGAGGGGGTCTCGGACCGGCTCGGTAAACACCTCGGGAATACCTACCGGGAGCGCCACACCCAATGCGTCGCGCACCCGCCCGGCGTCTTCGATGGCAAGCCACCGCTCTTCACCGGCGATCCGTACCCTGATCGCGCGGCGAGCCTCTTCGAGCAGGGCAAGCTCTTGTGGTGTCGCACCCCGCACAATGGCTTCGTCCGATCGCAGGTCGCCGACGACGCGCAGGAGATCGTGCACGGCGTCGACTCCGGATACGCGCCGATCAGGCGCCAGCCGTTGCAACTCGGCCTCGGTAGTCGTGATCGCGACCGGGTCGAGAAGCTCCCGCAGATCGGTCGACCCGAGAAGTTCGGCGAGCAAGGTGGCATCCAACGACAACGCCTGCGCGCGCCGCTCGGCGAGCGGTGCGTCGCCTTCGTACAGGAACATGCCGACATAGCCGAACAGGAGCGACCGAGCGAAGGGCGATGCGGCCTGCGTCTCGACCTCGACGACTCGCACCTGCCGAGAGGCGAGTTGCTGCATCAGGTCGGTGAGTCCCGGCACATCGAACACGTCCTGCAGGCATTCCCGCATCGCCTCCAAGACGATCGGGAATTCTCCGAAGTCGCTGGCCACGGACAGCAGCTGATTTGCCCTTTGGCGCTGTTGCCAGAGCGGAGTTCGCCGCCTCGGATCCCGTCTGGGAAGTAACAGAGCCCGGGCGGCACACTCCCGGAACCGGGACGCGAACAGCGCCGAGCCGCCTACCTCGGCCGTGACCATCGCCTCGATTTCATCGGCATCGAAGACGACGAGGTCGGCGCCGGGCGGCTCGGCATCGGAGTCCGGCAAGCGAACCACGATCCCGTCGTCGGAATGCATGGACTGCGCTTCGAGCCCATACCTTTCGCGCAGGCGAGCGCCGATCGCCAGTGCCCACGGTGCGTTGACCGGTGCCCCGAAGGGCGAGTGCACCACCAGTCGCCAGTCGCCCAGCTCGTCCCGGAATCGCTCGACCAGAACCGTTCGGTCGTCCGGCAGGTGGCCGGTCGCGGCTCGCTGATCGGCTAGATACGCAAGCAGATTGGCGGCGCCCCATTCGTCGAGACCGGCGGCGCGAGCCCGATCCTGAGCAGCCGACGGCTCGCTCGCGGCTACCTCCCGGAGGAATGCACCCAACGCCCGGCCCAGCTCCACCGGGCGGCCCGGGGAGTCGCCCTTCCAGAACGGCATCCGGCCGATCTCGCCCGGAGCGGGCGTCACCAGCACCCGGTCGTGGGTGATGTCCTCGATGCGCCAGGACGAGGAGCCGAGGAGGAACACATCACCGACGCGCGACTCGTAGACCATCTCCTCGTCGAGCTCGCCAACCCGGCGACCCGGGCCGTCGCCGCCGGCTAGAAACACGCCGAACAGGCCACGGTCGGGGATCGTCCCGCCGCTCGTGACCGCGAGACGCTGCGCTCCTCGCCGGGCTGCGAGCTCACCGGTGACCCGATCCCAGACGAGCCGTGGCCGAAGTTCCGCGAACGCATCGGACGGATAGCGCCCGGCCAGCATGTCCAGCACTGCGTCCAGCGCCGAGTCCGGCAGCCCGCTGAACGGGGCAGCGCGCCGGACGATCTCCGCGACCTCGGCCACCGTTAGCCGATCCATCGCCACCATCGCGACGATGTGCTGGGCGAGCACATCCAGCGGGTTGCGTGGGTAGCGCATCGACTCGATGGCTCCGATCTGCATCCGCTCCGCGACCACTGCACACTCGACGAGATCGCCGCGGTACTTCGGGAAGATCACCCCGCGCGACACCGCACCTACCTGGTGGCCCGCCCGACCAACCCGCTGGAGCCCGGACGCGACTGATGGCGGAGCTTCGACTTGGACCACCAGGTCGACCGTGCCCATGTCGATGCCGAGTTCGAGAGACGAGGTGGCCACCACCGCGGGGATCCGTCCGGCCTTGAGCTCCTCTTCGACCAATTGCCGCTGTTCGCGGGACACCGAACCGTGGTGCGACCGCGCCACCACCTGCGGGCCGGCCATCGGGTGCCCGGCGCCGGACTGGGCCATGATCTGCGCTGGTGGGGCAACGCCGGAGTCGTTCGGCGCGTTGCCTCGGCGCTCGTCCTCCAGCTCGTTGAGCCGTGCCGTGAGCCGTTCGGCGAGTCGACGGGAGTTCGCGAACACGATGGTGGTCCGGTGCGCCTCGATGAGGTCAAGCACGCGTTCTTCGACATGTGGCCAGATCGACGCGCGACGCTCGGCCCCGGCAGCGGCCCCCGAAAGGTCGCCGGTGAGTTCGCCGAGTGATGACATGTCCTCAATGGGCACGACGACCGTCAGGTCGAAGGTCTTGTCGACGGGTGGCGCCACGACGGTCGCCGGGCGACCACCGGCGAGAAATGTCGCCACCTCGTCGAGCGGTCGGACCGTGGCCGAGAGCCCGATGCGTTGGGCCGGTGCGTCGAGAATGGCGTCGAGGCGCTCGAGCGAAAGGGCCAGGTGCGCGCCGCGCTTTGTCGCGCACACCGAATGCACCTCGTCGACGATCACGGTGTCGACCCCGCGCAGCGCTTCCCGCGCGCTGGACGTCAATAGCAAGAAGAGCGACTCCGGTGTCGTGATCAGGATGTCGGTGGGGTGGCGGGCGAAGCGGCGGCGCTCGTCCGCAGAGGTGTCGCCGGATCGCATGGCGACTGTAATGTCCGGCGGCGGCAGGCCCATACGGGTCGCGGCGTGGCGGATGCCCGCCAGTGGCGCGCGCAGGTTGCGTTCGACGTCGACCGCGAGTGCCTTCAGCGGGCTGACGTATAGCACCCGGCACCGGCGCATCGGATCGTCGGGGACCGGTAGGGCTGCAATTCGATCGAGCGCGGAGAGGAACGCTGCCAACGTCTTGCCCGAGCCGGTAGGCGCGACGACGAGAGTGTGGTTTCCCTCGGCGATGGCGTCCCACGCACCTTCCTGGGCCGGGGTAGGCGCGGCGAAGGCACCGTCGAACCAGGCCTGAGTAGCAGGAGAGAAGCGGGGCATGGAACCCAGTGTGCCTGGGGGTACCGACAGAATGTCATTGCTCTGTGTCGCCACTACGGATCGGTGGACGGCCCGTGGTGGATCGCTGCGGCTAACGGCCGTCGCCACCGCGCACAGTGCCAACGCGCGGCAGTCAATCGGGCAGCGACGGTAACCCGCGGCGGTCAGCCGGGCAGCGAGCGCGGCCGGAGGCGGTCAACCGGCAGCGACGGTCAGCCCGCGCCGGTCAACCGAGCAGCGAGCGCGGCCCGAGCAGCCGGCCAGTCCTCGTCCGTCATCGCGTACTGGACGGTGTCCCGCCAGCTTCCGTCGAACCGCATCCGATGCTTGCGCAACACACCCTCGCGGATAGCGCCGAGGCGCTCTATGGCGGCCTGAGAACGAGTGTTGTTGACGTCGGTGTGCCAGACGACGCGGACTGCCCCGAGCGTGTCGAAGGAGTGACTGAGCATGAGCAGCTTCGACTCCGTGTTGTGCCCGGTGCGCCACCACCGCTTGCCGAGCCAGGTATGTCCGATGGCGAGAGCCCGGGCCGCCGGATTCACCTCGTAGTACGACGATGTGCCCGCGAAGTCACCAGTGCGTACGTCGATCTGGGCGTACGGGAACCGCTCGCCACGGGCCCGGGCGGCGAGTGCGGCCAGGATGTGCCGCTCGGCGTCCTCGATCGTGACCGGCTCGGCCAGGCCACCGCCCGGCGGGTTCAGCCAGCGGAACACTTCGGCCGCGTCGGAGCCAGTTCCGGCGGCGCTCAGGTAGCCCGCGGCATGGTGCAGCTCGAGTGGCTCGAGCCGGATCAGCCCACCATCGAGGTTGGGAAGCGCGTACCAGAGATCGGACACGACCTCGATCCTGGCAAAGGATCCGGGCAAAGGATCCTGGCAACGGTGCGATTGGCGAAAGCTCCTAGGCTGAAGGTGTGCGATTGACGGACTTCTGGCGCCGGATGGAAACCCGATTCGGCAAGACGTACGCGCGTAGCGTGGCTGCGGACTATCGCCTGCCGTTGTTGGGATCGACGGTCGACGAGGCGATCGCGCGAGGTGTCGAGACGAAGCAGGTATGGTAGGCCGTATGCGCTGAGTTCGACATGCCAGGTCAACTGCGTTGACAGACCCAGCGCCAGCCCGTCCACGGCCAGATCTTGGACTTCTCGTCGTTCCAGGGCAGCAAGTCAAAGATCATGGCGCCACTCCTGATCGTGCCTGGCCGATGCCCAAACGCCGGCCCGGTAGGTCGGGTCGGATACGGCGAACCTGTCTGCGCTGACCCAGCCGGCGTGTCGCTAGCACATATCACCGGTCTCGAACAGGTGTTCGTCTAATGTGTGGACGATGGGTTCCCGGTCCACAGATCTCATTCGTGGACCGGATTTGTCGGTGCCCAGCCTTAGCGTCGCAGACAGCACATTCCACACCGCACCCAACCAACATGAAGAGGTGGCCTGATGGCACCAGGTTTCGACCGCGAGAAGGCGCTCGATATCGCCGTCTCGCAGATCGAGAAGCAGTTCGGGAAGGGCTCCGTGATGCGTCTCGGTGAGCGCGCTGCGACACCTATCGAAGTGATCCCGACAGGATCCATTGCGCTCGACGTGGCACTGGGCATCGGTGGTTTGCCCAGGGGACGAGTGGTCGAGATCTACGGTCCGGAAAGCTCCGGCAAGACCACAGTGGCCCTGCACGCCGTGGCCAACGCGCAGGCTGCCGGCGGGGTCGCTGCCTTCATCGACGCCGAGCACGCACTGGATCCGGAATACGCGCGCGCGCTGGGCGTCGACACCGACGCGCTGCTGGTCAGCCAGCCTGACACAGGTGAGCAAGCCCTCGAAATCGCTGACATGCTGGTGCGCTCAGGAGCGCTGGATGTCATCGTCATCGACTCGGTGGCGGCCTTGGTCCCACGGGCGGAGATCGAGGGAGAGATGGGTGACAGCCACGTGGGCCTGCAGGCTCGGCTGATGAGCCAGGCCTTGCGCAAGATCACCGGAGCTTTGAACAACTCTGGCACCACCGCGATCTTCATCAACCAGCTGCGGGAGAAGATCGGGGTCATGTTCGGCTCGCCAGAGACGACCACCGGCGGCAAAGCGCTGAAGTTCTACGCCTCGATACGTCTGGATGTACGGCGGATCGAGACGCTCAAGGACGGCTCCGACGCGGTGGGTAACCGGACTCGGGTCAAGGTGGTCAAGAACAAAGTTGCCCCACCGTTCAAGCAGGCTGAGTTCGACATCGTCTACGGGCAGGGCATCAGCCGCGAAGGTTCCCTGATCGACGTGGGCGTGGAGCAGGGCCTGATCAAGAAATCCGGGGCCTGGTACACCTACGACAGTGATCAGCTCGGTCAGGGCAAGGAGAACGTACGCGGCTTCCTGCGTGACAACCCCGACCTGGCGGACGAGATCGAGAAGAAGATCAAAGAGAAGCTGGGCATCGGCGCCCAGTTGGACGAGGCGGGGGCGCCCATCCAGCCGCTGCCAGCGCCTGTCGACTTCTGATTGTCGTGACAGCAAGCGTCGTGCCCCCGCTGCCTGAGGATGGGGGACAGCACGACCTGCCCGGCGACCCGGTGTCGGTCGCGCGCGCCATCTGCCTTCGGCTGCTCACCGATCGGCAACGGACTCGAGCCGAGCTGGCGACCGCGTTGCGTCGCAAGGGAGTGCCGGACAACGCGGCCCGCACAGTGCTTGATCGCTTTGCCGAGGTTGGCTTGATCGATGACGCCGCGACCGCGGAGAACTATGCGCTGGTTCAGCACCGTCGACGCGGGCTTGCAGCACGCGCAGTGGCCGGCAAGTTGCGGCAACGCGGTCTTGACGAGGACACGATTCGTACGGCGTTGATGCCCATCGACGCGTCGAGCGAGCAAGCCGCCGCATCTGCATTGGTGGCCCGCAAGCTACCGGCCCTTCGGCACCTCGAGCCCAGCGTGCAGGCCCGCAGAATGTACGGACTGTTGGCCCGCCGTGGATATTCGGCGGCAATTGCCAGCACGGTCATCACCGCACTTATATCGCATACAGAACATAGTCCGACTAATCGTGAGGAATGGTGGGCTACCGACGATAGTTCTGACTCGGACGTATCCGGGTAGAACTTCGCATGCTTGACCTAGAGGGGCTGCTTTCTTAGCCTCGGGGTATCAGGAGCACGCCGGACTAGCACGGATTGGAGACTGCACACCCGAGTCTCGATCTAGCCAAGCCCGTATGACATAGATCCCCGTCCGCTCATCAACAGAAAGGTCACATCAAACTCGATCAGCGTATTTCGCTGATGGTCCGCGGAACGCCTGTCTGACAGGCGACGACGAGACCGCTTCGGACGCACTTCGTTCTCCTGATGCCGGCACGACGTGAGGCGAAGGAGGCGGCGCGATGCAAGGGGTGCTATACGCGGCGGTGGTTGCTGCGTTCCTCCTGGGCATTTACTTCATTAACTCCTACCGCCGCCGAGGTATGCGGGCGCCAGTCCCAGCAACCTCGGCGAGTGGTGATGATGACCAGTTGGATGTGGACAGCTACGCGCAGTCAACACGGCGCGTAGCGGAGGCAGAGGCGGCCTCTATCCGAGCGTTGGCACAGCGGGAAGCTGATGCTCAGCGGCGAGCCGTTGAGGCCGAGCTTGAGGCGCTTCATCGAGCGGCCGCGGCAGATGCGGCCACCGCGAAGGAGGTCGCGGAACGGGCGCACGCTAATGCCAAGGCCGAAGCAGCCATGCTGCTTGGCGACGCCCGCGCGGCGGCAGAGAGCGAAGCGGCTCGGCTGACCGAAGAGATACGGCAGACCGAGCGCGATCTTGTCACCCAGGCCGAGCGCCTCGCGGATTCGCAGGTGGCGCTGGAAGCCCAGGCGGCCCGGATTCGCGATGAGAGCACCGAGCTCGACCGAGCGGTCCAGCAGCTTGGCGTGCGGGGACGCGAGCAGGACGACCGCGAAGCCGACCTGGACCGCCGCTTCGCCGAATTGGAGAAACGGGCCGTTGAACATGATCGGGAACGGGAACGGATCGCTGGGCTGACGGCCGAGGAGGCCAAGGCGGAACTGCTGGCCTCGGTGGAGGTAGGGGCTCGGCGGGACGCGGCGATGCTGGTGCGGTCCATCGAGAACGAGGCCCGCGCCGAAGGTACTGACCGCGCGAGGGCGATCGTGGTCGAGGCCGTGCAGCGGGTGGCCAGCGAGCAGACCGCAGAAACGGTCGTCAGCGTGCTGCACCTGCCGAGCGACGAGATGAAGGGCCGCATCATCGGCCGGGAGGGACGCAACATCCGGACCTTCGAATCGGTGACCGGTGTCAACGTCATCATCGACGACACACCGGAAGCGGTGCTGTTGTCATGTTTCGACCCGGTGCGCCGTGAGGTCGGCCGGCTGACCCTGGACAAGCTCATCCTCGACGGACGTATTCATCCGCACCGGATCGAGGAGGTATACGAAAGCAGTCGCACGGAAGTTGAGGAGCTCTGCCTAAGGGCAGCGCGCGATGCACTGGCCGACGTGGGCATCGGCGATCTGGACGAGAGTCTGCTGCCCACCCTAGGCCGGCTCAGGTACCGGACGAGCTACGGGCAGAACGTTCTCGGCCATCTCCTCGAAACCGCGCATATTGCCGGCGTTATGGCCGCCGAGCTCGGCCTCGAGCCGACCCTGATCAAGCGGTGTGCGTTCTTGCACGACATCGGCAAGGCCCTGACTCACGAGGTCGAGGGCAGCCACGCCATCGTCGGCGCCGAATTGCTGCGCCGACATGGCGAGAGTGAGGCGGTGGCCCACGCGGTCGAAGCGCACCACAACGAGGTGCCGCCTCGCACGATCGAGGCCGTGCTCACTCAGGCATCCGACTCGTGCTCGGCTGCTCGTCCGGGAGCGCGCCGTGAGTCCATCGAGACCTACGTCAAGCGGCTCGCCCGTATCGAGGAGATCGCCGGAGCCAAGAGCGGCGTCGAAAAGGTGTTCGCTATGCAGTCCGGCCGAGAGGTGCGGGTCATGGTGCAGCCCGCCGAAGTGGACGACCTGGCGGCCCAGGTGATCGCCCGAGAGATCGCGAAGCAGATCGAGGACGAGCTGACCTACCCGGGCCAGATCCGCGTCACGGTGGTCCGTGAGCTACGCGCCACCGAAGTCGCGCACTGAGCCCGGGCCCAGCAGCAGACAGGGCCGTATCCTCGAAGCGCCATGACGCGCACCTACGCCATCCGCACCTACGGGTGCCAGATGAACGTCCACGACTCGGAGCGGCTATCCGGCCTGCTTGAGCAAGCCGGATACGAGCGCGCGTCCGGAGGCGTGGCCGAGGGTGCGGACGTCGTCGTTTTCAACACCTGTGCGGTGCGCGAGAACGCCGACAATAGGCTCTACGGCAACCTGGGGCAGCTGTATCCGGTCAAACAACGGCGACCGGACATGCAGATCGCGGTCGGTGGCTGCCTCGCGCAAAAAGACCGAGCTCGGATCATCGAGCGCGCCCCGTGGGTCGATGTCGTGTTCGGCACACACAACCTGGCGAGCCTTCCCGTGCTGCTGGAACGAGCCCGGCACAACCACGAAGCACAGATCGAGATCGTCGAAGCGTTGCAGACATTTCCGTCCGATCTGCCGACGAGGCGGGAGTCGCCGTACTCCGCGTGGGTGTCCATTTCGGTCGGCTGCGACAACCGGTGCAGCTTCTGCATCGTGCCCAGCCTTCGGGGCACCGAGAAGGATCGACGACCCGGCGACGTGCTCGCCGAGGTTCGGGCGCTGGTCGAGGCCGATGTGGTTGAGGTCACTCTCCTGGGCCAGAACGTGAACTCCTACGGGCGGTCTTTCGGCGACCGGTTCGCGTTCGGGCGTTTGCTGCGTTCGTGTGGAGAGATCGATGGTCTCGAGCGGGTGCGGTTCACCAGCCCGCATCCCCGGGACTTCACCGACGACGTGATCGCGGCGATGGCCGAGACGGCGAACGTCTGTCCAGGGCTGCACATGCCACTGCAGTCAGGATCAGACGCGGTGCTCCGGGCGATGCGGCGGTCCTACCGGCAGGAGCGTTATCTCGACATCATCGCCCGGGTCCGGGCCGCCATCCCGGCAGCCGCGATTACCACCGACATCATCGTGGGGTTTCCCGGCGAGACAGAGTCGGACTTCGAGGACACGCTAGGCGTGGTGCGGGCGGCCCGGTTCGCCAGCGCCCTCACGTTCAAGTACTCGCCCCGCCCCGGCACGCCGGCCGCCGATCTGCCCGGTCAGGTCGACAAGGACGTGGTGCAGGACCGCTACGACCGCCTGATCGCCGTCGTCGAAGAAACCGCGCTGGCCGGTAACCGCGCGAAGGTGGGCTCGGACGTCGAAGTCCTGGTAAGCGTCGGCGAGGGACGGAAGGACGGGGTCACCGGACGCGTGTCGGGCCGAGCCCGAGATGGTCGCCTGGTCCACGTCGCAGTCGGTGACGCGGAGGTACGGCCCGGCGACGTCGTCCGAGCCACTATCACGTACGGAGCTCCCCACCATCTCATGGCAGATGGCGGGATTATTGAGCACCGTCACTGGCGCGGCCGCGCGGTGGCGAACCGCCCGGAGCCGGCGGCCGGGCGACGACTGCTTCCGCTCACTGCTCGGACCTGACGGCCTGCGACCGGCGGTCTCTGGCGACAGCCGCCACTTGGCCCGGAATGCCGACGGCCGAGACTCAGTGCGGAATCAGCGCCCGCCGAGCCGCTACATCAGCCTCTGCTCGCGCGATACGGTCCGCGTCACCGGATGCGCGGGCTCGGGCCAACTTCGCTTCGGCCTCGGTCAACCGGGCCCGCAACTCGGCGAGGAACGGATTGGACTCGACACTGCTACGTCGCCACTCTGCGTCGACGGCGTCCCGGACCCGCTGTTCGGCAGCTCGCATTCGGCCGTCGGTCGCCCGCATAACCTCGCGCGGGACCTGACCGATGTCGTCGTAGCGGGCTTGCAGCTCACGCAACGCCGCCTGCGCAGCCCTGGGATCGGAGATGTCGACCCGCTCGGCTTCGCGGATGATCGCTTCCTTGCGCTGCTGGTTGGTCACCTGGGCCGCCTCGCGCTCCGAGAGCACCCTGGACCGGCGCGCGAAGAAGGCGTCCTGCGCACCACGGAACTTCTGCCACAGCGCGTCTTCGACGTCTCGACTCGCCCGGCCCGCGGCCTTCCATTCGGCCATGAGGTCGCGCATGGCCGCCGCGGTTTCCTTCCAGTCCGAGGACGACGAGAGCTCCTCGGCCCGGACCACAAGCTTCTCCTTGACGGCGCGCGCGGTACTGCGCTCGGCGTCCAATTGCGAGAAGTGCTGCCCCCGGCGCTTGCTGAAGGCGTCGCGGGCAGCCGCGAATCGCTTCCACAGCGCATCGTCCGTACGGCGGTCGATGCCGCGAATCGTCTTCCACTCGTCGACGATGGCGCGGAGTCGATCCCCGGACACCTTCCAAGACGTGGAGGTGTCCGCGATCTGCTCGGCCTCGGCGATCAGTGTCTCTTTGGCGTCGATCGCGGCGGCGCGGGCTTGCTGGCGCTCGGCCACCTTCTCCGCTGCCTTCTCCTGCGCCGCGAGCTGCAGGGCGGACAACCGGTCGGCCAGGCTGTCGAGGTCGCCGATCACCGATGCCGTCGGCAGTGTCTCGGCCAGCTCGGTCGCGTGGGTGCGGGTGGTCGCCGGATCCGCGGCTCCAGACATCAAGCGCTGCTCCAGCAGCGTGACCTCAGTCGCCAGGTCGTCATAACGGCGGGTGTAGTAGGCAAGCCCCGCCTCGGCGTCTCCCGCCTGCCAGGAGCCGATCACGCGCTCGCCGCTCGAGGTGCGCACGAAGACGGTGCCGTCCTCGTCGATCCGCCCCCATTGCGAGCTCATGACACAGCATTAGACACGATGTGCGCTACAGGAAACCCGTGGAGGACGTAACGATTAGCCTCCAACCGTGATTACCGGCGTGGCGTTCTGCCCCCATCCGCCGGCTCTGATACCTGCTGTCGCCCAGGGAGCGGAGGCAGAGCTCGAGGATTTGCTTACACAATGTGATCGGGCAATCACAGATGTAGCGTCCACGCAGCCCGATCGTCTGGTGCTGCTAGGAGCTGGTCCGCAGTCGCGGGCCTATCCACCCTCGGCCTGGGGCAGCCTCGCCGGCTTCGGGGTGCGGGTCGAGGTCCAGCTAGAGCCTGGCGGGAACAGGGCCGACCGGATGCCGCTGTCACTCACCGTAGGCGCCTGGCTCGTCAACCGGGCCCTTGGCGTGCGCACCGGCGCTATCGCGGTCGCGGTCGGCCCGGACTTCTTCCGGAGTCCGGCTGCTGGCGCGCTCGACGGCACCGCCGGTCAGCGGCTGGGGCTCGTCGTGATGGGCGACGGCACCGCTCGGCGGTCGCGTGCTGCCCCGGGCTATTGGGACGAGCGGGCCGAAGGCTTCGATGCCGCCGTCCTCGCTGCGCTGGCCGCCGGTGACAGCGCGGCGCTCGCGGCGCTCGATCTGCAGCTTGCTGCGGAGCTGCTCTGTGCGGGCGCTCCGGCCTGGGCCGCCGCAGGCGCGCTGTTGTCGGGTGCGCCGATGGATGCCGAGGTGCGCTACGAGGAGGTTCCGTTCGGCGTGCAATACATCGTCGCGAGCTGGTCTGCCCGTGGCTGACCGCGTCTTGGCCGTCCTCGGTCCGACCGCGACGGGCAAGTCGGACCTGGCGATCGAGCTCGCCCTTGGCCTCGGCGGAGAGATCGTCAACGCGGACTCCATGCAGCTCTATGTCGGGATGGACATCGGCACCGCCAAGGTGTCGGTGACGTCCCGCAGGGGAGTCCCGCATCATTTGCTGGACGTCTGGCCGATCACCAAGTCGGCCGCGGTGGCCGAGTACCAGATGTTGGCCCGGACGGCGATCGCCGGCATCCACGCGCGCGGGCGGCTGCCCATCCTCGTGGGCGGATCGGGGCTCTACCTGCGGGGTGCGCTGGACCGATTGGAGTTTCCGGGGGAGTCGCCGCCCGTCCGGGCTCGGCTCGCACGGGAGTTGGACGAACAGGGAGCGCCGAGCCTGCACGCGCGGCTGGCGGCCATCGACGCGGAGGCGGCCGCGGCGATCCTTCCGACCAACGGCCGCCGGATCGTGCGCGCGCTCGAGGTCATCGAGCTGACCGGTGGACCGTTTCTGGCGCGGATGCCCGGCTTCGAGTCGGTTTACGACACGGTGTCGATCGGACTGGATCGGGCCGATCTGGACGAACGGATCGCCGCGCGTGTGCACGGGATGATGGCCATGGGCCTGCTGGAGGAGGTACGGGCGCTTCTCCCGCTCGGGCTGCGCGCCAGTCCAACGGCCGGCAAGGCCCTCGGTTATGCGCAGCTGCTCGGCTGCCTCGCCGACGACGGAACTGTGCGCAGCGACATCGCGCCGGCCGTCGACGCGACCATCCGAGCGACCAGGCGGTTCGTGCGCCGTCAGCGGGCGTGGTTTCGCCGGGATCCTCGAGTTGCCTGGTTCGACGCCGGAGTTCCGGACCTGGCCGGTCAGGTCGCGAATACGCTTTGAACATGCGAGCCGTCAAAGGACACGGGACGGAGAACGACTTCGTGCTGCTGCCGGATCTCGACGGCGCCATCGATCTGACGGCCGAACTGACCCGGCGGCTGTGTGACCGGCGCGCCGGAATCGGAGCCGACGGAGTGCTGCGGGTGGTGCGGAGCGAGAACGACGACGCGGCGCGGCCGATGGCCCAGGACGCTCCCTTCTTCATGGACTACCGCAACGCTGACGGCTCGATCGCGTCGATGTGTGGCAACGGGGCGCGGGTCTTCGCCCGTTACCTGCAGCGTGAACGGCTCATCGGCAGCGAGGCGGTCGTCGGCACCCGTGGCGGTCCGCGGCGGGTGTGGCTCGACGGCTCCAGCGACATCACGGTCGACATGGGCGGACCGACTTTTCCCGATCTGCAGCAGCGCGTGACGTCCGGTCCGCTGCAGGGCGTGCGAGGCACCGCGGTGGAGATCCCTAATCCGCACCTAGTCGTCCCGGTATCGACCGTTGCGCAGCTGCGAGCGCTGGACCTTTCGCATGCTCCGGTCGTCGATCCAGCCCGGCCCGACGGGCAGAACGTCGAGTTCGTGGTCCGCCGGGGCGAGCGGCACTTGTCGATGCGGGTCCATGAACGCGGCGTCGGCGAGACCCGCTCGTGTGGCACCGGCATTTGCGCCGCCGTCGTTGCTGTCGCCGCGACCGACGGGATGGCGCTAGGCGACGGGGGCACCTGGCGGGTCGACGTCCCAGGTGGCCGTTGCAGTGTGACGTGGCAGGCAACCGGGACCGTTCACCTACGGGGCCCAGCCGTAATCGTCGGCGACATCGAGCTGGACGATGGCTGGCTGCGTCCGGCCGGCGAGACGACCGCCGGGACGCACTGAGCAATTCGGTCGTGTACGAGCGATCCGCTATGTCACGATGAATGACGATGACGAACATTTCTCCCCGCGAGCCCGAAGAGACACCGGACACCGCCGGCCGCTACGACCTTGCCGATCGCCAGGCACTCCGGCGGGTGGCCGGGCTGTCCACGGAACTCGCGGACGTTACCGAAGTCGAGTATCGGCAACTGCGCCTCGAACGAGTCGTTCTCGTCGGAGTGTGGACGACCGGCACGATCGTGGACGCCGAGAACTCGTTGATCGAACTCGCCCGGCTCGCGGAAACCGCGGGATCCCAGGTTCTCGACGGGCTTATCCAACGCCGTGATCGGCCGGACCCGGCGACCTACATCGGCTCGGGCAAGGCCAAGCAGCTCCGCGACATCGTGCACGGGGCCGGAGCCGACACCGTGATCTGCGATGGCGAGCTCACACCCGGCCAGCTGCGCCAGCTAGAACAGATCGTCAAAGTAAAGGTCGTCGACCGCACCGCGCTCATCCTCGACATATTCGCGCAGCATGCGCGATCCAAGGAGGGCAAGGCACAGGTCGAGCTCGCGCAGATGCAGTACCTGCTTCCTCGACTTCGGGGATGGGGCGAATCGCTGTCTCGCCAGGTTGGTGGTCGCGCGGCAGGGGGTGCCGGAATCGGCGGTCGCGGCCCGGGGGAGACGAAGATCGAGATCGATCGTCGCCGGATCAACGCCCGGATGGCCAAGCTGCGCAAGCAGATTGTGCACATGCAGACTGCGCGTGAGATCAAGCGTGCCCGGCGGCGCAGTCGCGAGGTGCCGAGCGTCGTGCTGGCCGGGTACACGAACGCCGGCAAATCGTCCCTGCTCAACCGACTCGCCGGCGCCGGCGTGTTGGTCGACAACACGCTGTTCGCCACGCTCGACCCCACTGTGCGACGCTGCCAGGCGTCCGACGGTCGGCCGTATACGTTGGCCGACACCGTCGGCTTCGTTCGGCACCTGCCAACGCAGCTCGTGGAGGCCTTCCGCTCGACGCTCGAGGAGGTCGGCCAGGCCGACCTGATCCTGCATGTCGTGGATGCCGCCGATGCGGATCCAGAAGCACAGATCCGGGCTGTGCGGGAAGTATTCGGCGACATCGACGCGCTGGGTGTTCCCGAGCAGATCGTCTTCAACAAGATCGATGTTGCGGACCCCGACATGCTCCAACGGCTACGCCGCATCGCGCCCGATGCGGTATTCGTCTCGGCGCGTACCGGGGCCGGAGTGGACAAGCTCCAGGCCGTTCTCGAGGATCGGCTGCCTCGGCCCGCCGTCGAGGTGACCGTGCTGTTGCCGTATGCCCGAGGTGACCTGGTCGATCGGGTGCACCGAACGGGTGAGGTGCTCTCGACCCGCCACATCGGCGGGGGCACCCTGCTGAACGCGCGGGTGACGCGGGAGTTGGCGGCGGTGCTCAGGCCCTTCACTCAGCCGGTGGGCGTAACCTCGTAGACGCTCGCACGACTAGGTCGCGCCCGCGAGGAGGCTTACATGGGTTCGCTATCGCCGACCCACTGGATCATCGTGCTTATCGTCGCCGCGATCCTGTTCTTTGGTTGGAAGCAACTGCCCGATATGGCCCGGTCAGCGGGGAAGTCGCTGCGCATCTTCAAGACAGAGATGAAGGGCCTCACCGAGGACGACAAGGCCCGGGAGGCGCATCAGGCCGAGCAGGCTGGCTCGCAGTCCACGGCCCCGCCGGCGGTGCCGCCCGCGGCGACTCAGCCGACGCAGCCAACATCTGGGGTGCAGCCACCGGCGCCCGATAACCAGACCCCGCGTGCCGAGTGAGCGCAGCGAGCGACGTCGGCGCGCACTGAGCGGATTGCCGGGGGCGCCCCGGTGGTGGATGGTCGGGCTCGCGTCCGTCGTCTTGGTTCTCACGACGGTCGCGGTCGTACGGGGCAGCGTCCTGGTTCACATCGACGACGCCGTTTCCGACCGAATGAAGGACTGGAACCTGCGGAACAGCTGGGCGAAGCCGTTCATCTACGCGTTGACGCTGCCCGGTCAGCGGGGCACCGTCCTCGTCGTCAGTGGGCTCGTTGTCGGCTATCTCTGGTGGCGGACCCGCAGCGTGGAGTCGTTATTGCGCTGGCTCATCGCGGTGGTCATGGTCGCCGCGGTGGTCTATGCGTTCAAGGAACTAGTGGTACGCGTAGCGCCCTCGGCGCCGCCCGGTAAGCCCGCCCCCGCCAATTCCTATCCGTCCGGGCATGTGGTGAATGCCGTGGTCATCTGGGGAACGCTTGCGTGGTGCGCCGCGCGCGCCCAGGTTGCCCACTGGTTGCAGCACACGCTCCGCATCTTGGCGATTCTCGGTCCAATTGCCGTGATCGTGGGTATGACGTTGCTCGACTATCACTGGGCGACTGACTTCCTGGCCGGCCTCTGCATTGGCGTGATCCTGCTACCGCTGACGGAGGCCCCGTGGTGGACGACGCTTGCGACGCGCCTCGACCGCCGTTGGCCAGGCCGTCGGCCGGCTGCTGATGCCGCCCTCCTGACGACCTCCCGGTCGTGACGCACTCCAGTCGATGTCCGCCACGTTTGCGCGCGTCGCGTCAGACCTTCCGTAGGACCGCAACGACACGACCCAGGACGGTCGCGTCGTCGGCCGGAATGGGGGCGTAAGCCGGGTTGTGCGGAAGTAACCAGGCATGACGGTCCCGCCGTCGCCAGGTCTTGACCGTGGCCTCGCCGTCGATCATCGCGGCCACGATCTCGCCGTTCTCGGCGGTCGGCTGCTGGCGAACGACCACCCAGTCACCGTCCGAGATGGCGGCATCGATCATGGAATCACCGGCGACGCGGAGGAGGAACAGCGTGCCCTCGCCCACCAGCGCCCGTGGCAGCGGAAAGACGTCCTCGATCAGTTGTTCGGCCAGGATGGGACCCCCCGCGGCGATGCGCCCAACCACCGGGACGAACACCGGGCTGGGCACGGCCTCGCCGCTCGGGCCCGTCACCACCTCGGTGCCAGCGGAGTCGGCGAGGCGGACATCAACCGCCCGAGGGCGATTCGGGTCCCGGCGCAAGTAGCCTTTGCGCTCCAGCGCGCGAAGTTGGTGGGCGACGCTCGAGGTGGAGGCCAGGCCGGCGGCGTCGCAGATCTCCCGGATGCTCGGCGGATAGCCACGCCGTTCGACGGAGTCGCGGATCGCGTCCAGGATCGCGCGCTGTCGGGCCGTCAATCCGTCCCCTTCGTCACGGTCGGGCAGCGGGGAGACGACGGCGGGCTGCGGATGTGGGGCGGCCTTCTTGGGCACGACATCCTCCTGCTCTCTCGGCCGTTTTGACGCTAGCCCGATCCACCACCAATCTCAAACATTTGTTCGAACGACACGCCGCGCCTGGCTGTTTCTGTCGGACCCCGGTGGTAAATCTCGTCCGTACGTTCGATCGAAAGCATGTTCGACACGAGCGTATGCCGATCCCGGCCCTCCACGTCGAATCCATCGAGGAGTCGCGATGTCGACAGCGACCGAGTATGCCCCCAGCGTCCGCATCCCCGACCGTGCTCGTCCGCGGCGAACGGCGGCAGTCGTCCTGCCTTTTCCGTGCGATCGGGTACCGCGGGCGGTGGTCGTCGAGGCGACTCCGCTTCGCGTGGCTGTGGCTCCGCGCGGCGAGGCGAGACCGATTCGACTCACCCGGCGAGGTTGGGCAGTAGCTGTTCTCGCGGTCGGGATAGCACTCGCCGGTGCACTCTGGCTTGCCCACTCCAGCGCGATGGCGTCATCGGCGCCCCACCGGTCCCCGCCATCGACGGTCGTCGTCCGCCCCGACGACACGTTGTGGTCGATCGCGACACGCATCGCCCCCGACCGAGACCCGCGCGCGGTGGTGTCAGAGCTCGAGCAACGCAATGACCTGACGCGTCCGACCGTGCACGTGGGCCAGGTGCTCCGCGCTCGCTAATCGCCGGTCGACACGGACTGTGCGATCGGCACGAAACGCTTGCGCGGGGACCGCGAGCGTTCTACCGTCTACCCCTACATCTAGTAGTTACAAGCGTGTAAGTCATCCACAGGTTGGGGTAAACTGTCCACAGGCCGGATCGCGTCGTCCACATCGTGATCCACATCCTGTCCCCATGGCCGGCCTCGGCTGGGTGGCAGGCGCCGCTGTTGCGGCTGATCGAGCGAGGCAGAGGAGGCTTCGATGCGGTGTCCGTACTGTCGGCACCCCGACTCGCGCGTCGTTGACTCCCGCGAGCAGGACGAAGGCCAGGTCATCCGTCGCCGACGTAGCTGCCTCGACTGTGGGCGTCGCTTCACGACGGTCGAGGAGGCCACCTTGGCCGTCATCAAGCGAAGCGGTGTCACCGAGCCGTTCAGCCGGACCAAGGTCATCAACGGAGTCCGACGGGCCTGTCAGGGTCGCCCGGTAGATGAGGATCAGCTGGCTCAGCTGGCTCAGTCCGTGGAGGACGCGGTGCGTGCGACAGGTGCTGCCGAGGTGCCAAGCGACGAGGTTGGCCTCGCCATCCTCGGCCCGCTGCGACAGCTCGACGAGGTGGCCTATCTCCGCTTCGCGAGTGTCTATAAGGCGTTCAGCTCCATCGAGGACTTCGAGAAGGCCATCGCCGACCTGCGCGCGGGCGACGGAAAGCCGTCACCGGCGGGCCGCGCATGACCGAGCGCGCACCGTCCGGCGCAATCACCGACCAGCACATCGTCGAGGAGAGGAACCCAGCGGCCATGACCGAAGCTTTCCAGCGCACCGGTGGAAGCGGCAGCTCCAGCGGATCACCGGCGAACGGTCGCGAGTCCGACCCGACCCCACGGTTTCCGAGCAATGGCCTGCGGGTCGAGCGGGTGTATACGACGTCCGGCGTACATCCGTACGACGAGGTGAGCTGGGAGCGCCGGGACGTAGTGATGACGAACTGGCGGGACGGCTCGGTGAACTTCGAGCAGCGCGGCGTCGAGTTTCCTGACTTCTGGTCGGTCAACGCGGCGAACATCGTGACCACGAAGTACTTCCGCGGGGCCGTGGGTACCGATGCCCGTGAGTGGTCCTTGCGTCAGCTCATCGACCGGGTGGTGCACAAGTACCGCTGGGCCGGGGAGGTCCACGGCTATTTCGCCTCGCCCGCCGACGCCGAGGTGTTCGAGCATGAACTCGCGTGGATGTTGTTACACCAGGTGTTCAGCTTCAACTCGCCGGTGTGGTTCAACGTTGGCACGAGCTCACCGCAACAGGTGTCGGCGTGCTTCATCCTGGCGGTCGAGGACACGATGGACTCGATCCTGAACTGGTACCGAGAGGAAGGCCTGATCTTCAAGGGTGGTTCGGGGGCCGGACTGAACCTGTCGAGGATCCGCTCCTCCAGGGAGCTGCTTTCCTCCGGCGGCACCGCCTCCGGTCCCGTGAGCTTCATGCGTGGGGCGGACGCGTCCGCAGGCACGATCAAGTCCGGCGGTGCGACCCGCCGGGCCGCCAAGATGGTCGTGCTCGATATCGACCACCCGGACGTCGTCGAGTTCATCGAGACCAAGGCCAAGGAAGAAAACAAGATCCGGGTGCTGCGGGACGCCGGATTCGACATGGACCTCGGTGGCAGTGACATCACCTCTGTCCAATACCAGAACGCGAACAACTCGGTCCGGGTCTCGGATGCATTCATGCGCGCGGTTGAGGAAGGTGCGACGTTCGGGTTGCGCGCCCGCAAGTCGAATGAGGTGCTCGAGACCATCGACGCCAAGGTGTTGTTCCGTCAGATCGCCAAGGCAGCGTGGGAGTGCGCCGACCCAGGTGTCCAGTACGACGACACGATCAACGACTGGCACACGAACCCCGAGACCGGCCGGATCACGGCATCGAACCCATGCTCGGAATACATGAGCTTGGACAACACGTCCTGCAATCTGGCCTCGCTCAACTTGTTGAAGTTCTTGCGGGATGACAACACGTTCGACTCAGCCCGGTTCGTCAAGGCAATCGAGTTGATCATCACCGCTATGGACATCTCGATCTGCTTTGCCGACTTTCCGACTAAGGCGATCGCGGTCAACACCCGCGCCTATCGGCAGCTGGGCATCGGATATGCCAACTTGGGCGCCCTACTCATGGCGTCCGGCCTGGCGTATGACTCGGACGGTGGTCGGGCCTTGGCCGGGGCAATCACGTCGCTCATGACGGGCGCGTCCTATCGCCGGTCGGCGGAGTTGGCGGGAGTGGTCGGTCCCTATGAAGGTTATGCGCGCAACACCGCGGCGCATGCCCGGGTGATGCGCAAGCACGCCGCAGCGAACGACACGGCCCGTCCGCTACACGACAACGACCGTCGTCTGTATGCCCTCGCCGCTGAGGAATGGGCCACCGGTAACCGGCTCGG
>Ga0207693_10000577_pt1 | contig 32802 bp, 26 predicted proteins | sample LARL81metaG_FD_184347 | JGI IMG/M metagenome (GOLD analysis project Ga0207693, IMG submission 184347) | Corn, switchgrass and miscanthus rhizosphere microbial communities from Kellogg Biological Station, Michigan, USA - LAR L8-1 metaG... | ecosystem: Host-associated > Plants > Roots >... | reverse complement strand
CGCGACGGGCGGAGTCCGCCTCCTGCTGAGTGCGACGCCGCATGTCCACGGCGGAGACCATGTCCAGATCGTAGCCGTTCACCCTGTTGACGGTAACTGTCGGCAGGACTAACGTGCGTCTCAAGTTGTACGACAAACAGTCCGTCGCACAGTCTGTGGGACCCGCCCCAAGGGATCCCACTTGGGGAGGAAATCTTCATGCGCCGTCTTCGCGCTGTTGCGTGGCATTCCTGGTCGAGACCCTCTGATGCCGGCCGTCGAACCCCTCGGCCCCGGTTCCGTGTGGCTGCTGGCGTGGTTCTCGCGCTGGCGGTAGCGATCCTCACCGCATGCTCGTCCTCGGTGACGAGCAGCACCTCATCGACATCGACATCAGCCCCGGCGAGCGCAACCAGCGCGGCCGCCAGTAGCAGCAGCACTGCGGGCTCGAGTACCAGCGCTACTGTCGGCCTCAGTGCGGTGCCATCGGGTGCCCAGGCGGACTATGCGCATTACAACCTGTACGCGAAGCTCTATCCGAACGCCTACCAGAACTACAAACCACCGACCGGGAAGACGCAGTTCTGCGAGAGCACGTTCTATCTCGGCAACACCTACCAGCAGGGCGAGGTCACCGCCTACAAGCAGATGGTGAGTCAGCTGGCAGCGGCCGGGCACGCCCAGTCCAACTTCATCGTCGAGAACTCCAACAACAGCACTGCTACGCAGCTGTCACAACTCCAGAGCGAGATCAACAGCGGCTGTAACGTGATCTTCCTGGACGCCGGCTCGACGACCGCCTTCTGCTCGCTTTACTCGACCGCGCTTCAGAAGAACATCGTGGTTGTGTCGCTCGACCCGATCTACTGCAACAACGCCATCACGGTTTCGTTCGACGTGTACCAGAACTCGTATGAGCTGGCGGCCAACCTCTACAAGGCGATGAACTACCAGGGCAACCTGCTGGAAATCACCGGGGTGCCTGGCGTCGCCGACGCTGCGACCGCGACCGCGGCCGCGACCGCCGCGATGGCGGGACACCCGGGTCTCAAGGTCGTCGGCAACTACACCGGTGAGTGGACGGCCTCGGTTGCCCAGCAGGCAACGTCACAGTGGCTAGCCAGCCACCCCGGAGTGAAGGTCGACGGGATCATCGACGAGGGCGCGATGGGCGTCGCCGCCGAGACGGCACTGCAACAGGCCGGGCGCCCGCTAGCGAAAGTGTCACTGCAGGAGGGGGACTGCCAGGAGCTAGCGTTCCAGAAGGCGAATCCTTCGCTGGTCCCCTTCATGACGGACCAGGCCCCGGCACCGGGTGCTTACGCGACCATGGATGTGGCGCTGCGGCTCCTGGCCGGGCAGCAGCCTGCTCTCGACACGATCCTGTACCCGATTCCCGGCCCGACCGCCGCGACGTTCAATCAGTGGTACACACCCTCGATGACGACGAGCAGCTCGTGCTTCGCATCGCCAAAGCCGGCCCTGCCAGCGATCGCGACCTACCTCGGTCAGTTCTTCACCGGCGGCCAGCCTGTGACGAGCCTCCCCGAGCCCTCCTGATCAGCGAGCTCAGTTAGCGGCAAAGTCCCTCGTGTCAGTAAGGCTCGAGCACGGCGCGTTGCGCGCCGTGCTCGAGCCTCCGCTAGAGAAGAGCGGCAAGGATGACCGACCAAAGCCCGATCGCTCCCGCTGACGGGTCCGAGCCAGGTCCGGCGGCCCGTCAGCCGACCCGCAGCACCTCGGAGATTGTCACTCGCTTCGTCGCGGCTAACTTTACGGACGCGCTGCCGTACATCCTGGTGCCAGTCCTGTTTATCCTGTCCGTGATTTTCATCCCCGGGTATTTCAGCAAGCTGAGCATCATCTCTCTGCTGATTCTGGCTAGCTTGCTCGGCTTGGCATCCCTGGGGCAGACCGTGACCATCATCGCCGGCGGAATTGATCTCTCAATTCCGGCAGTGATAGGACTGTCCGATATCATCCTCACCCAGCTCTACTACAAGCACTGGTCGCTGCCCGTTATATTTCTCCTGATCGCGGTGGCGGCGATCGTCATCGGGACCATCAGCGCCGTGTCGTCCGTGCTCTTGCACGTTCACTCCCTGATAACAAGCTTCGGCATGAGCCTGGTGGTGTCCGGGGTCGCGCTGGAATGGAGTAACGGCGCCGTCAACGGGGCGGTGCCGGGATGGCTGACGAGCAGCGTCTCCGCTATCGGTCACACCGGGCCGATCCCTATTCCGGCCATCATTTTCGTGTGGGCGGTCGCCTCGGTCCTCGCGGTGGCCTTCCTACGCCTGACCCGGGTCGGGCGGGAAACCTATGCGCTCGGCGCGAATCCGGTCGCCGCGCGGTTGGCCCGCGTCCGGTCGACTTGGACGCTGGTCGTGGCGTTCGCCATATCAGCGCTTTGCGCCGCCATGGTCGGAGTATTTTTCGCCGGCTATAGCGGCATCCCCGATCCCACCGTGGGGGTGCCGTACTTCTTCCTGACGATTACCGCGGTGCTGATCGGCGGCACGTCGCTGCTCGGCGGCCGCGGCGGATACCAGCGGACCGTCATGGGCGCGCTGATCGTCGCGGAGCTGACCACGCTGCTCGTCGGGGTTGGCTTCAGTGCCTCGTTCCAGGAACTGGCTCTTGGCATCCTCGTCATCGCGCTGACCAGTACCTACGGCCGGGAGCTTAAGGTTGCCGCGAAGATCTGACCCGATCGGACTTGCAGAGAGGGGCACACAGTGAGTTCGGCCGACGAAGCGAGTCGCCTGGTCATGGAGGACTTGTCGCGGTCATTCGGTGAGACGCGTGCCCTGAACGCGGCGACCTTGCGTGTCCGCCCCAGCGAGATCCATTCACTGGTCGGCGAGAACGGCTCAGGTAAAAGCACGCTGATCAAGATCCTCAGTGGCGTCCTGCGGCCAGACTCCGGAACGCTGGTCTGGGAAGGCGAGGCCAGACACCTCGGCAGCCCGCGAAGCGCACAGGGCATGGGCATCGCCACGGTATTCCAGGAGACGCTGATCGTGCCGGAGATGACCGTGCGCGACAACATCTACCTCGGGACCGACGGGCTCTTCAGGTACGGGCACCGCAAGGGCGACGAAATCGCCGGCGCCCGGCAGGCGCTCAGTGATCTCGGCATGGACGGGCTCGACCTGGACCGGCCGATGTGGACGCTCTCACTGGCCGAGCGGCAGCTGACGACGGTGGCCCGGGCGATCATCCGCCCGTGGCGGCTGCTTGTGCTCGATGAGGCAACCTCGGCGCTGGATGCCCAGCAACGGGACTGCTTGTTCGACTACCTCCGGCTGGCCCGGTCGCAGGGGAGGTCGGTCCTATTCACGTCGCATCGGATGGACGAGGTACTCGGGCTAGCGGACCGGATCACCGTCCTGCGGCAGGGCGCGACCGTGGCCACGATGGGTGCGAGCGAAGCCTCCCGGCGTGGCATCCTCGGCCACATGTCCGGACACGAGGCTCACGCTGACGCCGTCGTCGTCGCCGAGACGGAACCGCGCCGGGGCGCTGCGGTGCAGCAGAGCCCGCGGCGGCCTGTCCTGCGGGTCGCGGAGCTAACATTGCGTGCCGCGTCCAAGCCGATCTCGGTGGAGGTCAAGGCAGGGGAGATACTCGGGCTCGCGGGGCTCGAGGGCCAAGGCCAGGTCGGCTTCGTGGAATGCCTCTGCGGGCTCCGGCGGCCCGTGGACGGTCAGGTGCTCGCGCTCGGGGACAACGGTGAGACCCATATCGTGCGGAGCTACCGGGGCGCTAACCGGCTTGGCATCAGGTATGTGCCGCGCGACCGTCGCTACGAAGGCCTGTTCGGCCCGCTGTCGGTCTTCGACAACTTCGCGATCACGCTGTGGGGCGACCTCAACCGGCTCGGAGTGCTGAAGCGGCAGCAGGCCCGGAAGAGTTTCGCGGGCTTCGCTGAGTCATCGCGGCTCGTCAGCGCATCGCCTAATCGTGCCATCAGCATCCTCAGCGGCGGAAACCAGCAGAAGGTCCTGCTGGGGCGCTGGATCGCGATGCGTCCCCGCGTGCTGGTCGTCAACGACCCGCTGCGGGGTGTTGACCACAACACCAAGGAAGAGCTCTACGGATTGTTCCGCGGGCTGGCCACTGACGGGGTAGCGATCATCTTCCTCTCAACTGAAATCGCCGAGCTGCTCACCCTCACCGATCAGATTGCGGTGTTTCATGAAGGAAGTCTCGTAGCAATGCTGCCAACCGAGATGTCATCGGATACTGACGTCGTGGCCGCGATGTTCGGCGACGACAAGCAGCACGGAAGCGCGGATGACTAGCGTCGTCTCTGACCGCGCGCGGCCGTCGGTGCTTTCCACGCCCGCGGTGCGGCAGATCCTGCGGCGCAACGCCTATGCGGCGGTTCCGCTCGCCATGCTCAGCGTGCTGTTCATCGTGAATGCCGCGGTTCAGCCGCAGTTCCTGGCGCAGCACAACTGGGCGACGTCCATGTCGGTGCTGTGCCCGACGGTGCTGACCGCGATGGCGATGACGCTGCCCGTCTTGTCGGGCAACGGCGGAATCGACCTGTCGGTCGGCCCGCTGGCCGGATTCATGACCGTGCTGATCTCAACGGTGCTGGTGCCGGCGGGGATCACGTCGGCGCTGACCGTGATTCCCATCGTCATCGTATTCGGATTGCTGTCCGGTGCCATTAACGGAGTGCTGGTCGCGTACGTCCGGCTGCCCGCCATCATTGCCACGCTGGGCATGTACCTGTTCTATGACGGACTGGGGACGGAGGTGCTGCCGCAGGCTGGCGGAAGCGTTCCGGTCTGGCTGGTGAAACTCAATGGCTCCGTGGGACCGATTCCAGCCGTCTGGGTCGTTTTCGCCGTCATCGCGCTCGTGTGGACACTGGTGTCACGGGGTTCCTACATGCGCAACTTGCTGGCCGTCGGCGGAGATGAGCGGACTTCGTATACAGCCGGCGTGAATGTGGCGAGACTGCGGCTGGTCACTTACTCCATGGGGGGGCTACTCGCCTGCCTCGGCGGCCTGATGCTCACCGGCCTCATCCAGGGCGGCGACGGCACGGTCGGCCCGCCGTACACCATCAGCGCGATCACGGCGGTAGCACTCGGTGGTATCAGCCTCGCCGGAGGGCGGGGCGGCCTGCTCGGCGGCGCGCTCGGCGGGGGAGTGCTGTTCCTGATCCAGGAACTGCTGACCGACGCGCACGTCTCGGTGTACCAGGTCAGTATCGTCGACGGCATCGTTCTCATCGGCGCGCTGGCCCTTAACGGCACTGTCGAATATCTGCGCAGGCGGTCGTCTGCGTCGAAGCGCTGATGACCGGGGACGATGACCAATGGAGAATAGCCGGACGCAAGTGGCGGAGCTGTTCTCACTGTCCGGGAAAGTGGCGCTGGTGACCGGCTCCCGCGCCGGCCTCGGCCGGGCGATAGCGACCGGACTCGCGCAGGCTGGCGCGGAGGTTGTGCTGCACGGCCACCATGACGATCTCGGCGAGACAGAGGCGGAGATCGCGCGCGCGGGCGGCAAGTCGCGCCGGTGGATCGCTGATCTGCTGGCGATCGACGCGCTCGGCGCTCGGATCGATGACCTGCTGGCGCAGACCCGCGTCGACGTCCTTGTCAACAACGCTGCGACGTTCATCAGGCAGTCTGCTCTCGAACTGAGCCTCGACCGATGGCGTGAGGTCCAGACGGTGAACCTGGACGCGGTGTGGCTGCTCTGCCAGCGCATCGGCGCGGGGATGGTTGAGCGCGGCGCTGGCAAGATCATCAACATCGGATCGCTGGCCGGGCTCCAGGGCCCGGTGAACCGAAGCGCCTACACGGCTTCCAAGCACGCGATCATCGGGCTTACGAAGGCGCTGTCGAACGAATGGGCCGGCAGCGGTGTGCAGGTCAACACCGTTGTGCCCGGCTACTTCAGGACCGGGCGCGACAGCCCCGCCTATACCGACCCCGTGGTGCAGGCGCGTATCCCCGCTGGCCGCTTCGGCGAGCCGGAGGACATCGTCGGGAGCGTGATCTTCCTCGCTTCCCGTGCGGCGGACTATGTTACCGGACACCAGCTGATCGTCGACGGGGGCTGGTATGCGCGCTAGCAGGGGTCGCAGGCTGAAGAAGAACAGTCATCCGAACGTAAGCGGCTGACTCCAGACGGATGCTCCTGACGAAAGCAGGCGGATGCAGTGCAGACAAGCGATCAGATTGCCGAGATGCTCTCCGCATACGGCGTAAGTCATTTCTTCTTCGTCCCCGTCATCCTGCCGGAGACGGTCAAGCGGATGAGCCAGCGCGGCATCCTGCCGGTGATGACGCACGGCGAGAAGGCGGCCGCCTACATGGCCGATGGCTACGCGCGGATCAGCAGAAGGGTCGGGGTGTGCGGCGCGCAGGCGATCGGATCGACGAACCTGGCGGCAGGTCTCCGCGATGCCTACATGGCCAGGACGCCGATCGTCGCCCTCTCCGGTGAGCCCGACGCGGAGATCTCCTACCGCAATCTCTACCAGGACCTGGATGACCACGGCGCTTTCGAGGCCGTGACGAAGTGGAACGCGCGCGTGCCCGGTCCCAGCCGCTTCCCTGACCTGCTGCGGCAGGCGTTCCGTTCGGCCAGCTCCGGTGTGCCCCGGCCGGTGCATCTCAGCCTGGTTGGCCGGACCGGCAACCCGGGCGACACGCCGGCTGAGGGCGTCACCCGCGCCGAACCGCGATACGGCACGTCGCCGAGCGACCGCCCGATGGCTGCCAGCTCGTCGGTTGCCGCCGCGGTGGAACTGCTCGCGGGGGCTCGGCGGCCGGTCATCATCGCCGGGAACGGCGTGGCCCGCTCAGGCGCGGCGCGTGAGCTGGTCGCCCTGGCCGAACGACTCGCGATCCCCGTTGTCACGACACTGAACGGACTCGCGACGATCGCCGCTGACCATCCGCTCAACGGCGGAGTCGTCGGTGAGTACGGGGCAGATTCCGCCAACGCGATCCTGCTGCGCGCCGACGTCGTGCTGGTCGCGGGCTCCTCACTGGGCAGCATGACCACCAGGAACTGGAGCCTCATCCCTGCGGCCGCGCGGATCATCCAGGTGGACATCGATGGCGCCGAGATCGGCCGGAATTTCGAGTGCGCGGTGCCGATGGTCGGTGACGTTGGTGCGGTCATCGCGCAGCTGACCGCCGCGGCCGGCGGCCGGGCGCCGGCGGAGTGGGCCGCTGAGGTCGCGGATATCAGAGCGGGCTGGCGGGCCGCCGTCCAGGAGAGTGAGAGCTCGGGTGCCGTGCCGATGCGGCCCGAGCGCCTGTTCAGCATGCTCTGCGACGAGGCGGCGGCCGATGCGGTCATGGTCGGTGACACGGGCCACACCGCCGCCTGGACCGCACGCCACATCCGGCTGTCGGGCCGGCAGTCCATCGTTCGGGCGGCGGGCTCGCTGGGCTGGGGCCTGCCCGCCTCGCTAGGCGTGAAGTGCGCGTGCCCAGATCGCGAGGTCATCTGCGTGACCGGCGACGCTGGGTTCTTCTATCACGTCAGCGAACTGGAGACCGCCAGGCGGTACGGGCTGAAGGTCATCGTGGTGGTCAACAACAACACCTCGATGAACCAGGAGACGTTCTTCTGGGATCCGGACTCTGCCGACCAGCGCAAGAACTGGCAGTTCCATGACACTGACCTCGCCGAGATCGCGCGGGGTTTCGGCTGCCACGGTGCGCGCGTTGACGATCCCGCCGATTTCGCCGCGGCCCTGGACAAGGCACGAGCCTCTGGGCTGCCAGCGGTGATAGACGTCAGGACCGACATCGCGGTCGTGGCGCCGAAGAGCCTTGGCCCGGCACTGTAAGAGGAACGCGCTGACGACCTCCCGCACCTGGTAAGCCGCCGCTCCCTCCGGCTCAGGAGACGGCCAGCGGCGCCGTCACGTTGATGTCGGTGCGAACGTCGATGACAGCCGGCCGGTCAGCCTCCAGCGCACGCTCCAGGCTTGGCCGGAGATCACCAGGCTTGTCCACGCGGATGCCGAGCGCCCCCATGTCCGTCGCCAGCCTGGCCAGGTCCACGTCGGCGTAGGTCCACATCCGCCTTGATCGTGGCGTCGACTCGCCTCCGTAGGCGCGATCGAAGCCGCGCTTGCTCTGATTACCCCCGCAGTTGTCATTGACAATGGTGACGGAGTTGATGTTCCAGCGAACCGCCGTCTCGATCTCGCCCAGGTGGTAATACAGGCCCGCATCTCCGGTGAACGCGATGACGGGCCTGCCGGGGACGGCGCACTTCGCGCCGATCCCGGCCGAGAAAGACCAGCCGAGGTGACCGCAGCTGCGCAGGTAGTCCTGCCCCGGCTGAGTCAGGTCGAAATACTGGGACATCCACATCCCGGCGTGCCCGGTATCCACCAGGACGATCGCGTCGTCCGGCATCATCGAGGTCAGGTCGGCGCACAGGCGCTCGGGCCGGATCGGCAGGTCATCGCTGGTCATGACGCTGTTGTGCCGTGCTCGCCACGACGCCTTGAGGTCATCAACCTCAGCCAGCCACTGGCTCCGGCGCGAGGCGGTGGCCGGGTCGGCTAGCTCACGCATCCGGCTGAGCACCATGCGGGCGTCACCGAGCACCCTGGCCTGCAGTGGATAGTTCCGGCCGAGCGTGACCGGTTCGATGTCGATCTGGATGGCGGGCGTGCCGATCGTCGGCACAGCCCAGAAATGGGTCGTCATGCCACCCGTCTGCGTGCCGATGAAGCAGACAAGATCGGCCCGGTTGACGATCTGGTTCGCGCACTCGCGCGAATAGGTCCCGACCACGCCTGCGCTCAGCCGGTGGGTGCCGGCGATACTGGCCCGGCCGTTCGCCGATGTCGCCACCGGGATCCCGAGACTCTCAGCCAGAGCAACGAGCTCGCTAGCCGCACCGGACCAGCGGATCCCGCCGCCGGCCACAATCACCGGCCTTGCCGCGGCCTCGAGCAGGATCAGGGCAGCGCGCACAGCGTCGTCGTCGGGCCGCGGCCGGAATGGCGGTACCGCCGCGAACTCGGGCTCAACGATGTCATCGAGCACTCCTACTTCCCTGTCGAGCTGCCCCTCGTTCCCCTGAACCTGCAAGTGAACCGGTCCCGGTGAGCCGGTCGTCGCCGACCGGAACGCGTACCGCAGCATGTCCGGCAGCCGGGTGACGTCGTCTACTGCGCCGTTAAACTTGGTGACCTGGTCGAACGCCGGCAGGTCGTCTGCTTCCTGGTAGACCTGCCGGAACTTCGTGGCGGGGAGCCGGCCGCCGGTGAGCGCTACCACCGGCGATCGGGCGAGGAACGGCTCGCGCAGCCCGGCCGCCAGGTTGAGGGCGCCGATCGCCTGTGCCGCGCAGACGCCTGGCCGGCGTCCCGCACGCGCGTAACCGTCGGCCATGTAGACGGCTGCCTTCTCCCCGTGCGTGCTAACCGGGGAGATCTCCGGATACAGGCGCTCCAGCTCGGCAAAGGTCCGGCGCATGATGGCAGGCACCATGAACAGGTGCGTGACACCATAGCCGTGCAGCATCTCCGCGACCGCGGTCGCGCCCTCTCGCTGGATTCCGTGCGCGGTGCTCACCAGGCGGCTCCTTCATGGCGCGGTTCCGTCGATGCACGCGGTCAGAGCCGGTCGACGTATGACTATCATACAATGAGCGCGGCGGCCCGCTGCCGGATGGCACCTGAGCTCCGTACTGAGGACCTAGCCGGCTGCTTCCTGGTCGAGGGCGCTGAAGGCGGCCATGCCCGCTGCCTCCACGTGCTGACTGCACGCCTTCGCGGCTGCGTCGGCATCGTTGGCCGCAATCGCGGCGACGATGTCAGCCAGCTCGGCCATGCTCTCGGCGGCGCGGCCTGGCCTGGTCAGCGACAACGACCGGAGCAGGTTGATACGGGCGTGCAGCGTGCCGGCTATGGACCGCAGCGCTTCGTTGCCGCCACCCTCGAACAGCACGTCATAGAAGTTGTCCTTCGCGGCGAGCCAGACTATCGGGCCCTTGGTGGCCGCTCGCTCCACGGCCCGGAACGCGTTCGTGAGCGCCCGCCGCTGCGCGTCGGTGGCGTTCTCGACGAAGAGCCGGCCGGCCAGCGCCTCGAGTGCTGACCGGACCCGGTAGAGCTGCCGTGCCTCTTCGACGGTGACCTGGGCCACGATCGTCCCCTTGTTGGGGATTGTCGTGACGAGCCCTTCTGCCGCTAGCTCCCGGAGTGCCTCGCGAATGCTTGTGCGGGAGACACCTGTTAGTTCGACGAGCTCGCGCTCGATGAGCCGCTGGCCGGGCGCAAGCTTGTGGTCGAGAATGGCCTGCCGGAGATTGTCGAGGACGCGAGAGCGGATTGGCGCCGGCGCACGCTCCACCCGCAGGCTCTCAGCTATCCCCATGCCAACACCCACGCAATCTCGCCTCAGTAAGCCCCGTCGGCCGTGCAACAAAGGAAGCACGATTGAATGACCGTCCGGAAACTATCCTATCGGCTCGCGCCCATTTCCAGCAGCCGGCATCCGTCAGGATCCCTGGCTACCGCGCGGAGTTCTCGCGCCGTGCCCGGCAGTTCAGGCGCGCTCCGGGCAGCCGCTCCGGGCAGCCGCTCCCGGCTGCGGGCCCGGATATTGACGGGGTACCTGGCCCGCACCTAGGCTACGTATCGAGTTTCATACTGTCTGTCAGTCCTACAAAACGCGACGCGTATCAGGTGACGGCCTGTTTGTGGCATTGCCCTGCAGGATCCAGCCCGGTTCCGCATCGGCCCTGGCAGCCCGCTGAGGACAGGAGGACGTCGTGAGCTATCAGCTCATCCTGAAGAACTGCCACGTACTGGACCCGGGCCAAGGCATCGACCGGCGGGCTGACATCGGGGTCTCGGATGGACGCGTAGCGGCGGTCGAGGACACCATCCCCGAGGTTCACGGCGCTCAGGTGCTCGATGCGAGTGGCGATGGGCGGTATGTGGTGCCAGGGCTCATCGATCTGCACGCTCACGTCGCCCGCGGCGGCACGACTCCGGGTGTCGGGATGGGCTGCTGCGATCCGGATGAGATCGGCATTCGCTCAGGAGTGACCACTGTGCTTGATGCCGGATCGGTAGGAATCGCGAACGCGGGTGTCTTCCCCGCCTACATCCTCCCTGGCGCGAGGACGCGAGTGCTCTTTTATCTCAACGTGGGCACCTTCGCGCACAGTACCAAGAACCCTGCCGACGTCCGCGGCCTCGATGACATCGACGCCGAGGGCATCGCGAGCTGCGTAGAGAGCAATCCCGGCGTGGTCTCCGGCATGAAGCTCCGGCTGGTCGGCCCCTTTGTGGCCAAGGCGGGAGAGCAGGTCATCGACGCCGCAAAGGATGCCGCCAGGCGAGCGGCTCTACCGCTGATGGTGCACATCGGCGACCTATTCGCGGCGCAGGACCCGGACGTGGACAAGCGCATGCTGGCCGTGACCGAATACCTGATCGGCCAGCTGGAGGCCGGCGACATCCTGACCCATTTGTGCACGCCGAGTGTCGGCGGCGTGGGCAGGTCGGGCGGGCAGATCGATCCGCTGCTCAAGGCCGCGCGAGACCGCGGCGTCATCCTCGACTCGGCGCTCGGCATGGGCAACTTCGGCTACCAGGTCGCCAGGGAGCAGTATGAGCGCGGCCTAGTCCCCGACACGATCAGCAGCGACCTCACGCTGGGCGGCCAGGCGTTCCACAGCCTGATGGAATGCATGGCGAAGTTCATGGCGATCGGCTACAGCCTCGCCGACGTCGTGCGGATGACGACCGTGAACGCGGCCGCCGCAGCAGGCGTGGCGGACACGGCCGGAGCCCTGGTGGTCGGACGAACGGCCGACATCACCATCCTGGACGTGACCGAGGGCGACTTCCGGTTCACCGATACCCGCAAGGAGGCTTTCTCAGGAAGGTATGGCATCACCCCCGTGCACACGGTGCGGGCTGGTGAGCTCATCGCTCCGCGCTGGGGCACGCATCCGTGGGGCTGGCTGCCAGAAAGCGCGGCCACGTCCGCCGGGGTCCGGGCATCATGACGGACCTCAAGCGGCCCGCCTGGATAGCCGACCTGCACTGGGAGCAGTGCCCCGCTGACATCAGCCACCGCGACGTCGCCGGCGTGGCAGTCGATGCCTCAGATCAGGTTTACCTGTTCACCCGGTTCGACCATCAGGTGCTTGTGTACACCTCGGCGGGAAAGTTCGTCCGGGCGTGGGGCGCCGGAACCTTCACCAACGCGCACAGCGTCAGGATCGGCCCCGACGGTGCGGTGTACTGCGTCGACAACGGCGACCACTCCGTCAGGAAGTTCACCCCGGACGGAGAGCTGCTGCTAACCCTGGGCGTGCCCGGCGCCCCTTCGGACACCGGGTACCGGGCCGACCTGCCGATCCGCATCCACAACGTCGAGACGGTCACCAGGCCGGCCGGGCCGTTCAACGGCTGCACGGACATCGCCATCGGGCCCGGCGGCGACCTCTTCGTCTCCGATGGCTACGGGAACTGCCGCATCCATCATTTCAGCGCGTCAGGGACGCTGCTGAACAGCTGGGGAGAGGTCGGCTCCGGGCCCGGCGAATTCCGGATACCGCATGGCATCTGCCTGACCCCGGACGGCCGGCTGCTCGTCGCCGACCGGGAGAACGACAGGATCCAGATCTTCCGCACCGACGGCAGTTACCTCGGGGAGTGGGACGATATCCAGCGGCCGTCCGGCCTGGCCCTCACCAGCCGGGGCGAGGTCGTCGTCGCGCATCTGTGGCGGCCGGCCGATAACCGCTCGTTCGTCAGCGACACGATCGGAACCGACCAGCCAGGGCGCATTTCCCTGCTGAGTCCGGCCGGCGAGCTTCTCGACCAATGGGGCGCCTCCGTGGATGACAAGGCAGCCGAGGGCAACGTGATCGCGCCGCACTTCGTAACGGTCGACTCCAGGGACAGCATCTACGTCGGCGAGGTCACGTACACCTACGGGGTCAAGCTGGGCCGGGTCCCCGAGGATCACGCACCGCACCAGGTCCAGAAGTTCACGGCATCTCCAACGGAAGGCTAGGGCAAGCGCGGATGGCCATGTGGCGCAGCACGGACCGGATCCTGACCACGCACGGCGGCAACCTGCCCCGTCCCGCCGACCTGGACAACCTGATCGCCGACTGGCGGGACCACCAGCCGGAGATCGAGGAGCGGCTGCCGAGCGCGATGAAGGAAGTCGTCGACAAGCAGCTGGAGTGCGGCGTCACGATCCTGAACGAGGGCGAGTACGTCAAGGCAGCCAGCGGCGCCGATTACGTCGGCTACATCCACTCGCGCGTCACCGGCTGGGAGACGCGCCCGGTCGACCCGGCGATTCCCCCGAAGCGCGGCGGCGTGGCAGAGCGTGACCGCCTGCAATTCCCCGGCTTTTACGACTCCGGGCTCTGGCTGCAGGGCTCGGGCGGCCCGGTGCGGCCCGGATTCTTCAAGCCAGGCGCGCCGCAGCCGCCCACCCACGAACGCGTCTGCACGTCCCCCGTCGCGTACACCGGCTACGACGCGATCGGGAGGGACGTCGCCGAACTCGTGGCGGCCGTCGAAGGCCGCGATGCCCAGGGCTTCATCGCGGCGCTTGGCCCGCTGAGCCTCGGCGCGGGTGCGCGGAATGAGTACTACCCGGACGAAGAGTCCTACATGATGGCAGTCGCGGAAGTGATGCGCGAGGAATACAAGGCCGTGACGGACGCCGGGCTCGTGCTGCAGGTCGACGAGCCCGAGTTCGCTACCACGTGGATGTTCTATCCGGACTGGAGCGTCGAGGACTACAGGCGATATCTGTCGTTCGCGGTCGAGGTGATCAACCACGCGATCGCGGGCCTGCCCGAGGACCAGATCCGCTTCCACGTCTGCTGGGGGAGCGGTCACCGCCCGCACGTCAACGACGTGCCACTGAAAGATATCGCGGATCTGCTGGTCAAGATCAACGCCACCGCGTATTCCGTCGAGGCCGGTAACGTACGCCACTCGCACGAATGGCGGGTGTGGGAGGACGTGAAGCTGCCCGACGGCAAGACCCTCGTGCCCGGCGTCGTCAGTCATGCTACGGACCTCATCGAGCATCCAGAGCTCGTGGCTGACCGCCTCATGAACTTCGCCAGCGTCGTGGGCCGGGAGAATGTGCAGGCGGGGACCGACTGCGGCATCGGGTCTCGTGTCGGCCATCCCGAGATCGCCTGGGCGAAGCTAGCCGCCATGGCCGAGGGAGCAGCGCTAGCCAGCAAGCGGCTGTGGAAGTGACTTGTGATGTCCGCGCATTCGATCTGGATCGTCGAGTACGGGTATGTTGACCGGTTCCCGGCAAGCAACCTGTTCGCCGCGCAGCCGAACGAGGGTTTCCGGCGGATGCCCTACTGCTTCGGCGTCATCAGGACGGCGGACGAGTGCGTTCTGGTGGACGCGGGGTTCTGGGATCCCGGGATCCACGATCGCCTGACCGCGAAGTACGGCGAGACGAGATGGAAGCCGCCGGCTGAGGTGCTTGGCCGGACCGGGATGCAGCCGGATGACATCGGCGCGCTGCTGCTGACACACAATCATTTTGATCACGCCGGCTGTGCCGGGCAGTTCGCTGCGGCGCAGCTGTACATCCAGCGCGAGGAGATCGACCGGTACAGAGCGGCATTGCGCCTGCCCTCCCGATTTGAGTTCCTGACGCGCAACTGCGAGCCGGAGCTGCTCGACGTCCTCGACGCACGTGATCGGATCGGCCGCCTGACGCTTGCCGACGGTCAGCATGCAGTGACCGATCACATCAGGCTGCTGCCGGCCTTCGATACGCACACCGCGGGCTCGCAGTTCATCCTGGTGGAGGACGAGGCCTCAGGGCCGTGGCTGTTCGCCGGCGACAATGTCTACGCCTACGAGAACATCGAGGGTCTGCGCGGCGATGGTGTGTACGCCCCGATCTCGATGGCAACCGGCAGCCCGACAACCTGGCTCGCTGTCACCGACGACGTGCTGCGGTCCGTCGGCGGTGCCACCGGGCGGGTGCTCCCGTTTCATGACAGCGCGGTGTGGCAGCGGTTTCCCTCCCGCGAGTACAGCGACGGCCTGCATGTAGCCGAGATAGCGCTTGCGCCAGGCCACGCCAGCATCCTGGCTAACGAATCTGCCTGAACCCCCTTTGAAGGGTGTGTGATGAACAGCGAGCCAGTCAGCCAGCCGCAGGCGCGCGCGATCGACTCCCGATCTCATGAAGCGTCCTGGACCGCCGCCCTGCCCGATGACTTCGGCGCGCTGCTGCGCGACGGCATCGACCTGCACGTGCACGGCCAGCCGGACGTCTCTCGCCGGTTCGCCAACCGCGGCGCCGACATCGATGTCGCCAGGCTCGCGCATGCCTACGGTCTACGTGGCTGGGTGCTGAAGTCCCACCTGTGGCCCACGATGGACCGTGCCGGACTGATCCGCGACTCGCTGACCGACATCGACTTCGAGGTCTACGGCAGCATCACCCTGAACCCGCCCGCCGGCGGCGTGTCGGTGACCGTGGTCGAACTGGCGGCGAGCCACGATGCGAAGGTCATCTTCCTGCCGACGTGGGGATCTGCCGCTGATGTGGCACGTGGTGGTTACATCCCTGATCGACTGACACTGTCTGCGCCATCGTTCCCGCGCTACGCCTCAGCTCACGCCATCAGCCTGACCGATGGGAACGGCTCGCTGACGGGCGCGGTCAGGGAAGTGCTCGACGCGTGCCGCGCCCTCGACCTGAGCGTGGCTACCGGGCACGCCGGGCTCAGCGAGAGCCTGGCCGTTGCCGAGTACTGCGCCGGCATCGGTGCCCGTGTGCTGATCACCCACCCGCTGCACTACGTGGAGAAACCGGGCCAGCTCACCAGGTTCACCGACCTGGGCGCGTTCGTCGAGTTCTGCAACGCGCCCCTGCTGCACCCAGACGGGCATCTCACGATCCGCGACGTCTACGCGGGGCTGGAGGCCATCGGGCCGCGACAGGCCGTGCTCACCACGGATATCTTCTCCCGCTGGGTGCCGCCGGAGCCAGAGTGCTTCCGCATGTTCGCCGAACAGCTCAGCTATCTCGGCATCTCGGCGGACGATATCCGGCAGATGCTGGCGGCCAACCCCGCCCGCTTCCTCGGCCTGCCGGAATCCGTTTCCGTTAGCTGACGAGCCTTGTCACTCCACTGGCACCGACTTAGACTGAATGTTCAGTCAATCTAAGAGGGGTGCCCGGTGCTTAACCAGGCCGACAGCAAGCTCGCCGTCATCGAACGACTCATCGCGGAGCAGGAGGCCATCTTCGTCCGACGTCAGCCGAAGTCCGCCGAGCTGGCAGCTCGTGCGCGCGGCGTGCTCGCCGGAGGCGTCACGTCCAACTGGCAGATCACGCAGCCGCAGCCGGTCTGGCTCAGCCACGGCGCGGGTTCCAAGGTGTACGACGTGGACGACAACGAGTACGTCGACCTGCACGGCGGCTACGGCGCCGCGCTGGCCGGCCACGCTCACCCGGCCATCGTCAGCGCGGTCCGCGACCAGGTCACGCGCGGCACGCACTTCGCGCAGCCGACGCAGAACGCGATCGCGGTCGCCACCGAGCTGGCCCGCAGGTTCGGCCTCCCGCAGTGGCGGTTCGCCAACTCCGGCACCGAGGCCACCATGGACGCGGTGCACCTGATGCGCTCGTTCACCGGCCGCGACCTGATCATCAAGGTGGAGGGCGGCTACCACGGCCACCACGACTCGGTGCAGGTCTCCGTGATGCCCGACCCGGAGGACGCCGGCCCGGCTGACAAGCCCGCGCAGGTCCCGAGCAGCAGCGGCATCCCCGCCGCGATCACCAGCCTCACGCTGGTCGCGACCTTCAACGACCTGGACAGCGTCGCCAGGCTCCTCGACGAGCACAAGGACCAGGTGGCCGGCATGATCGTTGAGCCGGTCATGATGAACGCGGGCATCATCCCCCCGGAGCCCGGCTTCCTGCGGGGCCTGAAGGACCTGCTCCATGACCACGGGGCGCTGCTCACCTTCGACGAGGTCAAGACCGGCCTCACCGTCGGCCCCGGCGGCGTCACCGCGAGGGAAGGCGTGGTCCCGGACCTCGTCTGCCTGGCCAAGTCGGTTGGCGGGGGAGTGTCGGTCGCCGCCATCGGCGGCACGCGGGAGCTGATGAAGCACGTCGCCGACGGCGGCTACGAGATGGTCGGCACCTTCAACGGCAACCCCCTCGCGATGGCCGCCGCGCGCGCCATGCTCACCGAGGTCGCCACTGACGAGGCCTACCAGCGCATCGAGCGGCTGCGCGCCCGCGCGGAGGCCGGCATCACCAAGGCGATCGCCGACAACGGGCTGACCGCGCACGTGGTGACCGCCGGCGCCAAGGGCTGCGTCGTGTTCGCCGACGCGCCGGTCCGCGACTACCGGGGGTTCCTCACCACCGACGACACGTACAGCAACGCTCACTGGCTGTACCAGCACAACGGCGGGGTGTTCCTGCCCCCCTGGGGCAAGATCGAGCAGTGGCTGATCTCGGTGCAGCACGACGAGGCCGACATCGACCGGCTCGTCCGCAACTTCGCGGCCTTCGCGGCCGCAATCCATTCTTAACCGGCAATTGCCGGCAAACCCTTGCGAGCCAGCGCCGTGAAGAGTCTAATTGACCGAACATTCAGTCAATGTGAGGCGCGACACAGCTCGCTACGAAGAACGACACGCGCGGGAGGTGACCGGTGGCACACCCGAGAGAAGGCTGGCAAGGGCACGGGATGCCGCGCCGGAGGTTCCTGAAGGGAGGCGTCGGCGCCGCGCTCGCCGCCCTGGCACTCGGAGCCGGCGCCGACGGCCTGCTCACTGGCTGCTCGTCTGACCTGGCCGACACGGGCACCGTGCCGCTGCCCCGGCAGGACCACCCGGTGACCTGGCCCGTCTACCCCGGCAACGCCCCGATCAAGTCGGGCCTCGCCCCGGAGCAGGACGCCACGCTGCAGGTGTACACGTGGGAGGCCTACATCAACCAGGCCGTCGTGAACTCCTTCGCCAAGAAGTACAAGACCAAGGTGCAGGTCACCACGTTCAACACGATGAACGAGGCCGTGTCCAAGCTGCGCAGCGGGCTCTCCTACGACCTCCTCATCGGCGCGACGGTGGACGTGCTCGGCCAGCTCATCGAGGGCCAGCTCGTCCAGCCGCTGAACCACTCCTACCTCCCGAACATCAGCCAGGCCTGGGCCGACTACACCAACCCCTTCTACGACCAGCACTGGCAGTACACGGTGCCGTACACCATCTACACCACGGGCATCACGTGGCGTAAAGACCTGGTGGACGAGAACCCGTACGCGATGGCCAACCCCTGGGCGATGCCCTGGCAGCCCAAGTACAAGGGCCGGGTGGCGATCCTCGACGACTACCGCGAGGGCATCTGCCTGGGGCTGATGAAGAACGGCCTGTTCGACCTCAACACCACCGACTACCGGCAGATCGCGACGTCGCGGAAGGCCCTGCAGGACCTGAACGGCCTGGTCAACATGCGCATCGACAACAACGACTACTCCGAGGTGCCGGCCGGGCAGACCTGGATCACCAACGCCTGGTCAGGGGACATGGCGGCGGCGGCCTCGTACATGCCCAAGGGCGTGAACGTCGACGTTGTCGGCTACTGGTTCCCACCGGACGGCCGCGGTCCTGTCGCCAACGACACGAACTTGGTGCTGCGGTCCGCGACCAATCCGGTGCTCGCGCACACGTTCCTCAACTACATGCTCGACCTGCCGAACGTGCTTGAGAACATCAGCTGGAACGGCTACATGCAGCCGCTCACCGGGGTGACGCCGCAGGTGCTCGTCAAGGAGCAGATCCTGCCGCCGTCGCTGATATCCACGGCCGTGCGACCCTCGACCTTCCGCCGCGGCCTGTTCGAGCTGCAGCTCCCGGTCGACGCGGACGCGCTGTGGCAGCAGGCCTGGCTCGTGGTGAGCAACGGGATCTGAGGGAGGCGCCGGCCATGCGGAACAAGAAGAACCGCTTCTACATCGCCCTCGCCGTGCCGGGCGTCATCTGGCTCGCCGTGCTTTTCGTGGTGCCGGTCTACGCGGTGCTGGCGATCGGGATGGGCAAGCTCAACCAGATGTACGAGGCCCCTGTCGCGGTCTGGAACCCGTTCAGCTGGAGTTCCTCCAACGTGATCGACGTGTGGCGCGACCTGTTCGGCAGCGCCTCGTTCGCCGGCCCGGTCGCGGCGCGCACGCTGATCTACGTGGCGATCGCGGCAGTGCTGAGCCTGGCGATCGGCTACCCGATCGCCTACTTCGTCGCCAGGTTCGCCGGCCGCCGCAAGGCCCTGTTCCTGGTGCTGCTCATCGCGCCGTTCTGGATCAGCTACATGATGCGGATGCTGGCCTGGATCGACCTGCTGTCCACCGGCGGCTACGTGAACAAGATCCTCGGCTGGTTCGGCATCTCCCCGGTCAACTGGCTGGGCGGCAGCTCGGTGGCGGTGATACTCGGCCTGGTCTACGGCTACATCCCGTACCTCATCCTGGTGCTCTTCGCGGGCCTGGACCGGATCGACCCCGCGCTCATCGAGGCCGGCCGGGACCTGGGCCTCGGCAGGTTCCGCACGTTCGTGCACGTGACGCTGCCGCTGAGCAGGCAGCCGATCCTCGCCGCGCTGCTGATCACCGTGCTGCCGATGCTCGGCGACTACTACACCAACCAGATGCTGTCCGGCGCCGCGTCGACCTCGATGATCGGCAACCTCATCCAGGGCCAGCTCGGCACGCCGGGCCTGGAGGGCCAGGGCGCGGTGCTCTCAATGATCCTGCTGCTCGTGTTGCTGGTGCCGATGATCTACTACGTGATCGCGACGAACCGGGAGGCGGCCAGATGACCGCGACGAACGCCCCCGTTCCCGAAGCCCCTGACGCGCCCGGCGCCGGGACGGCGGCTCCCGCCCCGGCCCCCGCCGCCCGTTCCGGCACAAAGGCCGCGCGCCCCAGCCGGCTGCCCTGGCGCAACCCGTGGGGCCACCCGTGGTTCCTCGAGGGTTTCACCTGGCTGTACCTGATCTGGTCGCTGGTGCCGATCGGTATCGCCGTGCTGTTCTCGTTCAACAACGGCCGCTCGCAGTCCACCTGGCAGGGTTTCTCCTGGCGCTGGTACTTCGGCGACCCGGTCAACTCGGTACTGCACAACCCGCAGCTGCACGCCGCGGTGATCCAGACCGTGCGGCTGTCGGTGCTCACCACGCTGATCGCGGTCCCGCTCGGCGTCGCGTTCGCGCTCGGCATCAACCGCTGGCGCGGCCCGATCCCGGCGACGGCCAACTTCTTGATGATCTTGTCCTACGTCATCCCCGAGCTGATCTTCGGCGTCTCGATGTTCTTCGTGTTCACCACGCTGTTCTCCACCGTGCACCTGGGCACCCTCGCGGAGGTCCTCGGCCTGGTCACCTGGAACGTCAGCTGGCCCGCCATCGTCGTCCAGGCCAGGCTCGTCACGCTCGGCCCGCAGTACGAGGAGGCCGCCGCCGACCTCGGCGCCAACCAGTGGCAGGTGATACGCCGGGTGCTGCTGCCGCTGCTCGCCCCGGCCATCTTCGCCAGCGCGGTCCTGGTGTTCTCCAGCGTGATCGACGACTTCGTGATCGTCGACCTGCTCTCCTCCAGCGCCGGCAACACCCCGATGTCGGTGGTGATCTACTCGACGCAGCACGGCGGCAACGGCGGCCCCGCGCTCAACGCGCTCGGCTCGATCATGCTCGCGATGTCGCTGATCATCGTGATCATCGGCTACATCGGCTACCGCGTGCTCACCCGCGGCGAGCGCGGCGGCAGCCTCGCCGCCCTCACCGCCATCTCCGGCGAGAACTAAGCCCGCGGTCCGCCGTCCCCTCCCCGCCGCCCATCTCGCATCGTGAGACGATGGCGAGGGCTGAGGTCGCGGCACACCGGTCGCACCGCGCCCGCTCACCACTCCTTTTATCCCGAACGGACTAGGGGTTCCCCTCCGCGCCGAAGGTAAAGCCCCGCCAGCCAGGCTGGCGGGGCTTTCATAAACAGGGGCCGGCTCAGCTCGCCAGCGGTGCCTCGACGGCGCTCGCGGCCACCGGGACGGGGGCGCCGGCCAGCACGCGCAGCCCATCGGCGGGGAGGTAGGCGTGCACGGGGGTGCCCTGTGACAGGTCGAGCGGCTCGCCGTCGTTCTGCAGCAGCGCCTGCAGCGACGCGCCGGTGGCCAGGCGCAGCATGACCTGGGTGGCGGGGCCGAGGAAGACGAGGCGGTCAACGAGCGCGGGCACCCGGTTGGGGCCGGCCGAGCCGTGCTGCTCGACCTTCACCCGCTCCGGCCGGATCACCGCGTGCGCGGTCTCGCCGGCCGCGGCTGGACAAACATGCGAGCTGCTCAGCACCGCGTCGCCGATTTTAACTTTGGCCGGGGAGCCAGCCTCGATAACGGAGATCTCCATCAGGTTCGCGGCGCCGAGGAAGTCGGCGACGTACGCGTCGGCGGGCTCCTCGTAGACGTCGCGCGGCGTGCCGATCTGCGCGATCCGGCCGGCGTTCATCACGGCCAGCCGGTCGGACATGGTCAGCGCCTCCTCCTGGTCGTGCGTGACGTAAAGGAACGTGATGCCGACCCGCTCCTGCAGCGCCTTCAGCTCGACTTTCAGCGAGCGGCGCAGCTTGGCGTCGAGCGCGCCCAGCGGCTCGTCAAGCAGCAGCACCTGCGGGTTGAGCACCAGCGCCCTGGCCAGCGCGACGCGCTGCTGCTGCCCGCCGGACAACTGCGACGGGCGGCGGGAGGCGAACGACGTCATCGAGACCAGGTCGAGCGCCGAACCAACCCGGCTGCGCATCTCGGCCTTTGTCACCTTCGCGTACCGCAGGCCGAAGGCCACGTTCTCGGACACCGACAGGAACGGGAACAGCGCGTAGCTCTGGAACACCGTGTTGACGTCGCGCCGGTGCGGCGCCACCGCGGACACGTCGGCGCCGTCGAGCAGGATCCGGCCGGAGGTCGGCTGCTCGAACCCGGCTATCAGCCGGAGCGTGGTCGTCTTACCGCAGCCGGAGGGCCCGAGCAGCGAGAAGAACTCGCCGCTCGCTACCGACAGGTCGATATTGTCGACCGCGGCGCTGTCCCCGAAGTGCTTGGACAGTCCCACGAGCTCGATCGTGCCTCCGGCCATGGCGTCATCTCCGTCTCTGCGACCGCCTGCGCGAGGCGGAAGCGGGCTTCCACTCGAAACCCAGCTGTCCGGCCGCGTAACGCATGGCGAGATCATACGCACGCGTGGGCGGAACATCGGGATCTTCCAGAGCGATCTGCACTGCCATGCCGTCGAGCAGGGCGGACAGCGTGATCGCGAACTCGTCGGCGTCGATCGGCGTGAACTCGCCGGCCTCCTGGCCGGCCAGCACGATCGCCTTGATGGTCTGCCGCCACCGCTCGTCGAACTTGCGGCGGACGGCCGCGACCCCGGGGATGCGCGGCGACAGCGCCCACAGGTCGAGCCAGAGCAGCCATTCGCTGCGGGGCGCCGGGTCGGTGTCGGGCAGGCAGGTCATCGCGATCATCTCGGTGAGCTGCCCGGCGGCGGTCGTTATCGACTCCAGGCGCCCGGTGCCTGCCGCGTACCAGGCGTCCTCGGAGTAGCGGATCGCCTCGGTGAGCAGCTGGTCGCGGGTCTTGAAGTAGTAGATGACCAAGGCGGGGCTGGTGCCGGCGCGCTCGGCGACGTCGGCGATCCTGGTGTCGGCGTAGCCGCGCTCCACGATGACCGCAAGGGCGGCCTGCAGTATCTGCTCGCGCCGCTGCTCGGTCACTTCCCGCGACCCTGATCCTCGTCCTGCCGGCGGCTGTGCCATCGTCTCCTCGTCCCCGGAGCCTGTCTCCTGCGCCGTCGCGCGAAGACCTTGTCGGTATCGTAGCAGGAACATAGACTGAATGTTCAGTCAATGTTTGTATCGGACGCGCAACGACGTCCGGGAAGGCGGCACACCCCATGGCATCCGAGAGCTACGACGCGATCATCGTCGGCGGCGGGCACAACGGGCTGGTCGCGGCCGCCTACCTGGCCAGGCACGGCGCGAGGACTCTTGTCCTCGAGGCGCGCGGGCAGGCCGGCGGCGCGGCGACGACCGAATCGCCCTGGCCGGACGCGCCGGAATTCAAGGTGACCCGGCTGTCCTACGTGATGTCGCTGCTGCCCCCGACGATCATGCGCGACCTGGAGCTGGAGAAGCACGGCTACAAGGTCTTCCCGATGGGCCCGTACTACCAGGCGTTCCCCGAGGGCGGCTCGCTGACGCTGTACGAGGAGGACTCGCCGCGCAGCCACGACGAGATCGCCCGCTGGTCGAAGAAGGACGCGGACGCCTACCCGAAGTGGGAGGCGTGGCTCGCCGGGCTCGCCGACGTGCTCGGTCCGCTGCTGCTGACCGTGCCGCCCGCGATCGGCTCACGCAAGCCGAAGGACCTGGCCGCCACGCTGCGGCTGGCCTGGCGGCACCGCGGCCTCGACGTGCGCACGATCGCCGACGTTACCCGGCTGATGACGATGTCCATCGCCGACCTGCTTGACGACTGGTTCGAATCGCCGCAGATGAAGGGCGCGCTCGCGGTCAACGGCGTGATCGGCACCTGGGCCGGCCCTTACGAGCCGGGCACCGCGTACGTGATGGCGCACCACTCGATCGGCGACGTCGGCGACGGCCGCCTCGGCAGCTGGGGCTTCCCCGAGGGCGGCATGGGCGCGGTCGCGGCCGCGATCGCCCGGTCCGCGACGGCCAACGGCGCGACGGTCAGGACCGGCGCGAAGGTCGCCAGGGTCCTGGTCAGCAACGGCCGGGCCACCGGCGTAGTCCTCGACACAGGCGAGGAGATCCGGGCCGCGACGGTCGTCTCCTCGCTGCACCCGAAGACCGCGTTCCTGGACCACGTCGGCAAGGAGAACCTGCCTGACAGCTTCGCGGCCGACATCGAGCACTGGAAGACCCGGTCCGGCGTGGTCAAGATCAACCTGGCGCTCGCCGAGCTGCCCGACTTCACCGCCAACCCGGGCACTCACCTGCAGGAGCACCACACCGGCTCGGTGGAGATGGCGCCCACGATGGAGTACATCGAGAAGGCGTTCATCGAGGCCCGCGAGGGCCGCCCCGCGACCCGCCCGTTCTCCGACGGCGTGATACCGACCGCGTTCGACAAGACGCTCTGCCCGGACGGCACGCACATCATGTCGTTGTTCACCCAGTGGGTGCCGGCCGACTGGAGCCAGGAGCCGCACCGCGACGAGCTGGAGAAGTACGCGGACCGGATGATCGACGTCTACAACGAGGTCGCGCCCAACTTCAAGTCCGCGATCATCCACCGCGACGTGGTCGGCCCGTACGAGATGGAGCATGACTACGGGCTGATCGGCGGCAACATCTTCCACGGCGAGCTCTCCCTCGAGCAGCTCTTCCACATGCGCCCGGCACCCGGCTTCGCCGACTACCGCACCCCGGTGCGCGGCCTGTACTACGCGAGCTCGGCCACGCACGCGGGCGGCGGCGTCTGCGGCATCCCGGGCATGCAGGCGGCCAAGGCGGCGATCGCCGACCGCGCCGTCCCCCGTGCCCGTGGCTGACGTCCCCGTGGCTGACGCGCACGTGACCGGCGCGCACGCGACCGCGGGCGGGCCCGACCCGCTCGCGGTCATGCTCGAGGCGCGCAGCGTCGCGCTGGTCGGTGCCTCGCCCCGGCCGGGCAGCCTCGGCGCCCGGATGATCGCCGAGGTCGCCAAGTCACCGGCCGCGCCGCGCACGTACCTGGTCAACCCCAGGTACGAGAAGATCGGCACCGAGCGCGTCTATCCCGGCCTCGCGGACCTGCCCGAGCCGCCGGAACTGGCGCTGCTCGCCGTGCCGGACGCCGCGCTCGCGGAGCAGATGGGCGCCGCGGCAGAAGTCGGCGTACGTTCCGTAGTGATCTTCGGTTCTGCCTTTGACCTGCACGGGAACCATCTCAGGGAGAGCATCGCGGCGACCGCGCGCGACGCCGCGATGCACGTGTGCGGCGCGGGGTGCATGGGGTTCGTGAACGTGGCGCGCGGGCTGCGCGCGATCGGCTACGTGGAGCGGGACCCGCTGCCGGCCGGACCGGTCGCGCTGGTCACGCACTCCGGGTCGGTGTTCTCCGCGCTGCTGCGCACGCGGCGCGCGTTCGGCTTCACGATCGCGGTGTCGTCGGGCCAGGAGCTCGTGACGGCCGCCGCCGCGTACGCCAGGTACGCGCTGAGCCTGCCGGAGACGAAGGTCCTCGCGCTGATCCTCGAGGCGATCAGGGACGCGCCGCTGCTGCGCGACGTGCTCGGTGCCGCCGCCGAGCGCGACGTGCCCGTCGTCCTGCTGCCAGCCGGCGCCTCGGCACGCGGCCGGACCATGGTGGCCGCGCACTCCGGCGCCCTCGCGGCCGGCGACGGCGCCTGGCAGGCCCTGGCCGCCGCGTACGGCGTGCACCGGGTCGGCGACCTCGCCGAGCTCGCCGACACCCTGGAGCTGTTCTGCGCGGGCCGCCGCCCGCGGACGACCGGGCGCGGCCTGGCGACCGTGCACGACTCCGGGTTCGAGCGGGCGCACGTCACGGACGTCGCCGCGGACGCGGGTGTGGAGTTCGCCGCGATCGGCGCGGCGACCCGGCAGCGCCTGGCCGGCGTGCTCGACCCCGGCCTCGAGCCAGGCAACCCGCTCGACGTGTGGGGCACCGGCCGGGACACCCGGGAGCTGTTCACCGAGGCGATGTCCGCGCTTGCCGCCGACCCGGCGGTGGGCGCGGTGGCGCTCGCCGTGGACCTGGTGCCCGAGTACGACGAGGACGACTCCTACCCGCAGGCCGCCCTCGCGGTCGCCGCCGCCACGGACAAGCCGGTCGCGGTGCTCGCCTCGGTGCCCGCCGCCATCGATCAGCAGGCAGCGGCCCGGCTGCGCGCGGCCGGCGTGCCGGTCCTGGAGTCGACCAGGTCCGGCCTGCTCGCGCTGCGCCACCTGCTCGCGCCCCGGGTGACGGCGCCGCCCGCGGAGATGCCGCCACCCGACGTGGCGCGCCGCGACCGCTGGGCGGCCAGGCTCGCGGACGGCGCGTCCGGCGCCGAGCTGCTCGGCCTGCTGCGCGACTACGGCATCCCCGCCGCGCGCGCGGCCAGCGCGAGCACCCTGAAGGAAGCCCTGGCGGCGGCCAGCGAGATCGGCTACCCGGTCGCGCTGAAGACCGGCGAGCCCGGCATCGCGCACAAGACCGACGTCGGTGGCGTCCGCCTCGGCATCCCTGGCCCCGATGCGCTGGCCGATGCCTATGCCGATCTCGCCGCCCGGCTCGGCCCGCGCGTCACCGTCTGCCAGCTGGTGCCGCCGGGCCCGGAGCTGATCGTGGGGATGGCCCGCGACCCGGCGCTCGGTCCGCTGATCGTGACAGGTCCCGGCGGGGTTCTCGCTGAGTTCTTTCCCGAACGTACGGTGGCGCTGCCCCCGCTCACCATGGCCGCCGCCGCGTCGTCGGTGTCCCGGCTCCGCTTGGCAGAGGTACTCGCCGGGGTCCGTGGCAGCCAGCCCTGCGACACCGCGGCGGTCGCCGCGGCGATCGCGGCGTTCTCGGTGCTGATCACAGAGCTCGGCGACTGGCTGGAGGCGTTCGACGTCAACCCGCTGATCTGCGGCCCGTCCGGCGTGCTGGCGGTTGACGCGCTGGCGGTTCTCAGAAGATGACGTAGACCTTGCGCACGGTCTCGTGCAGGTCCCACCGTCCGCGCCAGCCGCGCGGGAACACCGCGGCGTCGCCGGGACCCAGCTTCCGCGGCGAGCCGCCGTCCGGCATGACGGTCAGCGAGCCGGACAGGATATGCACGAACTCGTTCTCCTCCTGCACCCAGTACGACGGCCCGGCGGTGCACTGCCAGACGCCGACGTCCTGGCTGCCGTCCTCCGAGGACCAGAGGGTGACGCCGGAGGTCTGCATCGCCCCGCCGGTCGCCTCCTCCAGCGGCCCCCAGTCCTCGAGTTCGGCGGTGGCGGCCGCGGCGAGCAGCGCGGTGTCGACGGCGGGGGCAACTGCGTCAGTGCTCATCAGGATGGCCTCTCCGGGTAGGTCAGGTTGTTTTCTCTGGGAAGGGCAGCGCGATGGGGTCGGCAGGGAGGCGGCTTCGGCCGGACTCGTCGAACCGGTCGAGCCCGAGCATGGATACGTCGACGATCTCGGACGCCCCGGTCAGCGCCACGTCCGCGGTCGCCCTCGCGACCGCGGGTCCCCACATCATGCCCGCGCCGCCGGCCGAGGCCACGAACACCCGGTCGCGGTCCAGTGCCGGGCCGATGATCGGCAGGTGGTCGGAGGTGAAGTCGATGGTCGCTGCCCACAACCGGCGCAGCCGCAGGTCGGCGGTGAGCGGCACGAGCTTGGCCAGCCGCTGGCGCATCAGCGCCAGGTAGGGCTCGTCCACACTGCGATCCTCGCCAGGCGGCTCGTCCGGGTTGCTCATGCCGAACAGCAGCCCGTCCTCTTCCGGCCGCCAGTACAGTCCCGACGGCAGGTCGAACACCATCGGCGTGTCCGCGAACGCCGGGTGCACCTCGGTCACGGCGACCTGGTGCCGCGCGCCGCCGGCCGGGATGCGGATGCCCGCGAGCGCGCCGACCGCGGCCAGCTTCGGCCCGCCGGTGAGGATCACCAGCCCGGCCGAGATGGTGCCTCGTGAGGTGGCCACGACCGTGCCTTGAAGAACCGTGCCGTCGAGCCCGGTGAACGCGGTCCGTTCCGCCACGTGCACGCCGCTGCCGAGCAGCGCGGCGGTGTAGGCCGCGACGTTGCGCGGCGGCGTGATGTAGCCGTCTTCGGCGCAGTACGATGCGCCGAGCGTCTGCCCGGGCGCCATCGTCGGATTGAGCTCGCTGACTTCGTCCGGGCCGGCCCAGCGCACGGGGATCCCCTCGGCCTGCTGCATGGCGATCCGCGTGTGGGCGGCCGCTACCTCGGGCTCGCTGAAGCACGGCAGCAGGTACCCCTGTTTTGTGAAGCCCGAGTCGGTGCCGATCTCGGCCTGCTGCGTGAGGTAGAAGTCACGACTCCAGCGGCCTAGCCTGACGGCCTCTGGCGTTCCGCCCTGCATCCGGACCACCCCGGCGGCGCGGCTGCTCGCGCCCTGGCCGAGGTGTCCCTTCTCGATGAGGACGACGTTGTCCAGCCCGGATTTCCGCAGGAAGTACGCGCACCAGGCACCGACGGTGCCGCCGCCGACGACGACGGCGTCCGTGGTAGCTGGGAGTTCTGAGATCGTTGGCACGCATTCGATGCTGTCATAGACTGAATGTTCAGTCAATAATTGTCGGAGGTGGGCGGCGTGTACGGCTTGTCAGACGATGACCTGGACATTCAGGCGCGGGCACGGGTTTTCGCGGACGAACTCATCCCGTTCGAGGTCGAGGCCGAGCTCGGCGACGGCCTGCCGGACGACGTCACCGAGGCGCACAAGAAGCGGGCCATCGAGCTCGGCCTGCACTCCACCAACATGCCGAAGGAGCTGGGCGGCGGCGGCTGCACCACGCTCCAGCAGGTCCTCGTGCAGGAGCAGATGGGCCGGGTGACGAACGCGCTCGGCTGGGTCGCGGCGACCCCGCCGTCCTGGCTTCCCCCGGTGGCCACGCCGGACCAGGTCGAGCGCTACCTCAAGCCGGCGATCCGCGGCGAGCGCGAGGAGTGCTACGCGATCACCGAGGAGGGCGCCGGGTCGGACGTGGACGCGATCGAGGCGACCGCCCGCCGGGACGGCGACGAATGGGTGCTCAACGGCGTCAAGTGGCACGTGACCTCCTACAACACCGCCGACTACTGCTTCTTCCAGGCCAAGACGGCCGACGGCGAGCACCTCATGTTCCTGGTGGACCTGCCCGCCCCCGGGGTGAGCGTGCTGCGCACGCCCGCCTACTCGCACACGATCAGCCACCACCACCCCATCGTCGGCTTCGCCGACGTCCGCGTCCCCGCCGCCGGCCTGGTCGGCGGCGAGGGCGACGGCATGTCGTACGCGCGGGAGTGGTTCCGTTTCGAGCGGATGATGGTCGCGGCCCGCTGCGTGGGCGCGGCCGAGCGCCTCGTCGCCGAGATGACCGGGTTCGCGACGACCCGGGAGGCCGGCGGCCGTCCGATCGCCGAGCACGGCCTGGTCGCGGGAATGCTCGCGGACAGCATGACCGAGCTGTTCGCCGCCCGCTCGATGCTGTACGAGACCGCGCGCGGCATCGACCGCGGAGCGGACGTGAAGGTGGCGCACGGGCAGTGCTCGATGGCGAAGCTGTACTGCTCGGAGATGGCCAACCGGGTGGCCGACCGCGCCGTCCAGGTCTTCGGCGGCCGCGGCTACATGCGGGAGAACGTCGCCGAGCGGTTCTTCCGCGAGCTGCGCGTGGAACGGATCTGGGAAGGCACCAGCGAGATCCAGCGCATGATCATCGCCGGCCAGATGACCCGCCGCGGGCCAGCTGCGCTGGCTTAGTTTCCCCGGGGGGCGAGCCCCCCGTCGGCCCCCCCACAGGGGGGAAGACCCCCCTGTCACCCCCCTTCCCGGGGGAACCGGCCAAAAGCGCCGGCCCCCGGGCCTCCCGGCTGCCGGGCTGAGGCAAACCCCCGCCTGCCGGGCTGAGGCAGGCCGTCGCCGCGTCAGCCTGCGGCGGGCTCGAGGACCTCGGTGACGCGCTGGCCGAGGTAGCCACGCGCGATGGTGGTGACGAAGGCGTACACCGCGTCCTCGTCGGGCGCCAACGGCCCGGGGGAGGCGAGCGGCGAGGCTAGCCCGCGCTGCACCGACTCGCAGGCGGCCCAGTCCTGCCGGTTGGTCAGGTCCCAGAAGTCGACGGCGTAGGCCGGGTCGAAACCGGGCCGCTCGAGCGCCTCGGGCGCGAACGCCCAGGTGCACTCGATCAGCGTGCGGTCCGCCGCGAGCGGCACAAGCCGGTGCGTCATGACGTAGTCCGGGTGCAGGCTGAGCAGCACGTTCGGGAAGATGGCCACGTACGCCACCGTCCGCAGCTCCTCGCCGGACAGGCCGCGCAGCGGCACGCCGTCGCTGTGCCCGTCGAGCGACATCGTCGCGGCGCCGTCGCGCAGCGACATCCAGCCGCCGATCCACGACCCGCTCGACGCGTAGTTCTCGCCGCTGCGCGGCGGGCTCACCCGGCACAGCTCCGGGTGGATCGCCGGACAGTGATAGCACTCGTGGTAGTTCTCGGTGAGGATCTTCCAGTTCGCGGCGGCGTCGTAGCTGTGCTCCGCGACCGTGACCAGCCGCTCCGGCTCGTACGGGGCGACGATCTCCCCGAGCGCGGCCAGCGGCAGCGGCCCGGCCGCGCCGCCGGAACCGTCGATGAACACCAGCCCGTGCCATTCGACGGCCGGCATCTGCCGCAGCGGCCAGTCGGCAGGGCGAAAGCCGGGGGCGTCGCGGAATCCCGGCGCGCCGCGCAGCTCGCCGGACAGCTCGTACGCCCAGTTGTGGTAGGGGCAGACGATGGCCTTCCCGGTGGCCGCCGAGCCGCACGGCAGCAGCTCGTGGCCGCGATGCCGGCAGGTATTGGCGAACGCGCGGACCACGCCGTCCTGGCCGCGGGTGAGCAGCACCCCGCCGCTGCCGATGCTCACCGCGAGCTGCGCGCCGGGCGCGGGGAGCTGAGCGCCGCGCGCCGCGCACATCCAGCCGCCGCCCAGGAAGGTGCGCCGTTCCCACTCGAACACGGCGGGCTCGGTGTACGCGGCGCGGGGCAGCATCCGGCTTTCCCCGAACGGCCGCAGCGCCTCCGCCAGTTCGCCGGGATCGACCGGAGCGGGCGGGTAGGCGGACAGGTGAGCTGGACCATTGGTTTGACTGACCATACAGTCAAGACTAGGTTCCGGCTGAATCACTGTCCAGCCCGCGATCAGCCCGCGAGCCCTCTCTCCCTAGGGCGGCAGGACCCATCTCCCTGTATGTTGCGATTTCGGTTGATGTGCGCGTGATGCTCAACCGTTATCCGTCGCCAAAGATCAGAACTATTGCGCAAACCGTCGAGTGCCCGTACAAACAGTGAGATGACGATGGTTCCGACTCCCGCTTCGCCTGGTACCGCCCCTGGCAGCGTCCCTGAGCAGGAGCCAGCGGTCAGGATCGTCGGCCTGCACAAGCGGTTCGGCGATGTGGCCGCGCTCGGAGAGACTAACCTGATCGTCCGTCAGGGCGAGTTCTTCACCTTGCTCGGCCCGTCGGGTTCGGGCAAGACGACCCTGCTCCGCCTGATCGCCGGCTTTGAGCAGCCCGATGGCGGCACGATCGAGCTCGCCGGCACGGACGTCACCCGCACTCCGCCGTACGCGCGCGACGTCAACACCGTCTTCCAGGACTACGCGCTGTTCCCGCACATGACCGTCGCTGAGAACATCGAGTACGGCTTGAAGGTCCGCCATGTGCCCAGGGCGGAACGCGGCGCGAAGGTGGCCAGGGTGCTGGACATGGTCCAGCTCGCGAACTTCGGTCTGCGTAAGCCAGCCCAGCTCTCCGGCGGCCAGCGCCAGCGCGTCGCCCTGGCCAGGGCGATCGTCAACGAGCCGCAGGTGCTGCTGCTCGACGAGCCGCTCGGCGCCCTTGACCTGAAGCTGCGCCAGCAGCTGCAGCGCGAGCTGCTGCGGATCCAGCGAGAGGTCGGCATCACGTTCATCTACGTGACGCACGACCAGGAAGAGGCGCTCACCATGAGCGACAGGATCGCGGTGCTCAATCACGGCGAGATCGAGCAGATCGGCAGCCCAGTCGAGGTGTACGAGCGCCCGGCGACCGCGTTCGTCGCCGGCTTCATCGGTGTGTCCAACGTGATCGAGCGCGATGGGCACCAGATCACGATCAGGCCGGAGAAGATCACGCTGCTCGCCGCCGACGATTCGACGCCTGTCAGCGCGGACGCGCACGTCGAGCCGGCCACCGTCACGGATGTCATCTATGCCGGGGTGTTCACCCGGTATGTCGTCGTCCTCGACGCCGGCGGCGAACTCGTGATCAGCCGCCAGAACACGCAGTCACCACTACCTATGGGCGAAAGTCAGGCAGCCATCGCTGTGGGAGCACAGGTCCGTGTCTCCTGGCTGCCGGCTCAGGCCTTCACGATCACCTAGCGAGGGGGTTAACCACCATGCACATATTCACCAGGCGGCGCACCGCCGTGTCGGCCGTGGCCGCCGGATTTGCCGCCTTGTCCTTCACCGTGGCCGCGTGCAGCTCAGGCAGCAGCGCCCCGGCCGCAAGCGGAGGGGCAGCCGGATCGGGCAGCTCCGCCAGTCAGCAGGCCGGCACCACCGGGCTCACCGTCCCCACCGCGAACCTTCCCGTGCTGCAGACGGTCGGCAAGGGCGAGGGCCAGCTCAACCTGATCGCGTGGGAGGGCTACCTGGACCCGTCCTGGGTCAAGCCCTTTGAACAGCAGACCGGCTGCATGGTCAACGCCAAGTACGCCGGCTCGTCCGACGAGATGGTCTCGCTGATGAAGAACGGCGGCGGCGGCCAGTACGACATGGTCTCCTCCTCAGGCGACGCCGACCTGCGGATCCTGTACGCCGGAGACGCGCACCCGGTGAACATGAGCCTGATCCCCGCGACCAAGGACTTCTTCCCCGCCTTCCAGGCGCCCAGCTTCAACACCATCAACGGCGTGCACTACGGCGTCTCGCTGCAGTGGGGCCCGAACGTGCTGATGTACAACACCAAGGACTTCACAACCGCTCCCACGACCTGGTCCGTCCTCTACAACCCGAAGTACAAGGGCCAGATCACCGTCCCCGACAACCCC
>Ga0207693_10000576_pt1 | contig 32918 bp, 32 predicted proteins | sample LARL81metaG_FD_184347 | JGI IMG/M metagenome (GOLD analysis project Ga0207693, IMG submission 184347) | Corn, switchgrass and miscanthus rhizosphere microbial communities from Kellogg Biological Station, Michigan, USA - LAR L8-1 metaG... | ecosystem: Host-associated > Plants > Roots >... | reverse complement strand
GGAAGCGGACCGATCAGGAAGCACGTCGAGCCGACGGCGAAGCAGAGAGCCATCCACCGTTCGCGAGTCACGACAGGGTCGGCTCCGCGGCCGCGGGACCTTTAGGCGGCCTGGATCGGCGAGTCGGCCGGGTGTTCCGGCTGCTCGCGCACCGGCGGGTGTGGGGTCGTTGCGGCGTGGTTCTTCGCCACGTCCACTGCCCGGCTCTCCCGGATGACCGTCACCTTGACCTGGCCGGGGTACTCGAGCCGGTCCTCGATCTCGCGCGCGATCTCGTGGGCGAGCAGCGCCGCCTCGTCGTCGCCGACGTCGCCCGGACTGACGATGACCCTGATTTCACGTCCCGCCTGGAGCGCGTAGACCTTCTCGACACCCTGTTTCGAGGCTGCGAGCTCCTCGAGCGCCTCGAGACGCTTGATGTACTGCTCGAGACTCTCGCCGCGCGCGCCGGGACGGCTCGCGGAGACAGCGTCCGCCGCGATCAGCAGGACGGCCTCCACCGTCTGCGGCTGCTTTTCGTAGTGGTGCGCCTCGATCGCGTGGACGACGCCCTGGGACTCGCCGTAGCGCCGCGCGAGCTGGGCGGAGATGAGCGCGTGCGAGCCCTCTACCTCGTGGGTCATCGCCTTGCCGATGTCGTGCAGCATCGCGGCGCGCTTCGCCGTCTGGACGCTCGCCTCCAGCTCGGTCGCCATGATCCCGGCGAGATGCACGACCTCGAGCGTGTGCTTGAGGACGTTCTGGCCGTAGCTCGTACGGAACCGCAGCCGCCCGAGGACCTGGACGAGCTCGTCGGCGAACGGCCCGCAGTTCGCCTCGAAGACGGCCTGCTCGCCGGCCTGGCGGACGACCTCCTCGACCTCGGCCTTCGACTCGTAGTACGTCTCCTCGATCCGGGCCGGGTGGATCCGGCCGTCCTCCAGGAGCTTCGTGACCGTCAGGCGCGCGACCTCTCGCCTCAGCCCGTCGAAGGAGGAGAGCACGACCGCATGCGGCGTGTCGTCGACGATGAAGTCCACGCCCGTGAGGTGCTCGAGCGCCCGGATGTTGCGGCCCTCCCGTCCGATGATCCGGCCCTTCATGTCGTCGGAGGGAAGCTCGACCACGGTCACGGTCGTCTCGGCCGTGTGGCTCGCGGCGACCCTCTGGAGCGCGTCGGCCACGAGGTTTCGCGCCCGGCGCTTCGACTCGGCGCGCGCCTCGTCTTCCAGCGTCCGCACGCGCCTCGCGAGCTCGTGCCGGGCCTGCTCTTCCCCACGCTCGAGCACCAGGCCCCTGGCGTCCGCCTGCGTCAGCCCCGCCACCCGCTCGAGCTCGGCGAGTTGGTCGTGCTTCGTCTCCTTGAGCTCATCCTGGAGCTGGCGGATGTGCTCTTCCCGGTCGGCGAGGCCCTGGTCCCGCCGGGAGAGCTCCTCGAGCTTCCGCTCGATCTCCACCTCTTTCGCGAGCACGCGCTCCTCGATCTTCAGCACCTGCGCGCGACGGTCGGTGAGCTCCGCGTCGATCTCGCTGCGCAGGCGGACGGCCTGCTCGCGGGCCTCGACCTGCGCCTCGCGCCGCACCGCGTCGCTCTCGCGGCGCGCGTCATCGAGCAGCTGGTCGCGGATCTTGCGCGCCTTCGAGACTCCGGTCGTGCCGAAGACCGAGACGGCGAGCAGGGCAAGCGCGGCACCTACCGCGATCCCGATGGCGATTCCGATCCCGATCTGCACGCGCCGGCTCCTCGGTCGGGGGCCCCAGCCGCTTGTTGGCGGCACGTTCCGCCCGGCGCCGCGCCTGCGCGGCAGCTATCCCGAGAAGCCTTTATCCGGCAGGCGGACGCCTGCAGGAGCGCCGCTGCGCTATCTCGCGCACGACCTCCGAGTCGTGGGATCTGAACAGTTGATCATCGGATTCAGTTTCGGAAAAGCTGCTTTTGCAGGCAAAACGTCGAATGGAATGTACGGGGATCGTACCCCTTCTCACGCCTCCGACGCAAACGACGAGGCGACCTCCTCCAGGGCGTCGCGCGAGAAGCCGCGCCCGGCGAGCCGCCTCAGGACTGCCGGCGTGACGTTTTGGCCCTCCAGCACGCGCCGAAGTCGCTCCGACTCGGGCTCGAGCGACGCGACGGCATCGGTCGCTGCCTCGGGTGCGACCAGGCGGCGCCGAAGGTCGGCTCGGATCGCCGCATCCCCGTAGCCGCGGCGCGCGAGCAGCTCGGCGCGGTTCTCTGCCAGCCGGGCGTCGTCGACGAGCCCCGCACGATCCAGGGTCGCTAGCGCCTCCTCTCGCGCGGCATCCCCGTGACCCGCGCGTGCCAGCCGCCGATCGAGCTCCTGGCGCGATCGTCCGCTCGTCGCCAACGTGCGCGTCGCCTGGGCCAGCGCCCGCGCGCGGCGAACCTCGCGTGCGAGCTCTCGCGCCGTGTGGCGATCCAGCGACTGTCCGATCCCGAGCCCCGCCCGCACGACGGCATCCGCCGGCAGCACGCGCCACGGCCGGCCGTCGAGCTCGACCGCCACCCGGCCGCGCTTCCGCTCGCGCAGCCCCGTGACGACGGGGGTCACGCCTCGGCTTCGGCCGCTGCGAGCGCCTCCGCCGCGACTTCCGCCTTGCCGTTGCCCTCCGCGGACGCCTCGACAGCGACCGGCAGCAGCCGCGCGGACGCCACCTGGTCTGCGCCGAGCTCCGTCTGGATCGCCTGGAGGATCTGCTGCGTCACGTCGGGGTGCTCGCGCAGGAAGGCTGTCGCGTTTTGGCGGCCCTGCCCGAGCCGCTCGTCGCCGAAGCTGAAGTATGAGCCCGACTTCGTCACGACCTTCCGCTCGATCCCCGAGTCGATGACCGTGCCTTCCCAGGAGATGCCGGCGCCGTAGATGATGTCGAACTCCGCCTGCTTGAACGGCGGCGCGACCTTGTTCTTCACGACCTTGACGCGCACCCGGTTCCCGAACGCCTCGACGCCGTCCTTGAGCGTCTCGATGCGGCGGATGTCGAGCCGCACGGACGAGTAGAACTTCAACGCGCGACCGCCCGGGGTCGTCTCGGGGTTCCCGAACATGACGCCGATCTTCTCGCGCAGCTGGTTCGTGAAGAGGCAGATCGTGTCGGTGCGGTTGAGGGTGCCTGCGAGCTTGCGGAGGGCCTGGCTCATGAGACGCGCCTGGAGGCCGACGTGGGAGTCGCCCATCTCGCCCTCGATCTCGGCCTTCGGCGTGAGCGCCGCGACCGAGTCGATCGCAACGACGTCGAGCGCGCCGGAGCGGATGAGGAGCTCCGTGATCTCGAGCGCCTGCTCGCCCGTATCGGGCTGCGAGACGAGGAGGTTGTCGATGTCGACGCCGATCCGTTTCGCGTACGCCGGGTCCATGGCGTGCTCGGCGTCGATGAAGGCGCAGATGCCGCCCCTGCGCTGCGCCTCGGCGATCACGTGGTAGACGAGCGTCGTCTTGCCGGAGGACTCCGGGCCGAAGATCTCGACGATGCGACCGCGCGGCAGGCCGCCGATCCCGAGCGCGAGATCGAGCGCGAGCGACCCCGTCGAGACGGCGCCGACCGAGACCGCGGCGCGGTCGTTCATCTTCATGACCGATCCCTTGCCGAACTGCCGCTCGATCTGGCCGAGCGCTACGTCGAGTGCCTCGTGCTTGTCCACCTCAGCCTCCTAAAGCGACAGATTCCAGGACTTCATAGACCGCCCCTCTCGGGTGCAGCCGGGATAGGTAAGCAGCCGCGTCGGACGGAACGAACGTTCGTACCGGCGGAGGCTCGAGCCCGAGCCTCGGCCGCTTGCGCCACCGCGCGACCGTGAGGTGCGGCAGCCAGGCCCGGCCTTCGCGGCGGTAGACGCCAAGCCGTTCCAGCCGCTCCTGGACCTCCCCGGCGAGCCGGGCCGCGTGCCCTCCCTCGTCCTCGAGGACGAGCATGCCGGCGCTCCTCGTCTCGCGGTAGCGCACCGGTGTGAGAAGGATCTCCCCCGCTCCCGTCGCAGCGTCCCGCAACGCAGCGACGATCGACTCGACCTCGCCCGCGGGCCGGTGGCCGAGGAAGGCGAGCGTGATGTGCAGGTGCTCTCGCGGTACGACACGGACGTCCCGCAACTGCTCCCGTTGCCAGCGCTCGACCTCGCCGAGGACGTCATCGGGCAAGCGGAGCGCGAGGAAGAGCCGGAGCCGTTCATCGCCGCTCACGCTAGCGGTGGAGCTCACGCCGATTCGTCGCGACTTCCCGTCAGAAGCGCACGCAGGAGATGGAGCGCCGTGACGGTCGCCCGCACTCGAATCTGCTCGCGCTCCCCGGGCAGGTCGAGCATGCGCGCCGCGAAGCCGTCCGGGCCGGCAGCATGGAGGTAGACGCGCCCGACGGGCTTCTCCGGGGTGCCTCCGCCGGGACCCGCGACGCCGGTCACCGCCACGGCGACGTCGGCGCCCAGCCGACGCCGTGCGCCCTCCGCCATCGCGGCCGCGACCTCCGCGGAGACGGCACCGTGCTCTGCGAGCAGCTCCTCCGAGACGTCGAGCTCCGCGTGCTTCACCTCGTCGGCGTACGCCACCACCCCGCCCACGAACGTCGCGCTCGAGCCGGGCACGCTCGTGAGCCGCGCGGCGACCATGCCGCCGGTGCACGACTCGGCGGTCGCCAGCCGCAAGCCGCCGGCGCCTGCGAGCGAGAGCACGAGCTCCTCGACCGCCCGCTCGTCGCGGGCGAACAGCCACCGGTCGAGACGCTCGGAAAGGCCCGCCTCGAGAGCCTCGGCGCGCTCCTCCGCGCCCGGCTCGACGACGAGATCGACGTGGATCTCGAACTCGCGGGCGCAGATGGTGGCCTCGACACCGTCGCCGTCTCCGCCGGCCTCCTCCAAGGCCCGGGCGACAGCCGACTCGCTGACACCGAACAGCCGCAGCACATGCCGTCCCGGCGGCTGCGTCCGCGCCAGCAGCTCTCGCATCGGCTCGCTGGCGAGGGCGTTCGGCCAGAGCCGTCGCAACTCGCCCGGCGGACCGGGCAGAACGACGACGACGCAGCCCGTCGGCGCCCGGAAGACGAGCCCCGGAGCCGTGCCCGCGAGGCCGATGGAGACCGCGGGAACGGGCCTCGTCGCCTGCTTCGTCACACCCGAGGCGAAGTCCCCGTACGGCCTCCGCAGTCGCTCGGCGACCGCACGGGAGATCGACTCGATCTCCCGCTCGAGCGCTTCGTCCACGAGGAGCTCAAGCCCGGCCGCGCGCGCGACGAGCTCCACGGTGCGGTCGTCGTGCGTCGGGCCGAGGCCGCCGGAGACGAGGCACGCGTCGGCCTCCAATCCCTCACGCAGAGCCGTCTCGAGCTCGGTCGGCCCATCCCCGACGATCGTGATCCGGGCCGGTTCGAGGCCGTTCTTCAGTGCCTCGGCGGCGAGGAAGGGGCCGTTCCGGTCGGTGCGCTCGCCACGGACGAGCTCGCTGCCGGTGACGACGACGAGCGCGCGAGGGCGTTCGCTCACCCGCGGAGGCGAGTCGTTCGCTTCGGGGTGACGAGGATGCGGAGGTTGTGCCGCGCCGGGAGAGAGACCGGACGTCCGTTGAGCGTGATGCGGAGGCCGGCCGGTGTGCGCACCAGGAGGTAGAAGTGGTCGCCGGGGAGCCGGTCGGTCTGGCCGGCCTCGACCGTTGCCTGCAGGTCGACCTTGCCGGACGCCCTGTTGTGGCGCACCTCGACATACGTCCCGCGGCCGATGCCGTGCAGCACAAGCACGGGTCCGGCGGACTGGTGCCGCTGCTTCTGTTTCCCGCCGACTCCCGGCACGTGCGTCGAGGAGCCAGGGATGCTGAAGGCCGCGAAGACGAGAATCGCCACGAGCGCGATCCCGGCCAGCACGAGCAGAACCGTGCGCCGTTCGATGGGCCGCTCGCTCGTGCGGAGCTTGCGCCGCTCCCGCCGCGGGGGGAGGTCGTCGCGCCAGCTCGTGATGAAGCGAGAGGCGTACTCGTCGACGTAGACGTCGCCGTCGAGGCCGAGGTACTCCGCGTAACTGCGCAGGAAGCCGCGGATGTACGCGTCGCCCGGAATGGAGGTGAAGTCCTCCTCCTCGAGCGCGCGGATGTACTTCGCGCGGATCTTCGTCGCGAGCTCGATCTCGGAGTAGCCGAGCCCCTGCCGCTCGCGCGCCTCCCTCAGGCTGTTGCCGATCTCGAACACAGCAGGAGTCTAGAGCTCAGTGCTCGAGGCGCAAGAGGAGCTCATACAGCCCGACGGCGATGGACGCGGAAAGCGTGACGCAGATGCCCGCGACGGCGAGGATGCGGCCGACCCGGATCCACCCCGCGCCGCCGACCGGCTCCAGGGTCCGTGCGATCTCGCCGCGCGCGCCACGGGCGAACAGGAGCGACGCGATCCCAGAGGCCGCTGCGACCGGAATCGCCCAGACCGCATCGAGGAGGACGAGGTCGGGAATCCTGTGCGTCAACACGATCGCCGCAGGGATCAGGCCCGCCGACAACAGGCCGAAGAGGAAGGCGAGCACCGCGCGGCCGTTGAACCGCGCCGGCTGCGAGAGAGTCTGGGTACGCACGGCCACTAGTGGGCCATTGTAGGCGGCCGGAGGACGGCGAACTGGTCGGTTACCTCCAGCAGAGTGGTGCGGAAACGGTAGATCGCGGCCGGCCTGCCGCCTCCCGCGCCGTAGTGCCGCCGCTCGCCGGTGTCCTCGAGGAGCCGGCGCCGCAGGAGGACACGCTGCAGGTTCGTGGCGCTCACGGGATGGCCGAGCGCCGCGGCGTACAGGTCGCGCAGCTCTGCGAGCGTGAAGGTCGGCGGCGCGAGCGCGAAGCCGAGGTTCGTGTACGAGAGCTTCGCGCGGAGGCGCTCACGCGCGCTGAGCAGGATCTCCTCGTGGTCGTACGCGAGCTCGGGGAGCTCGTCGACAGGATGCCAGCGCGTGTCGTCCGGGAGCTGCGGGTCCACCCCGCTCGGCACCAGCCCGAGAAACGCCGTCGCCAGCTCGCGCCTCACCGGGTTGCGTGCGGGATCGCTCCGCGTCTCGAGCTGCTCGAGGTGCGCCACATCCCGCACGTCGACCTTCTCGGCGAGGTGCCGCCGCATCGAGTCTTCGAGCGTCTCGTCCGCCGCCAGCGCCCCGCCGGGCAGCGCCCAGCAGGCCGCGAACGGCTCGCGCCCCCGCTGCCAGAGCAGCGCCTGCAGCCGCCCGTCACGTACCTGGAGAACGGCCGCAAGGACGGCATGGGCCGCAGTTTTCGCCTGAGAGTCGTCAACCATGTAGACTCGACATCGAGGTTATCGCTTGTGAGGCAAAAACGCCACTCACCCGACGCGGTCGTCGTCGGAGCCGGTGTCGCAGGACTCTCTGCCGCCCTTGCCATGGCCGACGCCGGCGCATCGGTGCGCGTCCTCGCCAAGGCCTCGCACCGCAGCACGAACAGCTACGCGGCTCAGGGCGGCGTCGCCGCTGCCGTCGGCCCGGGCGACGACCCGGCGCTTCACGCGGCGGACACGCTCGCCGCCGGACGGGGCCTCTGCCGGCCGAGCGCGGTGCGGCTGCTGACCGAGGAGGCTCCGGCACGAATCGCCGAGCTCCGCCGTTTCGGCGTCCGGTTCGACGACGGCTTTGGCCGTGAGGGAGGGCACTCGCGCGCACGCGTCGTGCACGCGGGCGGCGCCGACACGGGTCGCCACATTGCAGACGTCCTGACGGCCCGGACGCGCGAGCATCCGCGTATCCGGCTCGTCGAGGGCGAGCGCCTCGCGACGCTCGCCTCGCTCCGCGGCTCGGCTGTCGTCCTCGCCACCGGCGGGTACGCCGCGCTCTGGGTGCGCACCACGAATCCCCGCGGCGCCGTGGGCGACGGTCTCCTGCTCGCGCAGGGCGCCGGCGCCGCTCTGGCCGACCTCGAATTCGTTCAGTTCCACCCGACCGCGCTCCGCGACGACAACGGCCACGACGGCTTCTTGCTCTCGGAGGCCCTTCGCGGCGCGGGCGCGACGCTGCTCGACGACGGCGGCGAGCGCTTCGTCGACGAGCTCGCGCCACGCGACGTCGTTGCGCGGGCGGTCGCCGCGCGCTCGGGAGCGCGCCTCGACCTGCGGCCGGTCGAGCGCGACCGGTATCCGAGTCTGATGGCGACGCTGGTGGAGGCCGGCTACGACCCCGCCGACGAGCCCGTCCCGGTCTCCCCCGCCGCCCACTACGCGATCGGCGGCATCGTGAGCGACCTCGACGGGCGCGCGTCGGTGCCCGGGCTCTACGCCGCCGGAGAGTGTGCGTGCACCGGCGTGCACGGCGCGAACCGGCTCGCGTCGAACTCGCTGCTCGAGTGCCTCGTCTTCGGACGCCGCGCCGGCCTCGCCGCACTCGACGGCCCGCGCTTCGACGACGCCTGCAACGCGTTGCCACTTGCCGGCGCGCCGGATGGTTCCGCGCTCTGGCACGACGCGGGGCTGATCCGCAGCGCCGAAGGGCTCGGGCGGCTGCTCGACTCGCCGCATCCGCTCGTCCGCGAGATCGCCGCCTGCGGCCTCGCTCGGGAGGAGAGCCGCGGCGTCCACTTCCGCGAGGACTTCCCCGTCGAGAGCCAGGCGTACGCGGGGCACTTCGTCGTCCGTCCGGGCGCCGAGCCGGAGCTGGAGCCGTGGAGCTGACGCAGCAGGACATCGAGCGCGTCGTGACGGCGGCGCTCGCCGAGGATGTCGGCACCGGCGACGCGACGACCCTCGCGCTCGTGCCCGAGGAGGCGCAGTGTCGCGCCGAGCTTCTGCTCGAGGAGCCGGGCGTCGTGTGCGGCGTCCCGGTCGCCGCGGCCGTCTTCCGGACCCTCGACCCGGCCGTCCAGGTCGAGGCGAAGCTCGACGAGGGCACCGCGGTCTCCGACGTCCCGGCCGTGGTCGCCGTGGTCGAGGGGCCGGCGCGAGCGATCCTCAGCGGCGAGCGCGTCGCGCTCAACCTGCTCGGGAGGCTCTGCGGCATCGCGTCCCTCACGCGCCGCTTCGTCGAGCTGACCGAGGGCACCAACACGTCCGTCCTCGACACTCGCAAGACGACCCCCGGCCTGCGCGCGCTCGAGAAGTACGCCGTCCGCTGCGGCGGTGGGCGCAACCACCGCGCCGGCCTCTACGACGGCGTGCTCGTCAAGGAGAACCACATTCGCGTCGCCGGCGGCGTCGGCGCCGCGCTGGCTGCTCTGGAAGGGCGAGTGGACGGACTGCCGGTCGAGATCGAGGCCGAGACGCTCGCCCAGGTGCGCGAGGCGCTCGACGGCGGCGCGCCGAGGATCCTGCTCGACAACATGAGCCCCGAGGAAGTGCGCGAGGCGGTCGAGCTCGCAGCCGGCCGCGCCGAGCTCGAGGCGTCCGGCGGCGTCTCGCTCGGCACCGTGCGCGCCTACGCCGAGACCGGCGTCGACTTCGTCTCCGTCGGCGCCCTGACCCATTCCGCCCGTTCGCTTCATGTCTCACTGGAGGTCCGATGAGCGTCGCCCCGTCCCCCACGCTCCACGAGGAAGTCCGTGCTCTCGCGGCGGAGAAGAACGCCGTGATCCTCGCCCACAACTACCAGCGGCCCGAGGTGCAGGACGTCGCGGACTACGTCGGCGACTCGCTCGGCCTCTCGCGCCAGGCGGCAGCGGCCGACGCCGAGACGATCGTGTTCTGCGGCGTCCACTTCATGGCCGAGACGGCGGCGATCCTCAGCCCCGAGAAGACGGTCCTCCTCCCCGATCTCGGTGCAGGCTGCTCGCTCGCGGCCTCGATCGACGCCGACCAGCTGTGCGAGTGGAAGGCGCAGCACCCCGGCGCGGTCGTCGTCTCGTACGTGAACACGACGGCGGAGGTGAAGGCGGAGAGCGACTACTGCTGCACGTCCGGCAACGCGAAGTCCGTGATCGAGGCGATCCCGCCGGAGCAGGAGATCCTGTTCCTGCCGGACATGTACCTCGGTCTCTGGCTCGAGAAGGTGACGGGCCGGAAGCTGACGATCTGGCTCGGCGAGTGCCACGTCCATGCGGGCATCCGCCCGGCCGACATCGAGCGCTGGCAGGCGGAGGCGCCGGACGCCGAGCTGCTCGTCCATCCCGAGTGCGGCTGCGCGAGCCAGGCGATGGCGTTCGGCAACGAGCGGACGCAGATCCTCTCGACCGAGAAGATGATCGACTACGCGAAGCGCTCGCCGAAGCAGCGATTCCTGGTCGCGACCGAGACCGGGATCCTCCACCGGCTCAAGCACGAGGCGCCCGGGAAGCGGTTCGAGGCCGTGCGCGACGACGCCGAGTGCCGCTACATGAAGGTGACGACGCTCGAGAAGGTGCGCGACTCGCTGCGGGACGGCAAGCACCGCATCACGGTTGAGCCCGAGCTCGCCGACCGCGCCCGCCTCGCGATCGAGCGCATGGTCTCGATCACGTAGCTACCGAAGGCTCATGATGAACCGCTCCACGGCGGCGTTGACCGCACTGGAGCGGATCGACTCGAAGAGATCGAAGTCGTGGTGACCGCCGGGCAACTCGATGTACTCGACCGGGTTGTCCGAGCCGACGCGAAATCGCTCGACGAATTCTCGGGCGCGTGCCGACGGGACCAGCAGATCGTTCTCCCCGTGGATGACGAGGGTAGGTGGCTGCGGCGCGTTCGGCTCGAGGTTCCCGTAATAGCCGTACCGGCCGACGATGCCCGCAATCCCACTCGTGCCGGCGTTGACTGCATCGACCGCCAGGTAGGCGCCTGCGGAACTGCCGACGAGAAAGATGCGATCTGGATCTCCTCCGTAGTCGCCCGCGTGCGATCGCACCCATCGGATCGCGGCCAGGCAATCGGCGAGCTGTTCGTCGTAGTCGACCTCTGGATGCAGCCGGTAGTCGGCGCTGGCGCAGACCATGCCCCGGCTGACGAGATGCCCGATCAGCGGTCGGGCCTCGCGACGCTTGTTGCCGGAGTGGAAGCCGCCACCATGGAGGTGCAACACCACCGGTGCGCCGGTCGGTCGGTCCCGGCGGACGTAGAGATCGAGATTGCGACGGGGACCCTCGCCGTACGAAAGGTTCCCGAGTCGCACCACGTTGCCTCGAACCGCCGGCAGCGGGGCCAGCAGAATCCGACGCCACGGCCGGCGAGCCGGCGGATTGTGTAGCGCGGCATCGGCTTGCAGCGCCTGACCGACGATCACGACGAGCCCCAGGAGGACGACCAGCGTCGCGACTCCCACGACGAGCCCTCCAGCCGAATCGAGATCTCCTTCTGCCAGGGCAAGGGCGGCCGACGCGAGCAGGAAGTAGCCGGCCAGGAACGGCAGTTCATTGAGCAGCAGAGCCGGAAATCGGGCGACCGGGCCGAGCCGTCGCCAGGAAGTGAGAGCACAAGCGGTGGCCCAGCCCACCAAGACGACTGGAACCAGAAGGCCAATCGGCAAGAGAGCTACTGCTTGGCGTACGGTTTGCCGTCCGCCGCCGGGGCGACGGTGCGGCCGATCACGCCGGCGACCGCCACGAGCGTGAGGGCGTACGGGAGGATCTGGAACAGCGTCGACGCCTGCGGGTTGTAGACCTGGAGCTTGAGCGCGAGCGCGCTCGAGAAGCCGAACAGAAGAGCGGCTCCGAACGCGCCCGCCGGGCGCCAGTTGCCGAAGATCATCGCGGCGAGCGCGATGAACCCCTTGCCGCTCGTCATGTCGAAGATGAACGTCCCGTTCCCCTGCGGGCCGAGCGAGAGGTAGACGCCGCCGATCGCCACGAGCAGGCCCGAGAGCACGACGCAGCCGTACCGGATCGCGTAGACGTTGATGCCCACGGTGTCCGCGGCGCGCGGGTGCTCGCCGCAGGCGCGGATGCGGAGCCCGATCGGTGTCTTGAAGAGCACGACGTACGCGACGATCACGAGCGCGAAGCTCGCCCAGGTGAGAAGGCTCAGGTTGCCGATCGAGCCTTCGAGGAAGTGCCCCAGGCCCGAGATATGAAGGTTCGGCACCGTCGATACGTTGCCCGAGACCTGGCCGTTGTAGACCAGCTGGAAGAAGTACCCGGTGATGCCGACCGCGAGAAAGTTGACGGCCGTGCCGCCGACGATCTGGTCGGCGCGGAGGTGGATCGCGAAGAAGGCGTAGACGAGCGCGAGCAGGCCACCGGACGCCATGCCGATCAGCAGGCCGACAACCCACGTGCCGCCCTTGTCCGCGCCGTAGACGCCGAAGAAGGCGCCCATCAGCATCATCCCCTCCAGCCCGATGTTGATGACGCCGCTGCGCTCGGCGAACATGCCGGCTATTGCGCCGAACACGAGCGGCGTCGCCAACCCGAACGTCTGGTCGATCAGCGTCGCGTCGAAGACCGTCTCGAGGTTCCCGGTGCCGGAGTGGGTCGCGAGGACTCCGAGGGCGATCCCGAGCAGTCCGGCGGCAACCGCGCCCCACCCGAGCCTCCGCCGGCCACGGGTCGCCGTCCAGATCCCGAGCGCGACGGCCACGATGCCGACGGCGACCGGCCAGGTGGGCGAGCGAGCCTCGATCGGCGGGATCGCGAGGAAGGCGGCGAAGGCGCCGAGGGCAAGGGCGACATAGCCGGTGGCGGCGGGATCGCGCAGCCGTTCGCTGACGGGATTGTCGAGGCGCTGCGACCAGGCGCTCATGCCGCGGCCTTCGCGGGAGCCTGCGGCGGTTGCTGCCGGCGCAGCCGCTTACGCGAGTTCCAGACGTAGAGGATGAGGATGTCGGCACCGATGAACAGCACGACGAGCCCCTGGATGATCAACGTCACGTTCGAGGCGAGCTCCGGCTGGATCACGTTCGAGCTCAGGCCCTGCGTCGTCCCGTAGATCAGGCCCCCGAAGAGCACCGACCCCAGGAAGACGCCGACGGCCGTGTTGCGGCCGAGGAGCGCCACCGCGATGCCGATGAAGCCGACGCCGCCGGCCGCCGAGTTCTGGACGTCGAGCGAGCCGTAGTGGTAGAGGTAGCCGAGCATGTCGACGGCCCCTCCCATGCCCGCGAAGGCGCCGGAGATCGCCATCGCCCGGATGAGGTTCTTCTTCACGTTGATGCCGCCGTACGCGGCTGCGTCCGGGTTGAAGCCGACGGCACGAACCTCGTAGCCGAGCGTCGTGCGGTTGATGATCGCCCAGAAGACGACGAGCGCCCCGATCGCGAGGAGGAAGCCGATGTCGAGGCCCTGGAACCCCTTCGTCCCCCAGATGACCGGCAGCTGCGCACTACTCGCGACGTCCTTGGACACCGGCACCGTCGGCTGGTTTCCCTGCAACGGCCCGCCGTCTCCGAAGAGCCAGATCGCCGTGTAGATCGCGATCCAGTTGAGCATGATCGTCGAGATCACCTCGTGCGCCCCGGTCGTCGCCTTGAGGACGCCGGCGATGCCCGCCCACGCAGCGCCGGCGAGTGTCGCGCCGACGACAGCGAGCAGGACGTGCGGCAGCGTGCTCATGCCGGCGAAGCTGACGCCGATCCAGTTCGCGACGACCAGGCCGACGATGTACTGACCCTCGCCGCCGATGTTGAACATCCCGCAGCGGAAGGCGAAGGCGACGGCGAGCCCGGTGAAGATGAGCGTCGTCGACTGCAGCAGCGTCTGGGTGAGGTTGTACGCGGCAACCGAGCCCTGGGTGTTGGTCGTCGGGTGGAAGAGCCAGTTCAGCCCGGCTCCGTTGAAGATGTCGCGGTAGGCGAGCAGCGGGTTGTGGCCCGTCGCCAGGACGACGAGGCCGCCGATCAGGAAGGCGAGGACGACCGTCAGCACCGGCACGACGACGCCACCGGCGCGCTGGCTGAGCGACAGCCGGGCGGCGAGCGTGCCGGTCGACGCCGCCTGCTCGGGCGGCTCGACGAAGTCTTTCTTCGGCTCGCTCATGCGGGAACTTTCTTCTGCACGCCGACCATCTCGAAGCCGATCTGCTCCTCCGAGACAACCCCTGTGTGCTCGCCCACGATCTGGCCCTCGTAGATGACGAGGATCCGATCCGAGAGCGAGAAGATCTCGTCGAGCTCGAGCGACACGAGCAGGATCGCGCGGCCCTCGTCGCGTTCGCTCACGAGGCGGCGGTGTAGGTATTCGATCGCCCCGACGTCGAGACCGCGCGTGGGCTGCGCCGCGATCAGCGCCTTCGGGTCGCGGGAGATCTCCCGCGCGGCGACGAGCTTCTGCTGGTTGCCGCCCGAGAGCGCGCCTGCCGGCGTGAGCGGTCCTCCGCCGCGCACGTCGAACTCCTGAATCAGGCCCCGCGCACGCTCGACGAGCCGCTTCGGAAAGAGCCATCCCCATTTCGAGTCCGGCGGCGTCGCGTAGTCGTGCAGCGCGACGTTCTCGGCCAGCGAGAACTCGAGGACGAGACCGAGCCGCTGACGGTCCTCGGGAATGTGGCCGAGCCCTGCATCGAGGACGTGTCGCGGCGACGAGTGGTGGAGCTCACGGCCACCGACTCGAACGACGCCGCGGTCCGCGTGACGCAGGCCGGTGAGCGCCTCGATCAGCTCGGTCTGGCCGTTCCCGTCGACTCCGGCGATGCCGACGATCTCGCCGGCGCGCACCTGGAAGGACATGCCGCGCACCTTCTGCACGCCGCGGTCGTCGGAGGCCCAGAGGTCTTCGGCCTCGAGCAGGACGTCGCCGACTTCCGCCGGTTGCTTCTCGACCCGCAGCAACACCTCGCGGCCGACCATGGCCCGGGCCAGGGTCTCCTCGGTGGCTCCCTCCCGCGGCACGGTCTCGATCGTCTTGCCCCGGCGCAGGACCGTGATGCGGTCGGCGATCTCGAGCACCTCCTTCAGCTTGTGGCTGATGAAGACGATCGAGATGCCCTCCTGCCGCAGCGTGCGCAGGATCTCGAACAGGTCCGACGCCTCCTGCGGTGTGAGGACCGCGGTCGGCTCGTCGAGGATCAGCAGGTCGGCGTTCCGGTAGAGCGCCTTCATGATCTCGACCCGCTGCTGCTGCCCGACGCCGATGTCCTCCACGAGCGCCCCCGGCTCGACGGCGAAGTTGAACGTCTTCGCCATGTCGGCGACCCTCTTCTCCGCCGCCGCCTCGTCGAGGAGGACGCCGTCCTTCACCGGCTCCGTGCCGAGCACGACGTTCTCGGCGACGGTCATCACGGGGATGAGCATGAAGTGCTGGTGCACCATGCCGATGCCGGCGTCGATCGCATCGCTCGCCGACGAGAACACGACGCGCTTGCCGTTGAGCAGGATCTCGCCGGCGTCCGGGCGGTACAGCCCGTAGAGGATGTTCATCAGCGTCGACTTGCCGGCGCCGTTCTCCCCGAGCAGCGCGTGCACCTCGCCGCGACGAACGTCGAACGACACGTCGTCGTTGGCGACGACGCCCGGGAACTCCTTGCGGATACCCCGCATCTCGAGAACGAGCTCGTCGCTCACCGAGGTCGATGCTATAGCGCGTCGGTGGGAGGGCGAAATCGAATCGCCCTCCCACCGCGGCAGGCGGTCGCTACTTGCTGATCGTCGACGGCGGCTTGAGCGAGCCGGCGATGATCTGCGACTTGTACTGGTTCATGGTGTTGATCCACGACTGCGGCACCTTCGGGCTGATCTTGCCCACGCCGACGCCGTCGTTCTTCAGGTTCAGCAGGATGTCCGTACCACCAGGGAAGTGGTTGTGGAACGAATCCTGGATGGCGTGCTCGACACCGACATCCGTCTTCTTGAGTGCGCTCGTGAGGATGTTCTTCGCCACGGCGTACTCGTCGGCGTCGACCCCGATCCCCCACTTGCCGAGCTTCGACGCCTCCTTCAGCGCGCCGTCGCCGCAGAGGCCTGCCACCTGGAAGATGACCTCGGCCCCCTGGCCGATCAGGTTCTGCGCCACGTTCGAACACGCCGACTCGTCGGTGAAGCTGTTCGAGTACTGCACGAGCGTCTTCGTGCCCGGAACGGCCTTGTTCGCGCAGTACTGGTAGCCGGCGATGTACGTGTCGACCGGCGGGATCTTGATGCCTCCGACCGCGCCGATGATCTTCTTGCCCATCGCGGCGGCCTGCTTCGCCGCGAGCACGCCGACGAGACAGCCGGCCTCCGGCGTCGCGTAGGTGATCCCGATCTCGTTCTTGAGCCCGCCCACGGCGCTCGCCGAGTCGTCCGTGATCGCGAAGTCGACCTTGGGGAACTGCTTCGCGTACTTCTTCATCGTGTCGCCGAGCAAGAACCCGGCCGCGATCACGAGGTTCGCCCCTGCCCGTACCGCGGCGTTGTAGTTCGGGTCGTAGTCGCTCGACGAGTGCGAGACCTTGGAGATCGGCGTGATCCCGAGCGAGCTCGCGGCGCTGTTGAGCCCTGCGAGCTGGTTCTTGTTGAAGCCGTTGTCGTTGAAGCCGGCGACGTCGCTGACGAGCGCCGCCTTGAAGCTGCTCTTCTGCGTCGTCGTCGTGTTGCTCCCCCCGCCGCCTCCGCCTCCGCAGCCGGCCGCGACCAGAGCGATCGCCGCGACGGCAACGGCCCCGCTCACGAGCGTGCGTGTCCTCCTCAAAATGGTGCCCTCCTGTTCTCCCCTGACCCGTGCCGGGTCGGTGTTTGCTTGCGTAGAGGCGATATTAGAACGACACGCGGCCGTGGTTCTTAAGAACTACTCGGTCGCGGCGTACGAGTGGTACTGGCTCTCGTCCACCAGCACGCGCCTGGGCTTCGAGCCCTCGTAGCCGGAGACGATCCCGCGCCGCTCGAGCATGTCGATCAGCCGGCCCGCGCGCGTGTAGCCGACGCGCAGGCGCCGCTGCAGAAGGGAGACGGATGCCGTCTGGGTCTGGACGACGATCTCGATCGCCTTGTCGAGCAGAGGGTCGTCGTCGGGATCGAACTCGCCGTCGCCGGAGTCTTCGTTGGGCTCGGCAAAGACCTCCGGGAGCTCGAGGTAGCTCTCGTCGAGCTCCTGCTCGCGCTGGCGGGTCTGCTCGACCACGAGCGCGATCTCTTCCTCCGACACGTACGCACCCTGCACGCGCTGCAGCCGCGACGTGCCGAGCGGCTTGAAGAGCATGTCGCCCTGGCCGAGCAGCGACTCCGCGCCACCCGAGTCGAGGATCACGCGCGAGTCGGTCTGCGAGGAGACGGCGAAGGCGATGCGCGACGGGACGTTTGCCTTGATCATCCCGGTGATCACGTCCACCGACGGCCGCTGCGTGGCGAGGACGAGGTGGATCCCGACGGCACGCGACTTCTGGGCGAGCCGGATCACGGCATCCTCCACGGCCTGCGGCGCGACCATCATCAGGTCGGCGAGCTCGTCGATCACGACGAGGACGTACGGGAGCGTCGGCTCGCCGCGCTGGCGGAAGGCGCGATTTGCCTCGTTGATGTTGCGAGCGCGAACCGAGGAGAGGCGCTCGTAGCGTCGCTCCATCTCGGCGAGGCAGTTGGCAAGGACGGCGCTCGCCTCCTTCGGGCTCGACACGACGGGCGTGAGGAGGTGCGGCACCGACTCGAAGTGGCTGAGCTCGATCCGCTTCGGGTCGATGAGGATGAGTCGCACGTCATCGGGCGTCGCGCGCAGGAGGACGGACGTGAGGACCGTGTTGAGGCAGCCCGACTTTCCCGAGCCGGTCGTGCCGGCGATCAGCAGGTGCGGCATGCGCGCGAGGTCGGTCCAGACGGCCGCGCCGGAGATGTCCTTGCCGAGCCAGACGGCGACAGGGCTCGCAGTTGCCGGCAGCGGCTCGAAGATGTCGCCGAGCGTGACGAGGTTCGGGGAGAGGTTCGGCAACTCGACACCGACCGCCTGCTTGCCGGGGATCGGCGCGAGGATCCGGATCTCGGTGGTGGCGAGCGCGTACGAGAGATCGTCCTTCAGCGCCGCGACCTTGGCGACCTTCGTCCCCGGCGCGAGCTGGAGCTCGTAGCGCGTCACGCGCGGCCCCGAGATCTGGCCGATCACGGTCGCCTCCACGCCGAAGTGCGAGAGGGTCTGCACGAGCAGCTCGGCGACTCGCGCAGCAGTCTCGCCAGAGTCGTCGCTCTGCTCCGGCGAGACGCGAAGGACGCCCGCGTCCGGCAGCTTGTACTCCGCGTGCTCCGACGTCACCTCGTCGAAGAGCGTCGGTGGATCCTCCAGCAGAGCGGGCGGCTCGGTCTGGAGCGGGGCGGGCTGCGCGCCGGCGTGCGGCGGCACGACGCTCGCTCCAACGACGTCGGGGAAGGCCGAGACGGCGTCGACCGGGGGCGCGAGCGACGGAGCGGGACGAATCGGCTGGGTCACACCCTCGTCACGGTGGCCGCCACCGTCACGGGACCGTGACCGCGCCTTGCGCGCTGCGCTGTGGATGCCGTGTCCCGAGCGGCGCAGGATGGCGCCGAGAGAGGCGCCCGAGAGCAGCAGCGAGCCGACGAGCATGAACAGGGCACCGAGCAGGAGCGAGCCGGTGGCGCCGATCGCGACCCCGACCGCGCCTCCCAGCAGCTGGCCGACATAGCCGCCCTGATCCTTGCCGAGCGTGATCATCAGGCCGCAGCCGAGCACCGCCATCCCGGTGCGGAACGGCCGGACGTCCACCAGCTCGCTGCGCGTCACCACCAGCGCGCCGAGCACCGCGAGCGCGACCGGCACCACGTACTTCGCGTCCCCGATCAGCTTGTCGAGCCCCTCGCCGAGCCAGCCGCCGACGTAGCCGCCGCTCCAGCCGAAGTAGAGGACGGCACCGAGATAGAGGCCGAGCGCGATCGCGCCGAGGCCCCAGAGCTCCGGGTGCTGATTGCGTGCGCGCGCGCTTCGCTTCGTCCGCGTCTTCTTGACGCGGCTCGGGAGCTTCGGGCGCAGCTTCCTCTTCCGCTTGCGCGGCATGCAGCCGAATTCGCCCAGGCTCGCCGCGCTCCTGCTAGGTCGTCACCTCCGCGACGAGCATCCCGAAGTAGCTCTGCGCCACGTAGGCGAGGACGTCCGCTCGCGCCGTCTCTCCGACAGCTCCCTGGAGCACGAGGAGTTGCCACAGCGAGTCGGCCTTCGCATCGTCGACGAGCTCCGCCAGCGGAAGGAAGTCGAGGCGGTCCGAGGCGAGGATCTCCTGCAGCCGGTCGTCGTACGCCACTGACGCCGGGTCGTAGCCGTACGGGCCGTCGGCCGAGTGGGTGTGACCGTGATCGGCACTCGCGATCAGCGCGACCTTCCCGGGCAGCGCCGCGATCGCCTCGCCCAGCCGCAGGTGCTGCTCCAGCGGCAGGTCGCGCGCCGGCGCAACGACGACGATGCGCTTCGCGGCAAGGAAGTCGAGCGGGACCTCGGTGCCCCAGTCGAGCGGCATCTCGGCCTGCTCGACCATGTTGCCGCCGTACGAGACGCCCAGGATCGGCAGGCCCGCCTCGAGGAGCGCCGCCGCGGTCTCGAGGTCCACCTCCCACGCGCCCACGTGCGCCGCCGTCACCACCGCGAAGTGCCGCTCGACGTGGACGTTGTGCGGCGTGACGACGATCGCCGTCTCGACACCGGCCGCGTCGAAGCGGCGCCCGAGCTCCTCCATGGCCGTGCGCAACTCCGGGATCTCGTCGAGGTCACCGTGCGGCGCGATGCAGGCGAAGACGAGGCTCACGGCAACGAGGCTATCCGCGAGACCAGCAGCTCGAGGAAACGGTTCGCGTCGACATCGACTCCCACCTCCGCATTCGGCTCGCGGCCGCTGACGCCGCGCAGATCGACGACGGTACGGCCGTCGCAGTAGTCCGAGCTCGTCTCGACCGCGACGTTCGCTCGTTGCGTCGTCATCAGCGTCGGGTCGATCACGTGGGCAACGGCCATCGCGTCGTGGATCGGCGATCCGTCGAAGCCGTACGAGCGCTCGTGGAAGGCCTGGAAGAAGTCCGACAGCTCGGCGACGAAACGGCCGGCACGACCGGCTCCTCGCAGCCGCTCGGCGTGGGCGCGCGTGAACAGCGCCTTGTGCGTCACGTCGAGGCCGACCATCGTGCCCGGGATTCCGCTCGCGAACACGGTCGCGGCCGCCTCGGGATCGACGAAGGCATTGAACTCCGCCGCCGGCGTGACGTTTCCCTCCGCGATCGCGCCGCCCATCCACACGATCCGCTCGAGCCGGTCGGGCACGTCGGGATGCCGCTCGAGCATGAGCGCGAGGTTCGTGAGCGGCGCGGTCGGCACGAGCACCACCCCCGGCTCGATCAGCTCGGCGAGGAAGTCGGCCGCATGCGCCGCCACGGGCCGCGCCGACGGCTCGGGCAGCTCCGGGCCGTCCAGGCCGGTCTCGCCGTGGACGTGGGCAGCAGTGCGGAGGTCGCGTCGCAGCGGCGCCTCCGCCCCGGCAGCGACCGGGATGTCGCTCCGACCGGCGATCTCGAGCGTGACGAGCGCGTTGCGGGTCGTCTTGTCGAGCGTCTGGTTCCCGGCGACCGTCGTGACGCCGATCAGCTCGACCTCCGGCGAGGCGAGCGCGAGGAGGATCGCGACCGCGTCGTCGTGGCCGGGGTCGCAGTCGATGACGATGGGGATCGTCACAGGAGCGCGTCCACCTCCTCGGCGGTCGGGAGCGAGGTCTGGGCGCCGAAGCGCGAGGCGGCGAGAGCGCCGGCGGCGCACGCGCGACGCAGCGACTTCTCGCGCGGCCGGCCCTCGAGCAGCGAGACGACGAGACAGGCGGTGAAGGCGTCGCCGGCGCCTGTGCCGTCGACCGCCTCGACCGCGGGCGGCGCCGCCCGCGCCACCTCTTCCCCGTCCTCGAGGAGGACGGCACCTTCCGCGCCGAGCGTGAGGCAGACGAGACCACGTCGCTCACCCAGTGCCTCGAGCTCGAGCCGGTTCACGACCGTCAGCTCGGCCTCGGGCGCGCCCGCGCGGGCCGGCGCGGCGTTGAGAAAGAATCGCGGCGCCAGCTCGGCCACGTGCGCGACCGTCTCGGCCGGGATCTCCTGCTGGCACAGCACCGCATCCGCGTCGCCGAGCGAGAGGTCGCCGGGCCGCAGCTCGGAGTTCGCGCCGGGCGCGACGACGATGGTCGTCTCTCCCGCCACGTCGACCGTGATCAGCGCGATCCCGGTCGCGGCGTCCTTGGCGATCCACTGCTCCTCCACACCCGCCTCACGAAGGGACACGGTCGCCTCGTCCGCGACCTCGTCCCGCCCGACGCAGCCGACGAGCGCGACCTCGGCCCCGAGCCGCGCGGCGGCGACGGCCTGGTTCGCTCCCTTGCCTCCGGGCACGCGCGAGAAGCGCGCCCCGCTCACGGTCTCACCCGGACGCGGCAGCCGTTCGGCCTCGACGACGAGGTCGAGATTGATCGAGCCGACGACCGTGAGGCGCGTAGCCATGCGGCGAGCCTAACCCGATGTGTCATCCGGACGGCCGCAGGGGACAACACGGGTTCGTGACTTCCATGGACGAGGAGCAGGCGAGGCGGGTCGGCCTCAACGAGTCGATCTTCCGCCAGGTGAACGAGCAGATCGAGAGCCTCAATCGTGACCTCGGCACCGAGCAGCGGACGATGGCGGCGGTCTGTGAGTGCGCGAGCGGCGACTGCACGGAGCGGCTCCAGATCTCGATCTCGGCGTACGAGGCGGTTCGCGCCGATCCTCGTCGCTACGTCATCGTCACCGGCCACGCCGTTCCCGAGTTCGAGTCGGTCGTCGACCGCGGAGACGGGTACGAGGTGGTCGAGAAGGAAGCCGGCCCGGCGGCGGAGCTGGCGGAGGAGACGGACCCCCGGTCCTGACAAACTGCCCGCCGATGGGGGTCGCACACTGGGACGAGGTCGATTCGCACCACCGCGCCAAGGGCGAGATGGACGCGACCTGGCAATGGCTCGGCAACGCGGCCGGGACGCGCGGCGTCGGCGTGAACCGCGTCCGCGTCGAGCCGGGCCGGCTGCCGACGCCTCCCCACTCGCACGGAGCGTCGGAGGAGCTCTACTTCGTCCTCAGCGGCTCCGGGCTCGCGTGGCAGGACGGAGACGTCCACGAGGTGCGGCCGCTCGACTGCGTCATCCACCGCCCTTCCGAGATGGAGCACACGTTCGTCGCCGGCCCCGATGGGCTCGAGTTCCTCGTCTTCGGCACGCGCCATCCGACGGAGCTCGGCTGGCTGCCGCGCTCGCGGGCGATCCGGCTCGGCCGGCCCTGGTTCGAGGGCCGCGACGACGACCCGTGGGACGTCGAGGCCACCGTCGAGCCGCTCGCCGTCGGCGAGCCTGCACCGCGACCCGCGAACATCGTCAACGTCGACGAGGTCGACCACGAGGAGCACGCGGGTCAGGCGACCACCGCGCCTCTTGCGACCCGTGAGCGGTCGACGCGCGCCGGCCTGCACTGGGAGCGGATCGCGGCGGGCCGCCGCGGCTGCGTACCGCACTGCCACTCCACCGAGGAGGAGGTCTTCGTCATCCTCGACGGCACGGGGACGCTGGAGCTGTGGCCCCGCGAGGGCGAGGTCGAGGAGACGCCTCTGCGAGCCGGGCACGTCGTCGCGCGTCCGCCCGCCACGCGCGTCTCCCACTCCTTCCGCGCCGGGCCGGACGGCCTGACGATGCTGATCTACGGCACGCGGGAGCCCAACGACGTCTGCTGGTATCCGCGCTCGAACAAGATCTACTGGCGCGGCGTCGGCGTGATGGGCCGGATCGAGCAGCTCGACTACTTCGACGGAGAGCCGGTCGAGGACGACTGATGGCCTACGACGAGGAGCTGGCCGAGAGGATCCGCGCGCTCCTCGGCGACCGCCCTCGCCTGACCGAGCAGAAGATGTTCGGGGGGCTCGCCTTCCTGGTCGGCGGCAACATGGCGATCGCCGCGAGCGGCCAGGGCGGGATCCTGGTCCGCGTCGATCCCGAGAAGTCCGACGAGCTCGTCGCGACGACGCCGGCCGAGACGATGGAGATGCGCGGCCGCCAGATGCCCGGCTGGCTGCGCGTGGACAGCGCCGATGTGGCCGACGACACCGCACTGGCCGAGTGGGTCGAGCGCGGCGCCGGCTACGCCGGGTCACTCCCGCCCAAGTAGGCGCGTCAGACCTCGACGATCACGGGGAGCACCATCGGCCGGCGGCGGGTCCGGTCGTACACGACGCCGCCGAGCGCGTCGTGCAGGTGCTCCTGGAGCAGCTTGATCTCGGTCACGTCGTCGGCGAGCAGCTCTCCCAGGACCCTGTTCGCCTCGTCCCGCAACTCGTCGAGCAGCGGCTCCGCGCCCTCGCCGAAGCCCCGGGCGATCAACTCGGGCGGAGCCGTCAGGCCGCCGCCGTCCTGTGCCGCAAGCGTCGCCACGACGATGAGGACGCCGTCCTCCGAGAGCTTCCGCCTGTCGCGGAGCGCGACGTCGTGCACGTCCCCCACCCCGAGGCCGTCGACGAACGTGACGCCGGCATCGACCTCGTCGACGATGCGCGCCACGCCGTCCCGCAGCTCGACGACGCTGCCGTTCTCGGCCAGAACGATCCGGTCCTCGGGCACGCCGCCCTCGCGGGCGAGCTGAGCGTGTGCGGCGAGCATCCGGAACTCACCGTGCACCGGCATCACCGCCTTCGGCCGCAGGAGCCCGATGATCGTGCGCAGCTCCTCGGCGCAGCCGTGGCCGGAGACGTGTACCGGGGCGTTGTCCTCGTGGAGCACCTCGGCCCCGATCTTCGCGAGCCGGTTGATCGCGTCGTGGACGCGCAGCTCGTTCCCCGGGATCGGCTTGGCGGAGATGATCACGGTGTCGCCGCGCTCGACCTGGACGGCCGGGTGGTCGTTGTAGGCGATCCGCGTCATCGCCGACATGGGCTCGCCCTGGCTGCCCGTGCAGAGGATCAGCTGCTGGTCGCGCGGCAACTCGGCGAGCTCGTGCGGCCGGAGGATCGCCTCCTCGGGCACGTCCATGTAGCCGAGGTTGCGCGCGATGTTCCCGTTCTTCCGCATCGAGCGGCCCACGAACGCGATCTTGCGCCCGCAGTCGAGCGCGACATCCGCGGCCTGCTGCATGCGGTGCACGTTCGAGGCGAACGACGAGACGAGGATCCGGCCCTCGCGCCCCGGGAAGATCTGGCGGAACGCCTCCCCCACCACCCGCTCGGACTTCGTGATGCCGGGCCGCTCGGCGTTCGTGGAGTCCCCGAGGAGGAGGTCCACGCCGCGGTTGCCGACCTCCGCGAGTCGACCGACGTCGGTCCGCTGCCCGTCCACCGGGGTGTGATCGAGCTTGTAGTCGCCCGTATGGACGCAGCGGCCGCCCGGCGTCTCGAGCACGACCGCGGCCGCGTCCGGGATCGAGTGGGCCATGCGGATGAACTCGAGCCGGAACGGCCCGAGCTCGACGGGATCGTCGCCGGGCATCAGCTCCCGCAGCTCCGCGGAGCGGAGGAGCCCGTGCTCGTCGAGCTTCGACTTGACGAGTGCGAGCGTGAGGCGCGTGGCGAGCACGAGCGGCACTCGCACCTCGCGCATGAGGTACGGCAGCGCGCCGACGTGATCCTCGTGCCCGTGCGTGAGCACGACCGCGCGCACCATCTGCTCCCGCTCGCGGAGGTACGAGAAGTCGGGCAGCACGAGGTCGACGCCGAGATGCTCGTCGCGCGGGAACGCGAGGCCGGCGTCGACGAGGAGGATCGAGCCGTCGGCCTCGTAGACCGTCATGTTCTTCCCGACCTCGCCGAGGCCGCCGAGCGGAATGATCCGGCACACGCCCATCGCGCCGGAGTCTAGTGAGGACGTGGCCGACCCCAACACGACCGGTGCCTGGCACCGGACATGGCCCGCCCAGACAGGGGACGTCGAACGGCGGGTGCGGCGGCTACGCGGAGGCGGCGGCGAGCAAGCCGCTGCGTTCGAGACAGGTGCGGATCTGCGCGAGCTCGGCGTCGTCCGGCTCGACCATCGGCAGCCGGTGGCCCCCGACGCAGTGTCCCGTGAGATTGAGCGCCGCCTTGATCGGGATCGGGTTCGTCTGGATCCGCAGGAGGTCGTACGACGGCTGCTGCTCCTCGTGGAGCGCTCGTGCGCCGTCGAGGTCTCCGTCGCGGTAGCGGCGGATCATCGCGGCGATCTGCGGTCCCCAGAGATGCGCCGTGACGGACACCACGCCGACGCCGCCGAGCTCGAGGAACGCGAACGTGTTCGGGTCGTCGCCGCAGTAGAGATCGAGCCGGGTCTCCTCGGCGATGAACCGCGCCTGCTCGGGATCGTCGTGCGCCTGCTTGACCGCGACGACGTTCTCGATCTCGGCGAGCCGGGCGATCGTGGGCGACTCGATGTTGACGACGACGCGGCCCGGGATGTTGTAGGCGACCACCGGCAGGTGCGTGGCCCCGGCGATCTCCTCGAAGTGGCGGACGATCGCCCGCTGGGGCGGCTTGCTGTAGTACGGCGTCACGACGAGGATCGCGTCGACGCCGAGCTCGGTCGCCTTCGTCGTCAGTGCCGCCGAGTGGCCGGTGTCGTAGGTGCCGGTACCGGCGATCACCGTGGCCCGACCGCCGACCTCGTCCACGGCGACCCGGAAGAGATCGAGCTTCTCGGCGTCGCTCAGCGTCGGCGACTCACCGGTCGTGCCGCAGACGACGAGCCCGTCCGAGCCGTTCTCGACGAGGTACGTCGCGAGCTCGCGAAACCCGTCGAAGTCGACCGCGCCGTCGGCGCGGAACGGCGTCACCATCGCCGTGATCACGGAGCCGAGCATGGACGTAAGTCTACGAGAGCTCGCCCTGCAACTCCTGCAAGGCGTAGAAGACGCCCTCGGAGAACGTCGGGTAGGGCTGGATCGTGTCGAGGAGCGTCTCGACCTTGACCTCGGCGCGAATTGCGAGCGTGAACTGGCCCAGCCACTCGGCCGCCTGGGGGCCGACGCTGACTGCCCCGACCAGCACGCGCTGCCGGGGGTCGGCGAACACGCGGATGAAACCCTCGCGCTTGGGGCGCTCGTACGTCGACAGGCGCGGTAGGGAGCTGAGCGGGACACGGGCGCTCACGAGCTCGTCGCCCTCCGTCCTGCCGACGGTCGCTACCTCCGGGTCGGTGAAGATCCCGGCCGGAATGGCGCGGTAGTCGGCCTTGGCGCGGCGCCCGGCCATGTCCGCCGCGGCCACCCGCGCCTGGTACTTGCCGACGTGCGTGAACTGCGCGACGCCGGTGATGTCGCCGATGGCCCACACGTCGTCGGCGCCGGCCGCGCGCAGCCGCTCGTCCACCTCCACCCCGCGCGCCGACGTCTTGACGCCGAGCTCCTCGAGACCTAGCCGCTCGACGTTCGGCCGGCGTCCCGTCGCGACGAGCAGTCGCTCGGTCTCGAGCGTCGCGCCGTCGGACAGGTGGAGCTTGATTCCCGGCTCGGCCCGCTCGATCCCGACCCCGAGGAGTACGTCGATCCCCTCCTCTCGGAAGTGCTCGGCCATCAGCTCGCCCGCGTCGGAGTGGACGCGCCCGAGCAGGTGCTCGCCGCGCTCGACGATGGTCACCTGCGAGCCCATGCGGGAGAAGAACTGCGCGAGCTCGGCGCCCACGGGGCCCCCGCCCATGACGACGAGACTCTTCGGCACCTTGTGCGTGCGCGTCGCGTCGCGGTTCGTCCAGTACTCGACCGAATCGAGGCCGTCGATCGGTGGGATGGCCGGACGCGAGCCCGTGGCGAGGACGAGCCGGTCGTACGGCAGCTCCTGCCCGTCCACGTCGACGACACCCGGCCGCACGACGCGGCCCTCCCCGCGCACGAGCCGGCACCGCCACTCCTCGAGGTAGTGGAGCTGGCCGGCGTCGTCCCAGTCGCTCGTCATCCAGTCGCGCCACGACCAGACGCCTTCCGGGTCCGGGCGCTCGGCGTGCAGGCCCGGCGCACGGTCGAGCGACGCGCCGAGCTCGGTCGTCCGCAGCATCGTCTTCGTCGGCATGCAGGCGAAGTACGAGCATTCGCCGCCGACGAGGCGGCTCTCGACGAGCGTGACCTCCGCCTCGTCGTCGAACCGGCGGAGGGCGCCGACGAAGTGCTCGCCGGTCGACCCTCCGCCGAGGACGACGACCTTCACTACTTGAGCCCGTTCGCCGACAGGAACTGGTTCGCGATGTCCTTCGGCGTCTTCTTGTCCACGACGTAGGCCTTGTTCATCGCCTGCATCGCGGCGAGCGTCAGCTTGGCCGAGACCGCGTTCGCGGTGCTCGCCAGGAGCGCCCCGTTCGATCCCGACAGCAAGCTCGTCTTCAGCACCGGCGCGACGTTCTGGAAGCCGAAGATGTGCTTGTTGTCGACGAGCGCCGTGTACTTGTTGTGCTGCAGCTGCTGCGGGTCGGTGGAGAACCCGTCCCCGCCGGTGGCCCTGTTCTGATCGAGCAGCGTGTAGACGCTGATGCTCCCGATCGGGACGTAGTTGATGCCGTTGAGCCCGTAGACCTGCTTCATCCCGAGGCCGCAGGTGATTCTCGTCGCGCACTCCGGATAGCTCGCGTACGAGAACGACCCCAGCTTGCTCAGGTCGCTCATCGTCTTCAGGCCGTCCTTGTTCGCCGTCGAGGTGAGCACCGTGAAGGTGTCCGTATCCGCGAACGGCGTCGGGTTGAGCAGCGTGAGGCCTCGCGTGTTCTCGAACTTCTTCGCGGCGACGTACGTGCCGTTCGCCGACTTAGGCGCGTTCTTCACCTTCGCGAGGTCGAGTGCGATGACACCCGTGTACTCGGGATAGAAGTTCATCTTCCCGCTCGTGATCGCCTTGTCGGCGAGCTCCGACGAGCCGAAGCTGCCCTTGTATGTGACCGGGAAGCCCTTCGCCTGGAGCGCCTGTCCGTAGAGCTGGCCGAGGATGTACTCCTCGCCGAAGTTCTTCGTGCCGAGCGTGATCGTCGGCTTCGGCGCCGAAGACGTGGTCGCCGTGGTGTCGCTGCTACCGCCCCCTCCGCCGCAGGCGGTGAGGCCGATCAGAAGCGCCACCCCGAAGGAAATCGCGAACGCCGCCTTGGCAGCACGGCGTGTGTGCTTGCGGAACATGCAGTGCCCTCCTCTCGTGATTTGACCCTCTCTCGGCGGGACCCTACGCCCTGGGAGCCATCCGACGCGAGGCCGCACGTTGGGCGAGCCCCAGTGCGAAGTTCGTCAGGAGCGCCATGGCGGCGACGACGAACGCTGCGGCAAGCACGCCCGGCTGGCCGTACAGAACAGGGTTCGCCATGATCTGGCCGAGGCCACCTGCCTGGACGCCCGCGATGCCCGCGATCGTCGCGGTCGCGACCACGAAGACGGCGGCGGTCCGCACCCCCGCGAGCAGAAGCGGCAAGCCGAGCGGCAGCTCGACGCCTGTGACTATCTGTCGCTCCGTCAGCCCCATCCCCCGCGCAGCCTCGACGACGTCCCGGTCGACGCCGTCCACGGCGAAATAGGAGTTCGTGAGGATGGGCGGGATCCCGAGCACGACGAGTGCCGCGGTGACGTTCCAGAAGCCGACGCCGAGCCACGCGATGAAGAGACCGATGAGCGCGATGGTCGGCAGCGCGCGGCCGAACGAGGACACACCGAGCGCAAAGGTGAGGCCCCGGTGCTTGTGCCCGAGCCAGAGCCCGATCGGCATGGCGATGAGAAGGGAGATGCCGAGTGCGGTGAACGCGAGCTTGGCCGTCTCGACGGCCTTGTCGAGCAGGAGGTGAGCATTGTCGGGGATGAAGCGGAGCGCGTCGACGAAGAGCGAGGCGAGCATCATCGAGTCCGGCTCCAGGGCGTGAGCACGCGTTGGAGAAGCGAGAGCAGCAGGTCGGCGACCAGTGCAAGCAGGATCGCGAGGCCGCCGGCGGCGAGAAGCTCGGTCCGGAAGATGTCCGCCACGCCGAGCGCGTCGAAGATCGGAGTGCCGAGGCCGTAGTTGATGAAGAAGGCGCCGATCGTCGCGATCGAGATGGTCGACACCGTGGCTATCCGGACGCCGGCCATGATCGCCGGGGTCGCGAGCGGCAACTCGACGCCTATGAAGGTCTGTCTGCGGGTCAGGCCCATGCCCCGGGCCGACTCGAGCACCTCCGCCGGCACGCTCCGCAATCCGGTCACGATGTTGCGATAGAGGATGAACAGCGTGTAGGCGATGAGCGGGATCGCGATCGTGATCACCTCGAGCCCGGTGATCGACACGAGCACCGTGAAGAGCGCGATGCTCGGCAGCGTGTAGAGGACGTCGGTGGCCGCCCCGAGCGGCGGATCCAGGAACCGCCAGCGGAAGCCGGCGAGTGCGAGCAGGAAGGCGATCGCAAGGCCGATCCCGACGACCGCCAGCGTCAGCTCGATGTGCTGGATCAGGGCTGGCTGCAGGATGTCCCCCCAGTGCTCGTGCACCCAGCTCGGGCAGAACCAGTGGTTGTTCCGCAGGCAATCGCTCCCACGGCCGAAGTTCGGGATGACCGGTCCACCGGCGGCAACGCCCGGGCCGGTCACTTCAGGAGGTCCTCGCGCCTCACGACGCCCAGGGGCGCTCCGTCGGCACCCACGACGACGAGCGCGTCGCGGCGCTCGGCGATGAGGAGCGCGAGGGCGTCCCGCAGGCTCGTGTCCGCGGGCAGACGCGGCAGCCCGTCCTCCGTCGCAGGAGCGAGCGGCAGGTCGCCGAGCGTCTTCAGGGCGAGCGCCTTGAGCGCCCGGTCGCGGCCGACGAAGTCCGCCACGAAGTCGTCCACCGGGTGCTCGAGGATCTGCATCGGCGTGTCGTACTGGGCAAGCCGGCCCCCCTCGCGGAGGATCGCGATGCGGTCGCCGACCTTGATCGCCTCGTCGATGTCGTGCGTGACGAAGACGACGGTCTTGCGCAGCTCCCGCTGGAGCCTGAGGAACTCGTCCTGCAGCCGCGAGCGCACGATCGGGTCGATGGCGCCGAACGGCTCGTCCATCAGCATCAGGGTCGGGTTGGCGGCGAGCGCTCGTGCCAGCCCTACGCGCTGGCGCTCACCGCCGGAGAGCTGCGCGGGGAAGCGCTTCGCGTACGAGGGGTCGAGCCCGACGAGGTCGAGCAGCTCGGCGGAGCGCTCCTTGATCCACGAGCGCGGCCGGCCGAGCAGCTTGGGCACGGTGCCGATGTTCGCCTCCACCGTCATGTGCGGGAAGAGGCCGACCTGCTGGATGACGTAGCCGATCGAACGGCGAAGCTCGGTGAGGTTGTGGTCGCGGATCGACCGGTCGTCGATGCGGATGTCGCCACTCGTGAGCTCGATCAGCCGGTTGACGAGCTTGAGCGCCGTCGTCTTGCCGCCTCCCGAGGGCCCGACGAGGACGCAGATGTCCCCCGCCGACACGGTGAGCGAGAGCTGGTCGACCGCCGCGCCGTCGCGGCCCTGGTAGACCTTCGTCGCCTCGTCGAAGACGAGCTCGGCCGCCGCGCTGGGCATGGGGGAATCTTCTACGAGATGAGGGTCTCGAGGCCGACTGTAAGGCCCGGCGGCAGCTCGTCGAGCTTCTCGAGCGCCAGCATGACCCCGTCGGCGAACGACTCACGGCCCGTCGTGTCGTGGCGGATCGTGAGCAGCTGACCCTCGCCGCCGAAGATGACCTCCTGGTGCGCCACGAGCCCCGGCAGGCGCACGGAGTGGATCGCGGTGTCGCCGCCGATCAGGTCCGCGGTCGCCCTGGCGGTGCCGGAGGGTGCGTCCAACTTGCGCTCGTTGTGCAGCTCGACGATCTCGGCACGCGGGAAGTGCGCGGCCGCCTCGCGCGCGAAGCGCATCATCAGCACTGCGCCGATCGAGAAGTTCGGCGCGACGAAGAGCCGCAGCTCCCTCTCCGCCGCGAGAGCGCCGAGCTCGGCCGGCTCCCAGCCCGTCGTGCCCACGACGCAGGAGACGCCCTGTTCGAGCGCGGCACGGACGTTGGCCGGCGCCGCGTCGGGCGTCGTGAAGTCGACGGCGGCGTCGCAGCCGCTCGCGTCGGGCTCGTCGCCGAGCTCGATCCTGCGCACCTCGTGCCCTGCCGCCTCGAGCCGGGCCACGATCGCCGCGCCGGCCTTCCCGTCCGCGCCGAAGAACGCGATCTTCACGCGGCTGCCTGCTCGACCAGCGTCGCGCTCGCGCGGCCGACGGCCGAACGGAATCGCGCCTCGTCGGGCCCGACACCCGCCGCCGCGAGCCGTTCGGACGGCAGCAACGCAGCGGCCAGCTCCGCAAGCTCGTCGGCCTCGACCGCGTCGATCTCGGCGATCACGCGCTCGAGCGTCAGCAACTCGGTGTCGGTCACGAGCGACTTCCCGAGCCGGCTCATGCGATTGGAGGTCGACTCGAGCGAGAGGACGATGCGTCCCTTGAGGTTCTCCTTCGCGCGCTCGAGCTCGCCCTTGCGCAGCCGCCCGGCGGCGATCTCGCCGATCTGCTCGACGCAGATCTCGACGCACGTCGCGAGGTTCTCCTCGCGGGTGCCGACGTAGACGCCGAGGATGCCGGTGTCCGTGTATTGCGCGCCGAAGCTGTAGACGGCGTAGGCCATGCCCCGCTTCTCGCGGATCTCCTGGAACAGCCGCGACGAGGCCGATCCGCCGAGGATCGAGTCGAGCAGTGAGGCTGCGAAGCGGCGGCGGTCGGAGCGCGAGATCCCGATCGCGCCGAGGCAGAGGTGGTACTGCTCCGTCTCCTTGCGCTGGAACCGGAGGCCGGGGCCGGGAAGCTGCGCGAGCGGCCGCCGCACCCGAGTGCCCGCGCGCGCAGGTGCGCCGGCGCGGCGCTCGCTTCGCTGCAGGAGCGCGACGAGGCGGTCGTGCTCGAGGTTCCCCGCCGCCGCGACGACGACGTTCCCGGGCGCGTAGGCCGTGCGGTGGTAGCCGGCGAGCGCGCGGCGGCTGACCGAGGAGATGACTTCGGCGGTGCCGATCACGGGCCGCCCGAGCGGATGGTCGCCGAAGACTGCCTCCGAGAAGAGGTCGTGCACGAGCTCCTGTGGGGTGTCCTCGTACATCGCGATCTCCTCGAGCACCACCTCGCGCTCCTGGTCGGCCTCCGCGAACGAGGGTGCGAAGACCATGTCGGTCATCACCTCGAGCGCCGTCTCGAGATGATGGTCGGGAACGCGCGCGTAGACGACGGTGTTCTCCCGCGAGGTCGCGGCGTTCAACTCGGCGCCCATGGCGTCGAAGGTCTCCGCGATCTCCTGCGCCTCGAACCGCCGCGAGCCCTTGAACAGCATGTGCTCGATGAAGTGCGAGACGCCCGCGCGGTCGGCACGCTCGTCGCGCGAGCCCACGTCGATCCAGAAGCCGAGGGCGACGGATCGCACACTCGCCACCCGCTCGGAGATGATCCGTTCGCCGGAGTCGAGCTCGCTCAGGACGACCTTCTGCACGGCCCGATCGTAGGCCAAAGGCCGAGTCCGAACCGGCCACGTCCGGTGCCAGGCACCGGCCGTGTCCAGCGGAGACAGCTACGCGCGCGCGACGAAGCGGAGAACGGTGCCGTTCCGCTTCGCGTCGTACAGAGCCTCGTCGGCGAGACGGAACAGCGTCTGCGCGTCGCTCGCGTCCTCGGGACAGGACGCGCAGCCGAAGCTCGCGCTGAGATTGGCGGCCCACGGCTCACCGCCGGCGGCCAGGTTCCCGAGTAGCGTCTCGACCCGCGCCACGACCTGACGCGCATCCTCCTCCGTCGCCTCCGCGACGAGGACGGCGAACTCGTCGCCGCCGATGCGGAACGCGTCGTCCGGCTTGCGCAGCGACTCCGTGAGCACGTTCGCGAACGTGACGAGCGCGTCGTCTCCGCAGGCATGGCCGAAGCGGTCGTTGAGCTGCTTGAAGCCGTCGAGATCGGTGACCACGAGCCCGAAGCTGCGGTTGTACCGCACAGCCCGGGCGACCTCGGCCTCGAGGCGGGTGACGAAGGCGCGCCGGTTGAGCAGGCGCGTGAGCGGATCGTGGTCGGCGAGGAACCTGAGCTCGCCGAGATGCCGGCCGGAGACGAGAGCGGCGGCGGCGTCATTGGCGAAGATCCGGAGTGCCTGGAGGCGATCTGCCGACGGCACCAGCCGGTCGGACGGGTTGTCCACCCAGATGATCCCGAGCAGCGCGCCCTGTCCGTCCTGGAGAGGAACGATCAACCAGTGCCGGTTCCACGCC
>Ga0207693_10000575_pt1 | contig 33031 bp, 33 predicted proteins | sample LARL81metaG_FD_184347 | JGI IMG/M metagenome (GOLD analysis project Ga0207693, IMG submission 184347) | Corn, switchgrass and miscanthus rhizosphere microbial communities from Kellogg Biological Station, Michigan, USA - LAR L8-1 metaG... | ecosystem: Host-associated > Plants > Roots >... | reverse complement strand
GGCTCCTTTCGAGATGTCGTCCCGGGTTCCCGGTCGCGGAAGCAGGCGTGCCAGCCCCATCAGACCCTTTCTTTCGTCTGATAGTAGCCGAACCCTTTAACGGTGAATATGCAGCGGTTTTTCGCTAGCCGGAAGAGTGATTCGGATAAGGAAGGACGAGTTCGAAGCGCGCGCCCGTCGGTTCGATCGCTTTGTAGATCAAATCGCCGCCTTGGGCCCTCGCAAACGACTGCGCAATCGAGAGCCCGAGCCCGGCGCCCTCGGCGGCGCCTGCCGTTTCCTCGCTCCGCGTGAATCGCTCGAACAACTGCGGCACGAATTTCGGATCGACTCCCGTCCCGCTGTCCTCGACCGCCAGCCTGAAATGCCGGTCCTCCCGCTCGGCCCGGATCCGCACGGGCGGATCGCCGTAGCGAAACGCGTTCGTGATCAGATTCGAGACGATTCGGTCGAAGGCCGCGACATCCGAGACCGCCTCGAGCTCGACGGGGATCACCAGCTCGATCGCCGCTGCTTGTTCGGGCACCAGAGACGCGACGAGGTCCTGCACGTGTCCTCGGACCCGGATCGGCTCCGGACGGATCCGGATCGCTTTTGCCTCGAGCCGCGAAAGGTCGAGCAGCTGGTCCACGAGCTGCCGCAGACGGTTGCTGTGGTCGTAGAGGACGCGGCGGAGATCGGCGATCTGCTCGTCATCGAGCTCATCGCCGCGGAGGTGGAGGGTGGCTCCGATCCCGTAGATGACCGCCGCCGGGGTGCGCAGCTCGTGCGAAGCGAGCGCGATGAAGCTCGTCTTCACCTCGTCGAGACGGCGAAGCTCCTCCTGGGCGATTGCGCGCTCGAGGAAGGAGGCCACGAGTGCGCCGATCGTGCGCAGCAACTCCGCCGCGCTCGAGTCCAGCTCGAACGGCTCGCCCCCATGGTCGGCGGTGAGGAAGCCGATGCACCGGTCATGGCTGAACAGGGGCAGGACGAGAACTCCGCGAGCGCCGTACGCCTCCGCGACCCCGGGCGGTAGGCCGTGTTCAGCGGAGACGTCTTGGATGAAGACGAGGTCGCCACTCTCGAGCGCACGCTTGAAGATCTGCCAGTCGTCGAGGCTCGGGGAGAGCTGCCTGAGCTCGTCCGGGGAGATGCCGTGCGCCGAAAGCAGCTCGAGCTTGTCCGTCTCCGAATGGAAGCGTGAGATTCCAGCTCGTCCGAAGCCGAACGTCTCGGCGACGCTCGCGCAGATTCGGTCCAGCAGTTCGCCGGCTTCTCGGACTCCCTGGGCAGACCGCGCAAGGTCGCGGACAGCGGCGAGCCCTGGCCGCAGCTCGCTCATTTCAGCGTCGTATTTTACTCAGGCGGCCGTCTAATCCGCTTCGCCGTCCCAGTAGTCGAGCCGCTCCGCCCTGATGATCACGCCGACACCGCGGAAATTGAGCTTGTTCGAGCGCGGGTAGTAGGCGATGTCGTTCGGATCACGGGTTCCGTACGCGAGCATCGTCAAGCCCTCGTCGCCGCCGCGAAACGCATGCGCTACGCGCGTGGCCGCCGGCCGGGCAACAACATGACCGCGGCTGACGGCGTGCTCCTCGTCGCCGAGCAAGCAGACGCCGTCTCCGTCGAGGATTACGAACATCTCCTCCTCGAGAGAGTGGCAGTGCGGCGGACAGCTCAGCTTGCCCGGCGGAATCCGGTTGTAGTTGATGCCGGTCTTGACCGAGCCGGCTGCGACGCCGAGGTCTCGCCCTTCGACGCTGACGTCGCCCTGGCCCCATGGTTCGGGCTCCAGCTCGTCGATGTTCACGATCCCCTTGGGCCGAGGGCTCGGCGACGGAAGGTCGGGATCGGGGAGCTCTCCCTCGAGATCCCACTGGTGCCGCCCGTCGACGTCGATGATCGCAGGCCCGACCCGCATCACGCTCAGTCGTGGGAAGTACGCCAAGACGTTGTCGGGGCCGACGCCGAACGCGAGGACGTCGAGCCCGTCGTCGCCTGCGACGAGCGTGTGAGCCTCCCGCTCCGGGAGGTGAACGAGGCAGTCGCCGGCCCGGACCTCGTAGGTGCGGTCTTCGTTCCGCGCGCGTTGCCACGAGAGGCCCGAGCCGCCCAGGACGAAGAAGATCTCTTCGTCGCTTTCGGTATGCAGCGGTGTGGAACGCTTGCCGGGGTCGACGCGAATCCGGTTCATCCGTATGCGCACGGAGCCGACGGCTCGGGAGATCGGTGTCCACTCGCTGCTGATCGACCCGGCGCTGTCGTGCTCGGCTTGGAGGTCGTCCCAGCTGGCGACGTGATCCGTCACGACGCGATTAGACCATGGGCGCAACCCCCGCGTCGTGGGCAATCCGGCACCGCTCCAGAGCCTCGGCAGCGAGGCCGGTGCCGTCGCGTTCTGACTCGATCCAGGCCTCGCCCTCGCGCAGCAACTCGCGGACCTCGGCAAGCAGGTGCTTTGGCCCCGCCCCCTCGCGCTCCAGCGCCTCGATTCGCTCGAGCCGGTGCATGACTGCCCGCGCTTCGTCCATGCCTCGAACGTAACGGCTGCATCCGCACCGGACCGTGTCGGCTTCGTGACAGTTCAGTTACGCCACGGCCGTGAGGGAGCGCCTGGGCCGAGCCCGCAACCCGAGCAGCGACTCGTCGAGCGCGGCCAAGAGCGCGGCTCGATCGCCGTGGAGCAGCGTCTCGACGAGCGCGCGTCTGACCGCGTCCACCGTCGACGGCTTCGCCGGCTCGCCGCCCACGAGCGCGCGCAGGCGTTCCAACTGGTCGGCCCGTTCGCGCGCGGTCTCGCCGAGCAGCAGCGCCGTTCGGACGGTCGCCGCCCAGAGGCCGTCGGCTCCGCCCAGCAGCGCCATCAAGGCCTCGCGCAACTGCTCGGAACGGAACGGCTCCGTGGCGAAGAGCGAGAGCTCCCAGCGATCGAGCGCCTCGGCCAGGTCGGGGTCTTCGTCTGCATTCGAGATCCGATCCAGCAGCTGGCCGGCGAGGTTGCCGCGGAAGGAGTCGAGCCGCGAGGGCTCGCCCGGCGGCTGGGTCGCCGCGATGGGCAGCATCGGACGGATCCCGTAGGGGCGCCAGTCCAGCCGTTCGAAGAGCACGGGCCCGGCGGCGACCGCCGCGGTGGTCGCCAGCCGCAGCGCTGTGACGGCGTCCGCGAGCTCGGCAGGCGCGTCCGGCGGGGCGGTCTCCGCGGCCTCGAGGGGACGCTCGAGCTCGAGGACGCAAACCCGGTCGAGCTCCCGGCCGAATGCCGGCGGCAGGAGGCGTGCCGCGTCGGGCCACGATGCCGCGAGCTCTCCGGCCGCCGCGACGCGAACGCGGATCCCGCGGCCGAGCTCGATCTGGCTCCCGGCCCCGAGCCCGACCAGCGGCGCGACCGATGCGTAAGCCCTTCGGCTCCCGAAGAGCGAGCGCTCGAGCCCGGTGTAGGCCCGGTCGAAGACCGCGTCGTTCCAGTCGAAGCCGCCACAGTGCTCCGCGACGTCGGTCAGGAGCGGCAGCAGGACGGTGCGGATCAACGCTCCGTTGTCGCTTCCCTCGTCACCTGCGTGTGCGCGCGCGAAGATCGCCGCAGCTGGTTCGCGGCGCAGCTCCTCGAGTGCGGTCAGCGCATCAGGGAGCGCCGCGAGGCGGCCGGCCCGCGCTTCGATGTAACTGCCGACCCGCGGCCGGTACTCGTAGAGAGGCCGCTTGCCGCCGTCGTGCGCCTCGAAGGAGAACTGCAGCTCTGCGCCTGCCTCGACGTCCTGCGTGAGCAAGGCAAAGCCCGCGAGCCCGAAGAGGCGCAGCGAGCGGTAGAGGTGCGGAGCACGCACGGCCACGAGTTGCGGTTACGCCTTCTACACCGCCTCTCCTCTACAGCCGGATCCCGGTTCGCGCGCTATCGTCGGTGCCGTTGAGTCGGGGTCACCGTTGCTGGCGGGCTCCGGGCCTCTGCCTGCCGGGTCGGCCGCGTCCGCTACGTCTTCGCCCGTGCGCCGCGAGGGCTCGTGGTCGCCGAGTCGCCGAAGCCGCGCACGCGCCTACTCAACCACGGCCGCGTCAACCTGATCGTCAGTCGTGGTCCGAAACGGCGTTGATCGAGCCGCCTCGCGGCTGGCACTGCGGGCACCAGTAGGCGATGCGGTTGTCGTCGCCCTGTCCGCGCGCCTCAATCGGGGTACCGCAGCGTCGGCAACCGCGGCCGGCGCGGTTATAGACCACGCGGCGGCCTCGGCCGATCTCGACAGAGGCGGTCATCAGTTCATGTGCGGCCTCGAGGACCGCGCGGAGCTCTTCGTCGGAGACCTCGGCGACGGGAAGCCAGGGCGAGACACGCACTTTCCAGAGCGACTCGGCCTTCCAGACGTTGCCGATTCCGGCTACGAGCCTCTGGTCGAGGAGAGCGTCGCCGATCGCGCGACGCGGATTGCGCCGCAGATTCGCGATCATTGCGCCCAGATCCGGCGGCTCGCCGAGGATGTCGGGGCCTAGGCGACGGATCGCGCGGTCGTCGAGCTCGAGCACCGGTCCGTTCCAAAGCACGGCCTCGTGCTCGGCACCTCGAAGGATCAGCCAGGGCCGGCCGAAGAGTTTCGAGCCTCTGGCGCGGACCTGCCAGCGGCCCGACATACGCAGGTGGCTACGGAGAACGACGCCGTCCTCGAAGTGGAGCACGAGGTTCTTGCCGGTCGCCTCGACCTCGAGCAACCGGCGGCCGTCGAGCCGCTCAGCGAGCCGCTTGACTGCGGCCCGCGGGTGTGGCGTCTGGACCTCGACCCGTTCCCCGACAAGCACCTGCAGCCGCCGGGCGGCGCGCGCCAGGGAATCGCCCTCCGGCATGTTCTCAGCGTACTTTCGGAGCGCCACTTGCTACCCTCGCCAACCGGGATGCGGCGGCATCTGCTGATCGGAGCCCTCGCCGCAGCGGTTCTCGCCGCCACTGCCAACGCATCCTCGACGCAGACTCCGCTTCTGATCTCGGCGAAATCGGTGCACCAGCACCTCGTGCTCGTCGCTCGGTTCGGCGACCTGAGCCCACTCGGCGTTCGCGTCGCGGCACGTCCGACCACGGGTCAAGACGGCGCCCTCCTGGCGGCGAACGTGCGCTTGAGCGCGCGCTTCGTGGGCGTGCAGGCCGGGAGCGGAACCAAGCGCTGGCGAAGCGCCCACAAGCTCAAGCCGGGGGTCTACTGGGCGCAGGTCTCCGGCCTAGAGACCGACGGTGTGACGGATTGCCCTCCGAAGATACGGAACTGTCTGACGCACTGGTCGAATGTTCGCCGGGTCGAGCTACGTCCCTGAGAATCGACGGGCACCCGAAAGCGCCGTGAATCGGCGTCCGGCCGGATTGCGCGGGTGACTAAGGCCGCAGGACGGCGCGGCGCGGGCCGGGGAGGAATCCGGCCTCGATGAGAAGCGGCATCGCCTCGCTGTCGGTAACGGGCTCGCCGTCGAAGCGTTCGACCGCGAGCCGCTTCAGGCCTCGCGCGCGCACGTGCGCAACGAGCGCCTCCAGCGCCGGCCTGAGCCAGGTGTCGTCCGGATCGCGCAGCGGGACGAGCGAGCGGCCGCCGCGCTCGACGAACAAGGCCGGCTCGCCCCCCAGCAGGACAACGTGTGCGCCGGCGACTCGCGCGGCGCGCGCCCCGGCCCGCTTCGGCCACGGCAGCGCTGCGCCGTACGGCTGCGCCGGATCGGCTGCCGCGAGCACGAGCGCGTCGGGCTCCTCGTCCTCGCGGGGACGCAGCTCGCGCAGCCGCTCGACGGCGCCGCCGAGCGCGAACTGCGCCCCGCCCAGGCCCTCGACGAAGTAGCCCCGCCGGCAGAGCCCGAGCGTCTCGAGCGCTTTCAGCTCAGCGTAAACGGCGCCGTAGCCGCCGGGGATCCCTTCACCGCGGACGCCGTCGCGAGTGACGATTCCCTGGCGCTCGAGCAGCAGCTCCGCAAGGGCCCGCCGGTCCTGCCGCTGGCCCGCGAAGAGCCGCTCTGTCCGCGACCACCGGCCCTGCGTCGCGGTGATCTCGCTCGCCCGGCGCCGGGAGAACCGGCGCGGCCGTCGCTGCGGCTTGGGCACGCCGTAGCGGCGGCCGGCGCGCAGCGGCTGCCAGGCGTCGTTCGTCACCTCGCCGGCCCAGACGAGATCCCAGAGGGCTGGCAGCGCCTCCTCCGTCTCGAGCCCGGTCTCCGCCAGCAGGTCGAACCAGAAGAGCGCGCTGCCGTCGAGGGCGGCGCGCAGCCGGTCGTGGAGCTCACCTTCAGGTCGGTCGGCCGCGGCGACCTGGCCCAGCACGGGAGCGTCCTCGCGGAAATAGACGGCAACCCGGTCGAGCCCGGCGCCGACCCAGACGACCTCGCCAGATGCGCAGAGCTGGTCGAGTTGCGCGGGCGCGTACCCGGGGATGCGGCGCGGCAGCACCTCAGACTCCCAGAGCGAGACCGGCAGCGCCAGCGCCTGTAGCGGCACGAGCGCCTCACGGAGCGTCGCCCGCCGATCAATTCCGTGCCAGCTCGGTAGGAAGCGCCCGAGGGTCGCCTGCTCCGCGGGCTCGACCTCCTTGCGCAAGGCCGCGAGCGAGGCCCGCCGCAGCCGCCTGAGAACGTCGGCGTCACACCACTCGCGCTCGGTCCCGCCCGGGCGCAATTCGCCGCGGACGAGCACCTCCTCGCGCTCCAGTTCGTGGAGAACCGCTGCGACGTCAATCCCGAAGCGCTCCCTCGCCTCGGCGGTCGTGAACGGCCCGCGTCCCTTCGCGTAGCGCAGCACCAGGCCGCGCAGCGGTTGCTCGCCCCCCTCGAGGTAGACGTCCGGCAGACCCGACGGGGGCATCACGCCGAGCGCGTCGCGATAGCGCCCGGCGTCCTCCACGGCGATCAGGCGCTCCTCGCCGGTGATCCGCACGCGCAGCGCCCGACGCTCGGCCTCGAGCACGGCCGCCTGCGCCTCGTCGAACTCGCCGACCCGGAGATCGCCGCGCAGCCGCAGCAGGTCGTGCAGTTCGTCCGGATTCCGCGGGTCGCCGCGGAGCTGCCCCTCCACCTCCTCGACCGCGTCCGCGTCGAGCAGCTCACGCAGTTCCTCCTGGCCGAGCAGCTCTCGCAGCAGCTCACGGTCGAGCGACAGCGCCTGCGCCCGCCGTTCGGCGGGAGGCGTGTCGTCCTCGTACATGTAGGTCGCGACGTAGTCGAAGAGCAGCGAGGCCGAATAGGGCGAAGCGGACGGTGTCTCGACCTCGACGAGGTCGAGCTGCCGTGTCCGCAATCCCTGCAGCAACCGCTTCAGCGACGGCAAGTCGAAGACGTCCTGCAGGCACTCGCGGTAGGTCTCGAGCATGACCGGGAAGGCGGGGTACTTGCGCGCCACCTGCAGGAGCGACTGCGCCTTCAGGCGCTGCTGCCAAAGCGGCGTCCGCTGGTCGGGCCGCCGGCGAGGGATCAGCAGCGACCGCGCGGCGTTCTCGCGAAAGCGCGCACCGAACAGGGCGGAGTCGCCGACCTCGTTGACGACAAGCTCCTCGATCTCCTCAGGGTCGATCACAACGAGATCGCTCGGCGGCGGCGCGTCTGCATCCGGGAGATGGATCGCAATCCCGTCGTCAGACCAGATCGCGTTCGCGTCGAGCCCGAGCGACTCCCGCACGCGGGCCGCGAGTGCCAGCGCCCAGGGCGCATGCACCCGGGCTCCGAACGGAGTCAGAATGCAGAGCCGCCAGTCTCCGATCTCGTCGCGAAACCGCTCGACTACCACGGTTCTGTCGGACGGAACCGCCCCGGTCGCGGCTTCCTGCTCTCGCAGGAACCCTAGGAGGTTGTTGGCAGCGCGCTCGTCCAGGGCATGGTCCTGTCGGAGCGTCTCTAGCGCTTTCGCTTGCGAAAGCGCGAGTACCCCGCGCGTAACCGCCCCAACCGCCTCGCCCAGCTCGTACGGACGCCCGACGCCCTCGCCCTTCCAGAAGGGAACGGCCCCGGGAACCCCGGGCGCAGGCGAGACGAGCACGCGGTCGCGCGTGATCTCCTCGATCCGCCAGCTCGAGGCGCCGAGCAGGAACGTCTGACCTGCGCGGGCCTCGTAGACCATCTCCTCGTCGAGCTCGCCGACCCGGCCGCCGCCGTCCACGAGGTGGACGCCGAAGAGGCCGCGGTCTGGAATCGTCCCGGCGTTCGTGACCGCAAGCCGTCGAGCCCCCTGCCGCCCGCGGACAACGCCGCCCGTGCGGTCCCAGACGATTCGGGGCCGAAGCTCTGCGAACTCGTCCGACGGATAGCGGCCGGCGAGCATGTCGAGAACGTTCTCGAGCTGGACGCGCGAGAGCTCCGTAAACGGGTACGCGCGGCGAATGAGCTGGTGGAGCTCACCAACGTCGATTTCCTCGTCGGCGCAGATCGCGACAATCTGCTGCGCGAGCACGTCGAGCGGATTGCGCGGGATCACGGTCTCCTCGATCGCGCCCTGACGCATCTGCTTGGCGACGACCGCCGCCTCGAGCAGGTCGGCGCGGAACTTGGGAAAGATGCGCCCCTTGGAGACGGCGCCGAGCTCGTGGCCGGCGCGGCCGATCCGCTGCAGCCCGCGGGCAACCGACTTCGGGCTTTCGACCTGGATCACGAGGTCGACTGCACCCATATCGATTCCGAGCTCGAGCGACGAAGTCGCGACGAGGCAGGGGATCTCGCCCTTCTTCAACAGCTCCTCGACCTCGAGCCGCTGCTCTCGCGCGACCGACCCGTGATGGGCACGCGCGATCTCGACCGGCTCGTCGCGCCCCTCGTTGGCCAGCTCGTTCAGCCGCAGCGCCAGGCGTTCCGCAAGGCGGCGGTTGTTGACGAAGACGATCGTGGAGCGGTGCTCGGAGACGAGCTTCAAGATCTCGGGGTAGATCGAGGGCCAGACCGAGTTGAACGACCCCTCTTCCGGCACCGTCATGTCCTCCAAAGGCACGACGATCTCGAGGTCGAGCTCCTTGGCGCGGCCCGCGTCGACGAGCTGGATCTCGCGGCCGCCCGCGACGAAACGTCCGATCTCCTCCAGCGGCCGCTGCGTGGCCGACAGTCCGATCCTCTGGACAGGTCCGGGGACCCGGTCGCCGGACCTGACCAGGCGCTCGAGCCGCTCGACCGACAGCGCGAGGTGAGCCCCCCGTTTCGTGCCGGCAACGGCGTGCACCTCGTCGAGAATCAGCGTCTCGACCCCGCCGAGGATCTCCCGCGCTTGCGAGGTCAGCATCAGGAACAGCGACTCCGGCGTCGTGATCAGGATGTCCGGCGGGTGGCGGAGCATCCGCTGGCGCTCCTTCTGCGGCGTGTCGCCGGTACGCACCGCCACAGTCAGCTCCGAGCGCAGCCCCGCGAGCGGCCCGCGGAGGTTGCGCTCGATGTCGTAGTTGAGGGCCTTCAGCGGCGAGACGTAAAGGAGCCTTAGCCCCCGACCAGGCTGAGGCGTCAGCTTGTCGATCCCGTAGAGAAACGCTGCGAGCGTCTTCCCTGAGCCGGTCGGGGCCTGGATCAGCGTGTGCTCACCGGTCGCGATCGCGGGCCAGCCGAGCGCCTGCGCGGGTGTCGGCTCGGTGAAGGTGCGCTCGAACCAGGCGCGCGTTTCGGGACTGAAAGGCGCGAGCGGGTCCACCACCCCAGCCTAGCCTCGGGCTACTTCCCGCCGTAGACGAAATACAGGGTCAACGCGATCGCGAGAACGATCAGGACGACCGCGGCGGAGACGAGGCCGACGCCTGTGATCGCAATCAGAGGCGTCCGAGCACTCTCGCCTTTCTCCGCCTCCTGCTCGAGCGCCTTTGCGGTCTCGATCGGATGCTCCAGGTCCTCGACGATCTCCTTGGCCTTGTCGACCGGATCGGTCATGCGCTCGACAATAGCGCGCCCGCGGCGCTGCCTACGCTTGCTCCATGCGCGTCAACGTGAAAGGGATCAGCGGTTCCGGCAAGACCACCTTCTCGCGCGAACTGGCCGAGCGACTGGACGTCCCGTACCTCGAGCTCGACGCGGTTCATCACATTGGACCGAACTGGACCGAGGCGACCTCGGAGGAGCTGCAGGTGAGCGTCCGCGACTTCATGGCGAGCGTGCCGGACAGCTGGGTGATCGACGGCAACTACGAGAGCAAGCTCGGCGATCTCGTCGTCGACGCCGCGGATCAGATCGTCTGGCTCGACCTGCCACTTCGGGTATCGATGCGGCGCCTCTGGCGCCGCACCGCCTCCCGGGTCCGCGCCGACGTCGAGCTGTGGGGCGGCAACCGCGAACGCTGGCGCACCGCTCTGCTCGGCTGGAACTCGCTCTTTGCCTACGCGTTGCGGTCCTGGTTCCGCCACCGCCGCGAGCTCCCGCGCAAGTTCGCCGGCGATCCCCGCTTCGTCCGGCTCCGTTCGGCCGACGAGGCCCGCGGCTGGCTCGAGGCACAGCGGTAGGAACGTCGGCGAGCGCGATGCTGGACGCCATGGCCGAGCCGCCGAGCGGCACCATCACGCTCCTGTTCAGCGACATCGAGGGCTCCACGCTCCTGCTACGTCGGCTCGGGGACGGCTACACCGGGCTTCTCGCCCGTCACCGTCAGCTCCTGCGTGAGGCCTTCGAGCGGAGGGGACACCTCACCTCGCTCGACAAGGCCCGGCGCACCCGAGCGGATCTAGAGCGCTAGGCTCTCGGCGATGGCGACGAAGACGAAGCCGGACCGCCTGTACTACACCGGGAACGACGAAGCCGACCGGCTGATCGCAAAGGAGCCGTTCGCCCTGCTGATCGGCTTCGCGCTCGACCAACAGGTGCCGGTGCCGACGGCGTTCAGCGGGCCGCTGAAACTGAAACAGCGGCTGGGAACGCTCGATCCGGGCGAGATTGCCGCAACGGATCCGGCCAAGGTCGAGGCCGCGTTTCGCGAGAAGCCGGCGATACACCGCTTCCCCGGCAACATGGCGCGCCGGGTGCAGGAGCTCGCCTCGATCGTCACCCACGAGTACGGCGGCGATGCTGGACAGCTCTGGAACGCGGCATCGGACAGCGGCGAGCTGCACCGGCGCCTGAGGGAGCTGCCGGGCTTCGGCGAGATGACGATCAAGTCGCTCAGCGCCGTGCTCGCGAAGCGGTTCGACGTCGAGGCGGCTCACGAGCTGGCGCCCAACCACCCGACGCTCGGCGACGTCGATTCGCCCGAGGCGCTCGAGGCGTACCAGGCCAAGAAGCGCGCGCACAAGGCGAAACTCAAGGCCCAGCGCCAGTAGCGCCGATAGACGGGGTATGCGCGCCGCCCGCGTCCTCGTCACCGTTGTTGTCGTCGCCGGTCTCTCCGGCTCGGCTGCTGCACTGCGGCTTCCGAGCGCGCCGCGCTGCTCGATCTTTCCACGCTCGAACCCCTGGAACCGGCGCGTCGACAAACTCCCGCTCGCGCCGAATTCCGCCACGCTGATCCGCTCGATCGGGCTCGACACCGGACTCCACGCCGACTTCGGTTCCGGCACCTGGGACGGCGGGCCGATCGGGATCCCGTTCGACGTCGTCACCCGCACGACGCCGCGGGCGAAAGTCTCCTTCGAGTACGCGGACGAGAGCGATCGCGTCGGCTATCCGATTCCGAAGCGGGTCCACATCGAGTACGGCAGCGACCACCACGCGCTGCTCGTCGACCGAGACGCGTGTCGGCTCTACGAGCTCGGCGGGCTCACGCACTCAGTTGGCGGCTGGAATGCGTGGGCCGGCGCGGCCTGGAGTCTCCGCTCGAACCGCGTCCGTCCGCCGACCTGGACCTCCGCTGACGCAGCCGGCCTGCCGATCTTCCCGGGGTTGGCACGTTGGGACGAGGCGAAGCGAGGCGTGATCGACCACGCGCTCCGCTTCACGGCGGCCCGGACGCGGCGGGCCTTCATCTACCCGGCGCGCCACTACGCCAGCTCCTCGAACGATCCCTCGTTGCCGCCGATGGGCCTGCGCGTTCGCCTGAAGGCGAGCTTCGACGTGGGGCCATTCCCACGCCAGGCTCGAATCGTGTTGCTCGCCCTGAAGCGCTACGGGATGCTGCTCGCCGACAACGGCTCGAACTGGTACATCAGTGGCGCCCCGAGCCCGGGCTGGTCGAACGACCAGCTGCACACACTCGGGCGCGTCAAGGGCTCGGACTTCGAGGTCGTGGACGCGTCCTCGTTGCGGCCACGGTAGAGGCCGTCGCGCCGCGCTCGCGACCGGCCACGGTGACAGTTCGTAGTGGACTGTCCACCCGAACTGCCTCAACCGGCCATGGCAACTGAAACAAAAGCGTGACTGTTCGTCCGCTGCGCTGGCCGTGGCGGACACTACGCGCGGCCGAGGTCCTTCAGCGCAACCCGAGCCGCTGAATACCCACACATCCCGTGGACGCCGCCGCCCGGAGGCGTGGCCGCCGAGCAGAGGTAGACGCCCTCGACCGGCGTCCGGTAAGGGACGAGCTTTCGCACGGGCCGGAAGAGCAGCTGGCCGAGGTCCATCGTTCCGGCGTTGAGGTCACCGCCGACAAGGTTCCGGTTGTGCGCCTCGAGCTCGGCCGGCCCCATCGTGTGGCGAGCGAGGATGAGCTCGCGGAAGCCTGGGGCGAACCGTTCGACTTGCGCCTCGATCCGCTCGGTCATGTCCTCGGAGGAGCCGTTCGGCACGTGACAGTACGCCCAGGCCGTGTGCTTGCCGGCCGGCGCTCGCGTCGAGTCGAAGAGACTGGTCTGCGCAAGCAGGACGAATGGCCGCTCGGCGGGACGGCCCCGCCAGGCACCCCACTCCGACGCCGAGATCTCGTCGAGGGAGCCGCCCAGGTGGACGGTGCCCGCGCGACGGCACTCCGCCGCGCGCCACGGGATCGGGCCGTCGAGTGCCCAGTCGAGCTTGAACGCGCCGGGACCGTGGCGGTAGCCACGGAGATGACGTGCGTAGCCTTCGCTCAGGCGTCCGCCGGCCAGCCGCAGCAACTCCTTCGGCACCACATCCGCGAGCACGACGTCCGCCCGCGGCAGCGAGTCGACCGGGCTGGCCGTCCGGATCTCGCCGCCGAGCTCGCGCAGCTTGGCCGCGAGTGCATCGGCCAGCCGCTGCGACCCACCCCGTGGGAACGGCCAGCCGACCACATGTCCGAGCACGACCAGCGCAAGGCCGAAGCCCGCGCTCGGCCGGCGCTCGAGCGGCAGCAGCGAATGGGCCGCGTGGCCGGCGAACCAGGCGCGAGTTCGCCCCTCGGCGAAGCGCTCCTCCGCGAGCGCGCGAGCAGACGAGAGCGCGCCCCGCAGAACGGCTGCGAGTCCGCGTGCCCCCAGCCGCTCGCCGAGACGAAGCACGGCGCGTGGCGAGATCGGAAACGGCCCGAGCAGCACACGCTCGACCTCCCGCCAGCCACCGACCAGCGGGCCGACCAGCTCTCGATACGCCTCCTCGTCCACCCCGAGCCCGGTCGCAGTCGCCAAGAGGCTGTGCTCGAGCAGAACAGCGGTCCCGTCGTCAAGCGGATGAGCGGCCGGCGCGTCGGGCTGGACCCAATCGACGTTCAGCTCGAGCGTACGAAAGAGCGGTGAGGCCAGCCCGAGTGGATGGACCGTAGAGCAGACGTCGTGCACGAACCCCGGCAGCGTCAGCTCGGCCGAGCGCAGGCCCCCGCCGAGCTGCTCTTCGGCCTCGTGCACCTCGACCTCGAGCCCCGCTCGAGCGAGCGTGATCGCTGCGGCGAGCCCGTTCGGCCCGGAGCCGATCACGACCGCCCGCCTCACGTTGCCCATACCGTCTCGAAAATCAAGTAACAGTCTGTTACTTGTCCGGCTTTTCGGCCCGGAGCCGCCCCAAGGCCGGGGCGAGCGCCTGCCCGCCTTTCAGCACCGGCTCGAACAAATCGCCGTGTTTCGCGACTCGGTCGAGGGCCTCGCGCCGGCCGAAGTCTCGCGGGCGAACTCGCTCCGTCAGCTCCTCCCACCGCAGAGGTGTGGAGACCGGTGCCCCCGGCTTCGGACGCACCGAGTAGACCGAGGCGATCGTCTTCCCGTGACCGTTCTGCCGGTGGTCGACGAGGACGCCGCGGCGCTTTTTCTTCAACCACTCGGTCGTCACGAGCCCGGGATGCCCGGCCTCGAGCTGTCGCGAAAGCAACTCGGCGAACTCGTACGTTTGCGGGAAGGTCGCCCTTCGGGTGATCGGCAGGAGGACGTGAATCCCGTCGGCGCCGCTCGTCTTCACATAGGAGCGCAGCTCCAGCTCCTCGAGCGCCCCGCGGATTAGGTGAGCGACTCGAATCGCCTCCGCGAAGCCGTCTCGCGAATCCGGCGGGTCGAGGTCGAAGAGCACGAAGTCGGGCCGGTCGGGCTTGTCGACCCGCGAGTACCAGGCATTCATGTCGATGCAGTTCATCTGCACCATCCACACGACCGCTGCGGGCTCGTTCACGAGGGTGAAGTCGACGAGCCGCGACCCCCCTTCGCGCGGCCACGTCCGGAACTGGCGCGTCGGGATCCACGACGGCTTGCCCTTCGGCGCCTGCTTGGCGAAATACGGCTGCCCGCGAATCCCGTAGGGGTAACGCTTGAGCGTGAACGGCCGTTCGCGCAGGTGCGGGACGATCGCGTCACCGATCGCGGCGTAGTACTCGGCGAGGTCGCCCTTGGTCACACCATCGCCGGGGAAGAGCACGCGGTCCGGATGCGTCACGCGTACCCGGCGGCGGCCGACCGGCAGCTCGAGGTCAGCCACGGCGCCCCCAGTAGAGCACGGTCGTGATCTTCAGCCCGGCCAGATCGACGACGCGCGAGTCCGCGCCGAGCCCGAGCACCCCAGCAGCGCGGTCGACGGCCTCCGGTGCGAACTCCGGCCGCGCAACGTCGTAGTCGGACGCGATCCGCCCGAAGCTGCGGGCCAGCTCAAACAACTCGAGTCCAATAGGCGACCGTGCGAATCGACCAGCGGTACCGAACGTCCGGAACGAGCTCGTGGAGGCGCGCGGCAAACTCCTCGCGATCCGCATCGGAGAGGGCCGCGATCGAGCTGACCGAGAGCATGTTCGCGAGCCACTGATCGCGCGTGCGGGTGACGGTCCGCTCGACTTCGGATTCCTGCAGCGGCTCGAACGGCCCTTTCGCGATCGGCTCGCGCCAGAAGCCGGAGAGCACCTTGCCGATGCCGGGGGCGCCGCCCTTGGCGAAGGCCACGTCGATAACGCGGTCCACGTCCTCTCCCATCGGTGGGTCGGGATCGCCGAAGTCCAGGTTCCACAAAATCACGAGCCCGCCCCGCGGGCGCAGCACGCGGACGATCTCGCCGACGCTCTCGTCGCTCGCAAACCAGTGGAAGGCCTCGGCCGTGAAGACGGCGTCGACCGAGGCGTCGGGCAGCGGAATCGCCTCCGCGGAACCTGCGAGCGACTCTGCCTCCGGCACGCCCTCCTCCAGTACGGCCCGCATCGCATCGTCCGGCTCGACTGCGATGACGCGCCCGAAGCGGGGCACGAGATCCCGGGTCAGCTTGCCGGTGCCGGCGCCGAGGTCGAGGACGGTCGCGTCCGAGCCGAGCTCCAACTCGCCGGCGACACGGTCGATCAGCTCCTCCGGCCACCGCGGCCGGCCGAGCTCGTACTCGCGAGCGCTGTTTCCGAACGCGTCGGCCGGCGCTTCCTTAGCCAACGCCGGTTGACAGGAGCGTGCGTTGCTCGTTGACCATTTCGCGAGCGATCACAAGCCGTTGGATCTGGTTCGTGCCCTCGTAGATCTGCGTGATCTTCGCGTCCCGCATCATCCGCTCAACCGGATACTCCTGCATGTAGCCGTAGCCCCCCAGGATCTGGACCGCGTCGGTAGTGACCTCCATCGCCACGTCCGTGCAGTAGAGCTTCGCCATCGCCGAGATCTTCGTCAGGTCCGACCCGTCGACGCCGTCATCGATCATCTGCCCGCACTTGTAGAGAAGCCCCCGCGCGGCCTCGCACTTCGTCTCCATGTCGGCGAGCGTCGCCGCGATCAGCTGGTGCTGGGCGATCGGCTTCCCCATCGTCTCGCGCGACTTGGCGTAGTCGAGCGCGTAGTCGGTCGCGCCTTGCGCTAGCCCGAGCCCCTGCGCGCCAATGCCGGGCCTGGAGCGGTCGAGAATCCTCATCGCGATCCGGAAGCCCTCGCCTTCCTCGCCAAGCAGATTGTCGGCCGGGACCCGCATGTCGTTGAAGAAGAGCTCCCCCGTTGTGGAGCCTTTGATCCCCATCTTCGGCTCGATCCGGCCAACCTCGAAGCCCGGCGTGTCCGCTTCGACGACGAAGGCCGAAATGCCGGCGTGACCGGCCTCCGGGTCGGTCTTGGCGAAGACGACGTAGAGACCCGCGACTCCGGCGTTCGTGATGAAGCGCTTGGAGCCGTTGAGCACGTAGTCGTCGCCGTCACGACGCGCCTCCGACCGCATCGCCGCCGAGTCGGAGCCCGAACCGGGCTCGGTCAGCGCGTAGGCGGGCAGCCACTCACCGCTCGCGAGCTTGGGGAGGAACTGCTGCTTTTGCTCCTCGGTGCCGGCGAGCTTGATCCCGAGCGACCCGAGCTCCTGCACGGCGAGGATCAGGCCGCTCGTCGCGCAAACCTTCGAAACCTCCTCGATCGCGACCAGTGTCATCAGCGCGCTCGCCCCGGCGCCCCCGTACTCCTCGTCGAACATGAGCCCGAAGAGGTCGTGCTCGCGGAAGAGCTCGACCACGTCCCAGGGGAACTCGGCGCTCTTGTCGATCTCGGCCGCCCGCGGCGCGATCCGCTCGCGAGAGAGCGCGCGGATCAGGTCGCGGATCTCGCGCTGCTCGTCGCTCAGCACCTCATGGGACACGTTGGCGATTGTAGGCACTCGAGGGCTCAACCAAGGCGGCCCCGCGGCCGATAACGGGGAACACTGTGGCCTTCAACCTCCCCCTCCTCTTGGTCCCGTTACCGGCGCTGGTGATCGGGCTGCTGCTGGCCGTCGGCGCCTTCTAGCCGGCGTACTCGAACGTCGACTCGTAGCCACAGACGCCGCGGTATTCGAACCCGAGCGACCCGGCGTCCACCTCGAGCGCCTCGGCGACGACCTCGCGTCCCGTCCGTTCGTGCCCGGGAATCACGCAGGTCACCGTCTCCAGTCCCGCGTAAAGCGCCGAGACACGCACGCTGACCTTCCCGCCGGCTCGAAACCAGCCGCGGCCCGGTGTGTGGTCGATCTCGATCCGCGCCGGCTCTGCACCGAGAGGATTGCTCGCCTTCCATGCCCAGGGAAAGTGCTCGAGCACCGTGCCGCCGAGCCCGCCGGAGAAGATCTCCTCGAGCGCCTGACGCTGCGCCGCGTTGCCGCGCTCGTCGACGAACATCGCGAAGGACCATGGCGAGCCTTCCTCATCGTCGCTGTAGCGCGTGGCGATCACTACCCCGAGCCCGGCCAGATCGATTCCGTCCGCCTCCCCGGCGTCGATCGACCAGGAGAGGGCGCCGTCGCAGATCCGGTGCGTCGAGCGGCCGCCCGGCCGTCCGTCGATCCTCCGGCACGGGCACGGGGCTTCGCAGTTGCAGGACTCGAGGTACGTGCCGCGGACGCGGTAGGCCATCAGGGAACGTGAAGGCCCGGCACCCACGACGGAGCGAACGCGCCGCCGAGAAGCACTGTCGGGAGCAGGATCGGGCGTGGTAGCAACATCGGCGGGTGTCAGATGATCGTGAGGACCTGCCGGGCGGTCAAGTCGGCGTACGCTTGCTCCGGTGATTCTCGAGAACGGCATCGTCCGGACAATGGAGCCGTCGCTGCCGACGGCACGCGGCCTGGCAATCGCGGGTGAGTGGATTGCCGGCGGCGTCGGCCCGCACGAGTCGGCGCTCGCGAGCCCGGAACGCGTCGACCTCGGCCGCCGGTGTGTCGTGCCCGGCCTCACCGACTCGCACGTCCACTTCCCGACCTGGGCCCTGGCACAGCGGGAGGTCCGGCTCGAGGACACTCGCTCGCTCGACGAGGCGCTTGCGCGGGTTCGCGCCGCGCTCCCCGCTGTGCGCCCGGGCGGCTGGCTGCTCGGCCGCGGCTGGCGGAGCGGCGACTGGCAGCCGCGGATCGAGCCGACGAAGAAGCCGCTGGACGAGCTCGCCGGCGAGACGCCGGTCGCGTTGATGGCCCGCGACTCGCACTCGGTCTGGCTCAACTCCGCCGCGCTTGGACGGGCAAACGGCGACCTGCAGGTTCCGGGCGGCATCGTCGAGCTGGACGAACGCGGTGAGCCGACCGGCGTCCTTCGCGAGGAGTCGTGCTGGCACTTCCGGGACGCCTACATCGAGTCGACCGACGAGGAGTACGTGGAGGCGATGCGCGGCGCGATCAAGCTCGCCAACTCTCGCGGCGTCACCGCGGTCCACGACAAGGACGGATGGCTGGGCGCCTTGCGGTTCTGGCAGCGGTTCGAGGCAGAGGGCGCCTTGACTCTTCGCGTCTGGCAGTCGCTGCCCGCCGATCTGGCGGAAGAGCTCGCCGTCAGCGGGATCGCGAGCGGCTTCGGCGGGCCGCGGCTCAAGCTCGGCTACCTGAAGGTCTTCATGGACGGCACGCTCGGCTCTCAGACCGCGCGGCTGCTCGACGGCTCCGGAGTCGAGATCACAAGCCGCGAAGAGCTCGCCGATCTGATTCGGCGCGCGGCCCGCGCGGGCTTCCCAGTCGCGGTGCACGCGATCGGCGATCAGGCGAACCGCGACGCCCTCGACGCCTTTGAAGAAACGCGCGAGGACTGGCAGCCGCTCGGCCTGCGCCAGCGGATCGAGCACGCGCAGCTCTTGGGGCCCGAGGACGTGGGTCGGTTCGCGCAACTCGGAGTCGCTGCCTCGGTGCAGTTTTCGCACGCGCCGTCAGATCGCGACCTGGCCGACAGGCTCTGGGCCGGCCAGACCGACAATGCCTACGCCTTTCGCTCGCTCTGGGACTCGGGCGCGCTGGTCGCCAACGGGTCAGACGCACCGATCGAGGAGCTGGATCCGCTCGCGGGGCTCCGAGCCGGCGTCCTGCGCTCGCTCGACGAGCGCCCGGCCTGGCACCCGGAGCAGGCGCTCACCGTCGAACAGGCGCTCGAGGCCACGACCGTCAATCCCGCCTGGCTCGCCGGCGACGAGCGGCGCCGCGGCAAGCTGTTGCCCGGGTACTACGCGGACGTCGTCGTGCTCGATCGCGATCCCGTCGCGTCGCCGCCGGAAGAGCTCCCCGATGTCGAGGTCGTCGCGACGATGCTCGGCGGGACCTGGGTGCACAATCCGCCGCCTTGGGACTGACCCGGGTTCTTCGGGTCTGTCCCTTTAACCGCTCCGAACTGTGTGGCCGCTGTCGAGACAGTCCCCTCCGGAGACAGTCCCTAGGGTTCGAACGTTTGGTCTTCGTAAGCCGAGCCAACAACGGCCTCGTCGCCGCGTCGTAACGAATACGCCCGAGCACTCCTCCCCTCCCAAGGCACTCGGGCGAGTTTTCTCTCAAAGCCCACGGGCCGGCGTCGAGGCCGGCCCGACGGGCTCTGTTCACCAGTTGTTAACCCACTCGTAGCGCGTAAAGCGCTTAGATATGCGCTTGGCCACTACCGCGTCGACCCCACGGACCGGAGTGAGCCCTGAACTCCTGCTCAACCGGGAGCTGTCATGGCTCGCCTGGAACGCCCGTGTTCTGGCGCTCGCGGCCGATCCGTCGCTGCCGCTGCTCGAGCGCACGCGCTTCTGCTCGATCTTCTCGCGCAACCTGGACGAGTTCTTCATGGTCAGGGTTGCAGGCCTACTCGACCAGCTCGAGGCGGGCGTCCCCGTCACCTCGCCGGATGCCCGGAGGCCGCAGCAGACGCTGAGCGAGGTCCGCGAGCGCGTCCTCCAGCTGACAGCGCGCCAGTCGAAGCTCTGGAAACGCGACCTCAGCGTCGCCCTCGAGGAGGCGGGGATCTTCGTCGGGCAGGTCGAGGACTGCACAAAGTCCGAACTCGACGAGCTCACCGAGCGCTTCGAGCACGAGGTCTTCCCGATCCTGACGCCGCTCGCGGTCGGCCCCGGCCAGCCTTTCCCGTATATCTCCGGCCTCTCGCTGTCGCTCGGCCTCTTCGTCCGCGATTCAGACAGCGGCGAGGAGCGGTTTGCCCGGGTCAAGGTGCCGGAGCTCCTGCCGCGGTTCATGGCGATCGGAGAGCGCGGCCTCTATCTGCCGCTCGAGCGGGTGATCCGTCATTTCCTCGGACGGCTGTTCCCGAAGATGGAGATCCTCGAGTGCTGCATCTTCCGCGTCAGCAGGGACGCCGACTTCGAGCTCTCCGACGAGGCCGACGACTTGCGCGAGGCGGTCGAGGACGAGTTGCGGCGGCGGCGCTTCGGCGATGCGGTCCGAGTGGAGATCACAGGCTCCGCATCTGCTCGGATGCTCGACCGTCTCAAAGGCGGTCTCGCGGTCAAGGACGACCAGGTCTACCTCGTGCAGGGACTGCTCGACCTCGAGAGCCTCTCCGAGTTCGTCGGCCTCGACCGGCCCGACCTCAAGGAAGAGCCCTGGTTCCCGCTCACACACCCGCGCTTTGCCAACGTCACGTCTCCGGACGAGTTCTTCGCCGAGGTCGCAAAGGGCGACATCCTCGTCCACCAGCCCTACCATGCGTTCGGCACGAGCTTCGAAGCGTTCGTCAACGCGGCGGCGACGGACGACGACAGCCTGGCGCTGAAGACCACCGTCTACCGGACCAGCGGTGACTCTCCGCTCGTGCCGGCGCTGATCGAGGCGACGGAGAAGGGCAAGCAGGCCGTCTGCCTCGTTGAGCTGAAGGCCCGCTTCGACGAGCGCCGGAACATCGGCTGGGCCCACGCGCTCGAGCAAGCCGGCGTCCACGTCGTCTACGGGTTCCCGAACCTGAAGATCCACGCGAAGACGACGCTTGTCGTTCGGCGCGAGGGCGGCGAGCTGCACCGATACGCGCACATCGGAACCGGCAACTACCACGCCGCAACCGCACGGTCCTATGAGGATTTCGGCCTCTTTACGATCGACCCGGACATCACCGCGGACGTCGCCGACCTCTTCAACTTCCTGACCGGCTTCAGCCGCCCGACACGGTTCCGCAAGCTCCTGGTCGCGCCGTTCGACCTGCGCGAGCGGCTGGTCGAGAAGATCCGTGCGACCGCGACCGCGGCGGCCGCCGGCGAGAAGGGTCGGATCCGCATCAAGGTCAACAACCTGACGGACGAGACAATCATCGAGGAGCTCTACAAGGCGTCCCAGAAAGGCGTCGAGGTCGAGATCCTCGCGCGCAGCATTTGCACCCTGCGTCCCGGCGTCGAGGGGCTGAGCGACAACATCCGCGTCGTCAGCGTGCTCGGGCGGTTCCTCGAGCACAGCCGCGTCTTTGTGTTCGAAGCAGGCGAGGCCGCGAGTTTTTACCTCGGCAGCGCCGACCTGATGCCGCGAAACCTCGACTACCGGATCGAAGCGGTCGTTCCCGTGGAAGACCAGCGCGCCCAGCAAGAGGTCACCCGGGCGCTCGACACGATGGTGTCTTCAAATGTGCATGCCTGGGAACTGAAGCCTGACGGCGAATGGCAACGGATCCGAGCGAAGAAAGGCGAGCGGGCGCGCGAGACGCAAACGCTCCTCATGCGAAGCGTCAGGGCGCGGCAGCCGCGACGGGCGAGCAAGCGCACAGCCTGATCTCGAGGATCACGGGGGCTCTCGGGGCGACCTCCGACCCGCCGAGCAGAATGCGGCGCATGAGGGTCGCCGTCGTCGACGTTGGCGCGAACACACTGCGCTTGCTCGTCGCCGAAGCCGATTCAGGCGGGAGCTTCGTCCCGATTCGGGTGGAACGCCGGCGGACGGGTCTTGGAGAAGACGTCGAGCGCCGCGGCCGCCTGACGGCGGAAAAGATCGAGCGCTCCGCGGAGGCGGCCCGCAAGGAGGTCCGCCGTGCCCGGAAGCTCGCCGCCGCTCGCATCGAGATCGTCGTCACCTCGCCGTGGCGGAGCGCCGAGAACGGGCGGGAGCTGATCACCGCGCTCGAAAAGGCGACGGGCCTGCGCGTCCTGCCCCTGAGCGAGGAGGACGAGGCGGAGCTCGGCTTCGTCGGCGCGCTCTCGCGGACGGAGGTCGATGACGAGCCGATTGCCGTCTGCGACGTGGGCGGCGGTTCCACGCAGGTCGCCGTGGGGACCGCGAACGAGCCTTCCTGGCTGCGGTCGGTCCCGCTCGGATCGCTCAGGCTGACCGAACGCTGCCTGCTCTCGGACCCGCCGACCCGGCTGGAGCTCGCGAAGGCGCGCACCGAGGCCGCGGCGGCGTTCAGCGAGCTCACCCCGCCGCTGCCGGCGGTCGGGCTCGCAACCGGCGGCACCGCGCGGGCACTGCGCCGCTACGGGCTCGACAAGCTGAACGAAGACGCCCTCCAGTCGGCGATCGAGGAGCTCGCCGAACTCCCCGTCGTCGCGCGGGCGAAGCGTGCAAAGGTCGAGCTCGAACGAGCGCGCACGCTGCCGGCGGGCGCGATCATCCTCGCCGAGCTGCAGCGTCTGCTCCAGCGTCCGCTCGGAGTCGCCGACGGTGGCGTCCGCGAAGGCGTCTGCACGCGCCTGCTCGAGGCCGAAGCGGCGACCGCGTAGCCACAGCCTCAGGCCGAAGGCGGCAGGTACGCGAGCACGACGGGCTTGCCGTCCCGCAGCTCGACCACCCGCGTGGAGCCCTTCTGGCCGGCCTCGCCGAACAGGTTCTCCAGTACATCGCCCTGGGTGCAGACGACGGCCGCGTCGCCGAACTCCCGCAGGACCGCGAGAGTCTCCTCGACGGAAGAGTCTTCGTCGAGCCCGCGACGCTCCTCGATCGGCAGGCCTCGAAGGTTGCTCAGGGGCTCGACGGTCTGCTTGCAGCGACTGTAGGTGCCGGAGCCGATCCGTGTGATCTCGAACCGATCCAGGAGGTCCGGCAGGCCGTCAGCCTGGCGGCGCCCTTTCCAGTCGAGCGGCCGAAGTCGGTCGTCTCCCTCCCAGTCCGTCCGATGGCCGGCGCTTGCGTGGCGGACGACAAGCAGCGGCACGGGCCGTTCAGCGCCAGGCTTTGCGACCGGCCCGCCGAAGTTTCTTGAGCGCCTTCGAAGCGTCGGCCCGTGCGCGAAGCATCCTTTGACGCTCGCGCTCGACCAGCCGTCCGGCGACGAGCGCGAGCTGCGGATTGCTCTGCGAGAGCACGAGCTCTCGTACGCGCTCATCGGCGACGACGGCATCCTGGTGCTCCCCGAGCACGTCCTGGACGTTCTTGGCGCGGTCGACGAAACGGCGTGCCCTCTTGCCAACAGCCGCCTCGGCCAGCTCGCCGGCGTAGCGCGCGCGCTTCCCACGGATACGAAGGCGGTGCAACTCGGTGTCGCTCGGCGCGGGATCGAGTGCCTTGATCGCCCGTTCGAGCTTCTTGAACTCCGCTGCGGCGAGCTTTCGCGCCGAGCCGCGCTTTCCGTTCCAATGCGGCGCCTCGCCGGCGAGCTCGACCCGCCCCAGCAGCTCGAGGTAGCGCGGGCTCGAGAGCGCCTCCAGCAGCTCCTTCCGGGAAGCCTCGCGCCGGCGCTCGATGCCCTCCACGATCAGGCCCAGTGCTGCCACGTCCGCAGTCGGCAGCGTCTCGGCCTGCGCGCGAACGTGGATCAGGAGCACATCGTGGTCTCTCACGGATCCGAGCGCCTGGCCGAGCCATTTCAGCTCCGTCCGCAGCTCGTCCGTCCACTCGCGATCGAGGATCGGACGAGCGGTACGCAGGAAGGCGCGGAGCCGCCGCACGGCGACCCTCATCTTGTGCAGAGCCTCTGGGTCGCTCCCGAGCCGAGTTCCCGGGTCGTGGGCGAGGATTTCGTCGTACTGCCGTCTGATCATTCTCTGCAGGTGCGGCAGGGCCGACCGCTTGGTCCCAGACTTCTTCCGTCGTTCTCGGCGCCGAACGACTTCGAGACCAGGGTCCTTCGGCTCGCCCTCGACGGCGAAGCGTTCGACCACCCGCCGGTCCTCTAGCACCTCGACCTCGTCGTGCACGTCCCCGTTTGCCGAACCGTCCTCGAGGGACCGACGCGTCTGCAGGGTGGCCACTTCGACGAGCTCGCGCTCCCGCAGCAACCCGCGAAGCAAGTCCGCAACGAGCGGTGGCGGCTCTGCAGGACCACCGGGTTCGGAGAATGCCACCTCACCGGGCGCCTCGGGCAGCTCGACCTCCCAGATGCTGACCCCGTTCTCGACCCGGCGTCGCAGGGCCACCCCGGCCCGGGCGAAGCGACCGTCCGGCGTGTCGTGGTAGGTCGACGTAAAAACGCTGCTCACGAGCATGATCGTAGTCGAGGTCCCGTCGGGGAGAGGGTTTCGACCCGCCTCCAGCTCTTTACCAGTCGTTCACCATTCGGCAGCCCATCCCAGGGCGTTGCGGCCGACACTTTGGTCGATGCGCTTCGCGATCGTCGCCCACCGCGCCGCCGAGACGAACATCGGGCTCATCACTCGGGGGTGGAGCCTTTTCGAGCCCTTGCTGCTGACGCCGCGCGAGGCGCTCATGACGCTGGCACCGGGAGACGCCGCACTCGGCCGCCTGGACATCCGCGAAGGGCTCGACGGCATCGAAGACGGGCTGTGGGCGCTCTCAGAGCTCTCGGCTTCGGGCGTCTCAGTGCTGAACCCGCCGGCCGCGCTGATCTCTGCGCACGACAAGCTCGTCACAGCCCGCGCCCTGCGCCGTGCCGGGCTGCCCCATCCCGAGACGAGGCCGCTCACTGCTTGGGAAGAGCCGGCCGACTGCGGGTCCTTCCCCCTCGTCGTCAAGCCCCGCTTCGGCAGTTGGGGCCGTGACGTCAGCCTTTGCCGCGACCGTGGCGAGCTCGAGGTTTGCCTCGAGCAGCTGTCGCGCAGGCGCTGGTTCCGTTCGCACGGAGGGCTCGTCCAGGAGCTGATTCAACCGCTCGGCCACGACCTTCGCCTCGTGGTCGCAGGCGGCTCCGTCGTCGGGGCGATCAAGCGCATCGCTCCACCGGGCGAGTGGCGGACGAATGTCGCGCTCGGCGCGATCCGGGAGGCGGTCGCGCCGCCGCCGATCGCCTGCGAGCTCGCGGTCGCAGCCGCCGCCGCGATTGGAGGCGACCTCGTCGGGGTCGACCTCCTTCCACTCGGGCCCGGCCGCTACGTCGTGCTGGAGATCAACGCCGCCGTCGATTTCACGAGCGAGTACTCCGTCGACCGGGACGTCTTCGAGGGAGTCACGACTGCGCTCGAACGGCGGGTCGGCTCGACTCCGAATTCGCTGCCGCCCCCCGAGCCGGCGGCCGCGGCGGCATAGCTCAGGCCGCGCGCCGGATCGCTTCGGCGGGCGGGCGGAACGGGGTCAGCGCGACCGGATCACGCGAACGCAGGTAGTCGAGCACCGCGTCCTGGGTCCGCTCCGCCGGGATGAGGGTTTTCCAGGTCGCGAGATGCTCCGGACGATGAAAGTCGCCGTTTGCGACCACCGGCAGCTGTGCACGCGCGACCCACTCGAAGAAGTCGTGGCGGTTGCAGAGCTCGAAGCGATGGACGGCTTCTGCCGCCCATTCCGGCTCCTCTGCGAAGCGCGCGGTCGTCCGGTGCGCGCTCTTCGTCCCTGCAACCGAGTACGGATGCGCCGCGACGAGGGCGGCGCCGACACTCTTCGCCTCCGCCAGCGCGGGCTCCAGCCCTTGCTCGAGCCCGATGAAGCGACGCACGCCGAGCGCAAGCGCATGAGCGCCCAGACGAGGGTCGGAGTCGTCGTAGGTCAGCTCGAGGCCGGGAACGACGAGCAACCCGTAGTGCGACAGGGCACGCTCGCCTTCGGCCTCGAGCTCCTCGAGGTAGCCGTCGTACGTCGCCTCGCGGATCGCCCGCACGTGGAGCTCGCCAGGCCGAACGACGTGATCGGTGACTGCGAGAACGTCGAAGCCGGCCCGGCCGTAGAGATCCACGAGCTCGCGAATGGAGAGCGCCCCGTCGCTCCAGGTCGTGTGCGCGTGGAGCTCGCAGAGCAGCGCCGGGGTCGAGCATCCCATCGATACTCACCTTCGGCGCGCGCGACGGAATTCGGAGCCTGTTAGCCGGATCGAAACCCGATCGCACCCGGCCCGTCACCTCGGGGCTTAGCGCCGCTAGCTCGTTGTGATCACGAGGACGATCGTCAGGACGCCAAGGGCGACGCCGAACGCAGTTACCGCCACCACGAGGTTCGTATCGGGGCTCGCAAATGTCCCGCGGTCGAGCGCTCGCTCGACCGCGCGCTGACGATAGAAGCCGTAGCCGATGAAGAAGGTCCCGACCAAGCCGAAACAAGCGCCGGCGATCGTGTACGGCCAGCGGGTCACGTCGCTGACGCCGGGGACGATCTTGCCGAAGCCGACGCTGACGGCCAGCGCGGTCAGGCCGGTGCGCCACCAGGCGAGATAGGTCCGCTCGTTGGCGAGCCGCGTGCGGCGAGTGGCGTCCGTCACCTCCGCGTCGTCGCGGCCGGCCATTTCAGCCGCCGGCTTGATGCGACGCGTCCGTGAATTCTCGGAACTCGCCCGTGACGAGATAGGCAGTCTGCTCGCCGATGTCGACGGCGTGGTCGCCGATTCGCTCCAGGCAACGCGAGACGATGATCATCCGCAGGCCCCACTCGCGCTTCGACTCGTCGTCGGCGAAGTCCAGTACGCGCTCGACGGCGCGACGGTTGGCTCGGTCGATCAACTCGTCGAGGTCGACGAGCGAGGAGGCCCCTTCGAGGTCTCGGCGCTGGAACGAGTCGAGCGCCACGCGGATCATCTCCTCGGCGCGCTGGCCCATCTCCTCGAAAGCCTGAACGAGCCTCTCGTCCTGCTCGGCGTCGGAGGCGAGCTTGGTCAGCTTGGCGATCGTGACGCAATAGTCGCCCATCCGCTCGAGATGCAGGTTCGTGTGCAGCATCGCGAGCACGAGCCGCAGGTCGACCGCGACCGGCGTCTGGCGCGCGAGCAGTGACTGGATCCCTTCCTGGATCGAGAAGTAGCGGCTGTCGATCTCGTCGTCGAAGGCGATCACCTCGTCTGCGAGCTCCGCATCGGCCTGTTCGAGCGCGTTGACCGCGGCTCGAAGCGACCGGAGAACGTAGTCGCCCTCTTCCTGGAGAGCGGCCTCGACCTGCTCCAGCTCGTCCTGGAACGTGGCTCTCATCTGCTCAGCCATCAACCCATCGTACCCCCGGCTAATTTGCGGAAACCGGCCGCGGCTAGCCAAACCGGCCCGTTACGTAGCCCTCTGTGCGCTTGTCTGCGGGCTGCGTGAAGATCTTCTGCGTCTCGTCGTACTCGACGAGCACGCCGTGCCCGCCCGACTCCGTGCGCTCGAGCGAGAAGAACGCGGTCATGTCGGCAACCCGGGCCGCCTGCTGCATGTTGTGGGTGACGATCACGAGCGTGTACTCGTGCTTCAGCTCGTGGATCAGGTCCTCGATCTTCGAGGTCGCGATCGGATCCAGCGCCGAAGCCGGCTCGTCGAGCAGGACGACGTCCGGCTCGACGGCGATCGCCCGCGCGATGCAGAGGCGCTGCTGCTGGCCGCCGGAGAGGCCGAAGGCGCTTTTCTTGAGGCGGTCCTTGACCTCGTCCCAGAGGGCCGCCTGCGTCAGTGCGCGCTCGACGCGGCCGTCGAGATCGTCCTTCATTCCGAGCACCCGGAGGCCCCAAGCGACGTTGTCGTAGATCGACTTCGGGAACGGGTTCGGCTTCTGGAAGACCATCCCCACTCGCCGTCGGACCTCGACCGGGTCGACACCGTCGGCGTAGATGTTCTGGTCGTGGTACAGAACCTCCCCTTCGACGCGCGCGCTCGGGACGAGGTCGTTCATCCGGTTCAGCGACCGCAGGAAGGTGCTCTTGCCGCAGCCCGACGGCCCGATGATCGCGGTGACCAGGTGGTTGTACATCGAGAAGCTGACATCCGCGACCGCGACCGACTTGCCATAGCTGATTGTCAGGTCGCGCGTCTGGAAGACCGGCTCCCGATCAGCCGTACTCAGCGGCGCCTCCGTGGGCTGAGCGATCTCGATGGGCGCCACTTCTTGCATCGTATCGGGGTTCATTATCAACCCTCCAGCTTCTTTTGATGGCGGACGAGCAACAGCCTCGCGCCGAGGCTGATCACGAGCACGAATGCGATCAGCACGAAGCCGAGCGCCCAGGCACGCGCGTGATCGGCCGGATCCGGCGACTCCGACAGCGCGAAGATGTCGACCGGGATCGACAGCACCGGTTGCCGCGGATCCCACGTGACCACGTTCGCGGCGATGGAGGTCGTGAAAAGGAGCGGAGCGGTCTCGCCCGCCGCCCGCGCGACCGCGAGCACCGTTCCGGTCAGGATGCCACCGATACTCGTCGGCAGGACGACCCCGACGACCGTGCGCCAGCGGCTGGCGCCGAGCCCGAGAGCTCCTTCGCGCAAGGTGCTCGGAACCAGTGCGAGCACTTCCTGAGTCGCGCGGGCGATCAGGGGCAGCATGATGATCGCCAGGGCGAAGGAACCCTTCCAGGCAGCCTGTCCGCTGCCGAGCACGAGCAAGCCGAAGACGAAAATCCCGATGATGATCGAGGGCAACCCGTTTAGCACGTCGAGAACGAGCTTGGTTGCGGTGGCGATCCGCGGGGGTGCGAATTCACTGATGTAGACGGCGACCAAGATGCCGACCGGGATCGCCATCACGGCTGCCACGACGACTAGCACGATCGTCCCGACAAGCGCGTTGGCAACGCCGCCGCCGCTCTCACCGAACGTTGCTGCGGTCTTGGTGAAGAAGTCCCAGGTGAGCGCGCCGAACGCGCGCTGCGCGACCGAGACGATCACCAGCACGAGCACTGCAACCGCCGACAGAGCGGCGAGCGTCGCAAGCGCCTGCATGAACAGGTTGACGAGCTTGCGACGCCTCGTCCGCGGACTCAGGGTGAGCGAGTAGCGACCTGCGTCAGCGGCCATCAGGTCGCCCCTGCACGCTGGTACGAGAACCTGCGCGTGATTGCCAGCGCCACGAGGTTGACGATGAGCGAGAACACGAGCAGGATCGCGGCCAGGTAGACAAGGGATGCCAGCTGGAGCCCTGCGGCGCCCTGGTACTGCTCGGCGACCCGGCTGGCGAGCGTGTCGCCCGTCACGAACAGCGACCAGTGGATGCCGTGGCCGGCGCCGATCACCTGGGTTACCGCGATCGCTTCACCGATAGCCCTGCCGAAGCCCAGGATCAGTGCCGCGGAAACGCCGCTGCGCGTGTACGGCAGGATCACTCCGCGCACCATCTCCCAGCGGGTCGCGCCGAGGGCCAGCGCGCCGTGCTCGAGCTCGTCGGGAACGCCGAGGAATAGCTCGCGGCAGATGCTCGAGCTGATCGGAATGATCATGATCGTCAGGACGAGGATCGCGACCAGGATCCCCGAGTTCTCCGGGCTGCCGCTGAACAACGGAATGAATCCGAGATGGCGATGCAGCCAGGGCTCGAGATCTTGTCCCACGAATGGACCGAGAACGAGGATCCCCCAGAGGCCGAGCACGACGCTCGGAATCGCGGCGAGAAGCTCGACGAGCGAGGCGATCACGGTACGAGCCCCGCGTGGCGCGAGCTCGCTCAGGTACAAGCCGATCGCGATCGAGACGGGGGCCGCGATGGCGAGCGCGACCAAGGAGGTGATCGCGGTGCCCCAGATGAAGTCGAGCGCCCCGAATTGGTTCCTGGCGACATCCCACCCCTGGTGCGTCAGAAAACCAAAGCCGAATTTCGAGATCGCCGGCCGAGCGACATCGAAGACCTTCCAGGCGATCGCGACGAGCAACGCCCCGGCAGCCGCAGCGGCGGCGGCCGTCAGTCCGTAGAGAAAGATGTCTCCAAAGCGGTCGCCGAGACGGCGCCGAACGCGAAGAAGCTGCGCTGAAGGGACCGCGCTCACCGAAGCGCGACACTAGCGTCGTTTCCGCTAGTTCCGGCCATCTTTACCGGATCGTCACCACTCGGTAACCACGTTTCAGCCCACCGGGTCCGCGTCCCCTTCGATCCTTGCGGCGTCAGTCCCGATAGACAATCGAGGAGAAGGAGCCAGCGTGTCAAGGAAGCTGATCATCGCGGTTGCGATCGCGGCCGCTTGTCTCGCGTTCGGAAGCAGCTTTGCCGCCGCGAGCAGCAGTGGAGGGAGCCTGAAGGGGGCGGGCAGTACCTTCGTCTCGCCACTCGTCTCGCAGTGGCAGGCCAACTACAAGCCGTCGACGATCACCTACGGGGCAGTCGGCAGTGGCGCGGGCATCGCAGCGATCACCAGCCGTACGGTCGACTTCGGCGCCAGCGACGCGCCGCTGACCAAGGACCAGGCAACCGCCTGTAAGGGCTGCGAGCAGATCCCGTGGGCGCTCTCGTCCACGTCGATTCCCTACCACGTCCCAGGGGTCGCCTACGGCCTGAAGCTGACGGGAAAGATCCTCGCCGGCATCTACCTAGGCCACATCACGAAGTGGAATGCCAGCGCGATCAAGAAGATCAACCCGGGCGTCAGCCTGCCCGACCTGAAAATCACTCCCGTCTACCGAAGTGACGCGAGTGGAACCTCGTGGAATCTGACCGACTACCTGTCCAGGGTCAGCCCGGAGTGGAAGAGCAAGATCGGCCGGAGCACGCAGCCGAGCTTCCCGACCGGGATCGGCGGCCGTGGCTCCTCCGGTCTCGCGGGCCTTGTCTCACGCACGGACGGCGCGATCGGCTACGTCGACGAGGCCTTCTCGCTGAAGAACGGCTTCAAGGTCGCAAAGGTCCAGAACCGTGCCGGCAAGTTCCAGCTTCCGGGCCTGAAGGGAATCGCGGCCGCCGCGGCGACGATCCACAAGGTGCCGCCGAGCGGCGAGCTCTCGATCGTCGACCCGCCGAAGTCGCAGAAGCTGGCCTACCCGATCTGCACCTTCACGTACGTGATCGTGCCGCTGAAGTCGAGCAAGGCGGCGACGCTGAAGCAGTTCATCAGCTGGGCCATCAGCTCGGGTCAAAGCTATGCGAAGCCGCTCCAGTTCTTCCCGCTGCCACAGCTCGTGCGGACCGCCGACAAGACCTTCATCCGCAAAATTCATTCCTAAGCGGGAAACGCAAGGCGAATCTCGAGGCCCTCGGACGGCGCGCCGAGGGCCTCGACGGTCCCACCACCGGCCTCGACAACGTGCTTGACGATCGCGAGCCCAAGGCCGCTCCCGCGCGAGGCGCGGGCTCGGTCGGCGCGGTAGAAACGCTCGAACAGGCGCGGGAGATCGTCTTTCGCAACGCCGATCCCGTCGTCGCGGACCGACAGAACGCGGGCGCCGTTCTCGCGCCGCAGGCCGAGCACGCAGGTGGCGCCCTCGCCGGCATGGCGAAGCGCGTTTTCGGTGAGGTTCTGAACGACGATTCGCAGCATGCGGGCCCGCAGCGGGAGCTCCAGACTTTCGTCCTGTATCTCGACCCCGAGCGCAACACCGGCACGCTCCGATCGCTCGTCGAGCTCGGAGACGATCTCGCGGAGCAGCGGCGCGGCCTCCGTCGAGCCCAGCGAGACGACCTCGCGTCCGGTCTCGAGCTCGCTCAGGAAGAGGACGTCGTCGATCAGCTCGTCCATCAGCTCGACCTCTGCACGCATGCGTTGGAGAGCAGCGTCGGTATCGCTACCGGGGAGGCTCGCACCCTCGATCAGGGCGAGCAGGCGCGCGAGCGGCGTCCGCAGCTCGTGTGAGACCGCGGCCGTGAAACCGACTCTCAGCTCTCTGTATGGGTCCCGGTTCACCCTCAATAAGGTAGGTGCGATGGCCAAGGTCCTGATCATCGAAGACGACGACGTGATCGCCTCGAGCATGGCGCAGCATCTCTCCGGAGCCGGCTTCGACCCAGTGACTGTCGGCCGCGGCGAGGTCGGACTGGCGCGCCTGCGCTACGAGGCGCCTGACGTTCTCGTCCTCGACCTGATGCTCCCGGGGCTCGACGGCTGGAGCCTGATCGAGTCCGCGCGCGCGGAGGGAATCGGGACTCCGATCATCGTGGTCAGCGCCCGCGGGACCGAGCACGACCGCGTTCACGCGCTGCAGATCGGAGCCGACGACTACCTGGTGAAGCCGTTCTCGATGAAGGAGCTCATCGCGCGCGTGCAGGCGGCCGCCCGGCGCGGCGTGCGCGCCCAGCCGGAGGAGCGGGGCGATGCGATCGAGATCGAAGAGTTGCGGATCGACCCGCGCGAGGTGCAGGCGTACGTCGCAGGCGTGAGCGCCGATCTGACTCCGACAGAGTTCCGGCTCCTCTACGCCCTGGCGCTCGACCGCGGCCGCGTGACGACCCGCGACGAGCTGCTCCAGAAGATCTGGGGACGGCGGGAGACCCACCGCGACCGCACCGTCGACGTTTTCGTCAGGCGGCTGCGCGACAAGATCGACCGCATCGCGCCGCGGCACACGTTCATCCAGACACGCTACGGCGTCGGGTACAAACTCGAGCCGGTCGAGAAAGAGGCGCAGCCCGAGGAGTAAGATCAAGGGGCAATGCGCACGATGAGGCCGGTCCACGACGAGAGCTGCTCGGTTGCCGCCTGTGCCGAGATCATCGGTGCGAAATGGACGGCCCTCCTCGTCCACGACCTCTCCGAGGGGCCTCGGCGCTTCTCCGAGCTCGAGCACTCTTGCGCGGGCATCAGCCCGAGGACGCTGTCGGAACGGCTCCGCGCGCTCGAGGACGAAGGAATCGTCGAGCGGCACAGCTATGCCGAGTCGCCGCCGCGCGTCGAGTACGAATTGACAGCAAAGGGCGACGCCCTGCTGCCGATCATCGAGGAGATGCGCCGCTACGGGCACTCCTGGCTCGTCGAAGAGCCCGCTTCGGTCGGCTAGAGCTTCGCGAACTCCTTGAATAGCTCGGCCGCGGCCTTGACCCCGAGCGGAAGGTAGTCCGCAAGCAGGTTCTCGTTGGGTGAGTGGATGTTCGAGTCCGGCAACGCAAAGCCGGTCAAGATCGTCGGAATGCCCTTGTCGGCGAGCGCCGGCACGATCGGCAGCGTGCCGCCGGAGCGGACGAGCAGCGGCCGGGTGCCGAGTGCCCGCTCGAAGGCGTCGAGCCCGAGCTGAACGGC
>Ga0207693_10000574_pt1 | contig 33055 bp, 24 predicted proteins | sample LARL81metaG_FD_184347 | JGI IMG/M metagenome (GOLD analysis project Ga0207693, IMG submission 184347) | Corn, switchgrass and miscanthus rhizosphere microbial communities from Kellogg Biological Station, Michigan, USA - LAR L8-1 metaG... | ecosystem: Host-associated > Plants > Roots >... | reverse complement strand
ATTTCTCTTAATGATTTTACATGATCCCAGACTGCTTGATAAATTCTCTTTTCTTCATTACTATTGGTTGGTATGATATCAAGTGTGGTTTCAGCATGAAATCCATTTTTGTTGAATTGGTCTTTTAATGAATCACTGTCAGTAATTATCACAAAATTACCCGAAACTTCTTTTTTTATGTAATCTTGTATAATGTTAACGTGATCTGGCTTGCAGTCCACAATTAGCTCAAATCTTGGAACATTCTGCTTAAATCTTGGAACATTCTGCTTAAATCTTGGAACATCTGTTTTAGAAGATGATTGTTTCTTCTGTGCCACGTGTGATGGTTTATCTATGTTACCAAGTTTTTTTCGCAATAACTCATTTTCTTTCTCAAGTGATTCTATCCTACTTTTATAATATTCAACATCTTTCTCAGAACTCATTGAATTCATTACCAAATTTTCATAGACTTAATAAAAGTTAACTCTGAGTACAGGCCATTGTGAAGTTATATCGTGATTAAGTTATATGAATCGATAAAAAATAAGACTTGTAAAGACGTGATAATGACTGAAACATGAAAAAAAGGTTGACATCATAAATTGACTAACTTTATTCATTCATTATTTTTAGAACCTGTAAAGGCATTCACAAATAATAAGGACTTGATAATGTATCTTGTCAAGGCAGAGATAAAAAGTAGGCACTTTAGAAAATTGCTTGGACCATTGTGGTGGCTGTTTGAACCTCTATCTATGGCAATAGTCTATTACTTTTTGACCATAATTGTATTTCATTCCTCTACTGGATCAAATCAATTTCTATTCATTCTAATTGCAGTAATTACATGGAGATGGTTTTCAAAATCCATTGATGAATCTCCTCTTCTCCTAGGTTCATATGCGAGCATAATTGGTAGAACAAATTTTCCGTTGCTACCTCTCTTGTATGTATACTCTGGTCTTCAGCTAGTATTTTTTGCAGCAGGAATAGTAGTGATATTTGCATTTTTGGCAGCTTATGGAATTCCTCTTACCTATAACATAATTTTCTTGCCGTTTATCATGTTGGTCCAGGGTACATTTATCATTGGATTGAGCAGCATACTTGCTAGAGTAGGAGTTTTTGTAAAAGATGTTGGATCTGCAGTATGGGTATTTACAGGAATTTGGTTCTATCTTTCTCCTGGAATTTATTCAGAAACATTAATTCCGCAACAATACAGATTTTTGTATGAAATAAATCCCTGGGCTACTATTTTTCCAGCATACAGAGCAGTTCTATTAGATGGCACAGCACCAGATTTTACAAAATTAGCAATATGGCTTGGAATATTTTCCGTAATGATGATAATTGGTCTTAAAGTATTGTCAAGAAACAGAGGGAGAATTTACAAGGAATTGTAGAATATGTTGGAAAAGAATCTGGAAGACAACTTGTTTACACAAGCTATTATTGAGATGGACAAAGGTAAGATCTCAAATGGCTTGGAATTACTTTATGAGGCACTCTCAAGTAGTTACAATAACATTGAAACTTTATTTGAGTACAACCCTCTTGGAAACAAGTCTAGTCACGAAAAGTTAGATGATGCATGGACCCACAAGGGAGATGGCCAAAAAGAGATCATGGCAAACATGTTAAGAACTACTGGGTTGGGTGGCACCGAGTCAGTTTATGATCATAAATTAGACACAAATCAAGAAGGAATTGTTATTGATTTTATTATGCAGAGAAATGGAGGTGGTGATGAAAACTGTCAACTTTCTGTTGATTGTCCTGTTGGATTTGAATTAATAAGATTCAACAAAACCTCCGTTCACTTGTCAAGCAATTCTTCCAAACTTGATCTTGACTTTGGCAAATTTCATGCATTCAGATTGATAATGGAAAATAACATATCTGCTCTTGTTGTTGATGGCAAATCTATTCTTCTATCTTCGCCTATGAAACCCACAAAACTTGATAAAATCTCATTTGGTTCTACAGGTGGACTTTCCACTGCAGACATTGAGGGCCTTTGGGTTCTTATACGAGTAGGTCATGGAAATAATCTTTTTGAAAAAACTGGCATGTCAAATCTAGTCGACAAATTTTATCATGCTGCAGAACAACAATCCATTGAAGGAAAAAACTCGTTGTGTTTGAATGAGTTATCAAAAGTATTGCTTTTAAATCCAAATCATACAAAGTCAGTGGATTTGTTAAGATCTATTATAGATAAGACAACTGTAAGAGAATCAACAGTACATAAAATTGAGGATCTTGTTGAGAAGTTAAATAATTTAGAAATCTCACAGTATTGGTCAAATAAGAAATTAACCTTTAACACCAAAAAAATCATTGAGGTGGAAGACGTATCAGTAAAGTTTCTCACATCTATGAACTCAGGTACATTTGCAGGTATCTGGGATTCATTTTTCTCAAAAACTAAATCCGAGAAGTATTTTTGGGCTCTACAAAACGTCTCAATGTCTGCGTTACAGGGTGAAATAATAGGAATAATCGGACGCAATGGTTCTGGAAAATCTACACTTCTTAGGGTGATTGCTGGAATATTGTCCCCTGATAAGGGACATGCCAAGATTGATGGCAAGGCCATATTGCTTTATCCTGGAATAGGATTCCGAGAAGAGCTCAGTGGAAGAGATAATGTATACTTAGGATGCATGTTTATGGGAATGACAAAAAAGGATGTTGATAGACAATTCGAAGAAATAGTAAACTTTGCAGAACTTAGCCCATACATAGATAGATCGTTCAAGTATTATTCAGATGGGATGAAATCAAGACTCATTTTTTCAGTTGCTACTCATGTAAATCATGAAATATTATTACTTGATGAATTGTTAAGTGCTGGAGATATATCATTTAATGCAAAAGCAGCAAAAAGAATGGATGAATTAATAACTAAATCAAAAACCGCATTAATAGTAACCCACTCGACACAATTTGTACGCGAACATTGTACTAGGGCTCTTTATTTGGAAAAAGGAAACGTGAAATATTTTGGAGATCCTGATAGGGCAGTAGACATGTATGTTCTTGATTCTAAGACTTAATTCTCATTAACTTCATAAAATTTCTTTACTATGGTTTCTCTGGATTCCTCTCCATACGTAGTAAGAAGCCCATCTTTTAACAAGTTAATTGATCTTTCATTTTGAGTATTACTGAACTTTTCTTTGAATGATTCTATAGATGAAATTATCGAGTTTAAGGTAAGGCCACAAAAATCTATTGAGGAACCAAAATTTATCCAAAGTATTTTTTTTCCATACAATAATGACTGCAAAAGCAAAGTAGAGCACTTGCCAATCACTACCTGCGATCCTGCAACCAAATCTTCAATTTTGTATTTGTCGTTGTCTATTATTGTTATATTAGATTCTACAATCTTTTCTCTGTATGGCTCAGGCAGTAAAGTGGGATGAAGTTTGACTATTATCTTGGTATCATTTGGTATGACTTTACTCATCTCCTTGATGGAAGAAATCTCCTCATCTATTGTCAAAATGAATGTCCCAACATTGGTATTTGCAGATGCCACATAAAGCACGTATTTCCCAAGACCTGTATTCTGGTTGACCTTACTCTTCCAACTTCTGTGAAATCCGCCCTCGATTATCTTTGATTCTGGATATCCACGACTAATCAGTAGATCTTTGTAGTGTTTTCCCCATACGAAAATAGTGGGAATCAACTTTTGATTGAAGTTTTTTGGTATAAAGAAACTAGAGTTTGCAGGCAACTCTTCGCTTATTATGCCAAGCTGTATCGCAAATATCTTGACATTATTTTCATTACATGCAAGGGTTAATGATTTTCCAAGAAGATTACTTCCCTCCGAATTTAATATCCTAATTGGGGATTCTATTTGAAGATATTTTCTACATACTTCTATGTTTATCAGAGCATCTTTGGTTCTTTTTGTAATGTAGTCTACCATATCCTTAGTCAAAAAGGGAAATATTTCTATATCCTCAATTGAAAACTTTGCACAAGAATTTTTGACAAAATTTCTGACCAATTCATTATTCTCGTTTGATAGGTTTCTTTGTTTGACTAGATAGCTGGCAGGGAGATATGCTGAAATTGGTCTATAGCGTCCAGTCATGATATTTCCAAAATCATTAAAGATATCACGTAAAACATTCTTGTGAATTCTGGGCAAATTTAGAGAAATTACGAGTGGTCTCTTGTCAGACTTGATAAATGACTCGTGCAATTCATCCACATAAATATCGCTTATTGTCTCAGAAATTTTTTTTGCATAAAAACCATGAGTAAGAATTATGCTGGAATCAAATTTTTTCCTAAACAATAACAAGGATATTTTTCCTGCTATGAATCTCTCCAGAAACAAAATCTTGTTGCCTAAAACTCGGTGTTGTCTTTTCTTGTACTTTATAGGAACAGAGTTATTGATAAACTCAAACTGGAATTTTTTTGATAATGTTTCTAATATTTTGCTCAAATCAAATTCAAAACTTCCTCTTGTTTCCACAACTTTTGGCCTAGTTTTCTTGATAAAAGACAAGATGGTTTTCATATGATATATCTGGTCAAAAATACCTCCATGCGTCTCCAGAAGCTCATCATATACAAACTCCCACATGGATATGTCATTGATTTTAAATTCAGGTGATGATACGTTTGATAGCCAGTCTCTGCAGTGTTCAATTACACTTTTCCAAATCTCAGGGCTCTGTCCTTCCCTGCTAAACAGTATTACATCTTGACTTGATCTTTTTAATTTCAATTCATCTGACAAATTCATAGTTGCAACAAAAGTATCCTGCAAATCCAAATTGACATAATCTACAGAGGATCCTAAAAACAACAACTTGTGCATTTTATCATTCATTGTTTTGAACCTATTTGGTTCTTTCCTAGACTAGGTGACAAACCATTGTAGTAAGAAAAGTTTGAGATGGCAGTATTAATATAGAAATTCTCTTCACCTGAATTAAATTGCGTTTTAAGAATTGGAAAAAACCAGTAATACGAGAAGGAAAATTAACAAAATGGAACTGGATGGTTCAAAGTGTAAAAAATTTTAAAATGGGAAATTATGTAGATATAGGTGCATTTACCTACATTAATGCTAAGTTTTATGTGATTGTGGAAGACAATGTAGAGATAGGATCACATTGTTCAATTTACTCGTACTCTTCAATTGACAATAAAAAAGGTCCTGTAGTGCTCAAAAAAAATTGCAAGATAGGAACTCATTCAGTAGTGATGCCAAATGTGACAATAGGGGAGAATTCGACTGTTGCAGCATTTAGCTTTGTCAACAAGAATGTACCTTCAAATGTAATAGTCGCAGGAATACCTGCAAAAATAATCAAGAAATTACCAAAGAGTAAGATCAAATCTTAACCAAGTTTAATAGTAAAAAAATGATGAACTAACTAAAATCATGACAAAAAAATATTCCAAACGAAAAATTGCAATAGTCACTGGAACAAGAGCAGAATATGGAATTCTAAAACCTCTATTACAAGAAATAAAACAGAGTAAAAAACTAGATCTACATCTGATTGTGGCAGGAACCCATCTTGAAAAAAAATTTGGTTATTCCATTAAAGAAATTATCAAAGATGGCTTCAAAATATCATGCACTGTAAAAATGACGCCCTCTGGAAACACAGGTCATGACATGTCAATTGCCACATCAAAAGGAATTGAACAGTTTTCCGAAATTTACAAAAAAATCAAGCCAGACTTTAATATTATACTTGGAGATAGAGATGAAGCCTTTGCATCATCTATTGCCGCTATGCATATGAACATAATCAATGTACACATTCATGGAGGGGAGAGCTCTAAGGGGGGAATAGATGAGTATATGAGACATGCAATAACCAAGATCTCAAACCTTCATCTTGCAGCAACCAAGCAAAGTGCACAACGAATACTCAAAATGGGTGAAAATAAAAAACATGTCTTTGTCACAGGCTCTCCTGCAGTTGATGGTATAATGAAAACCAAATATCTTACAAAGAACCAAATTCTTGAAAAATTCAAATTAAAAAATAATTATGTCCTTGTAATACAGCATTCGATCACTACACAAATAAAAGATGCTGGTAATCAGATGAAAAAAACACTTGATGCACTAGTACGATGGGGACAAGATGCTATTATCATAGGACCAAATTCTGATGCAGGGCATCATGAAATATTTCAAATGATTAAACAATACACTAAATCATATGACTTTTTAAAATTTCATACAAATCTTTCGAGACAAGACTATCTCTCCTTGTTAAAACATTGTGATTTTATTATTGGGAATTCTAGCAGTGGAGTAATAGATGCTCCATCGTTTAAGAAGCCAGCAATCAACATAGGTATACGACAGTTGGGAAGAGAATCAGCAGATAATGTGGTAAACACTCCCCACAACACAGATTCAATCCTAAAAGCTATAAAACACGTGCATTCTCCTCAATTCCAGAAAACCTTGCAAAAATGTACAAATCCATATGGAGATGGCAAGGCATCAAAGAGAATTGTCAAAATACTTGAAACAATTCGAATTTCTGATGATATGATTCAAAAGAAAATGTCGTATTAGCGCATGGAAATCTTTTTACTTGTACTGATTATATCGAGAACACGCTAGTTTGAAGATTACAAAATCACTCAAATATCTAAAACACGCAGAAAAGAGGATACCTGCTCTCACTCAGACATTTAGCAAGGCGGCTTTTACTTTTGTAAAGGGGGTCTACCCTGTCTACATAGACCATGCCTATGGCAGCCACATGGTTGACGTTGATGGCAATGACTATATCGATTATCTCTGTGGTCTTGGACCAATAATTTTGGGATATGGATACAAGCCTGTAAATGACGCAATAAAGGAGCAGCTAAAAAACGGCATTCTGTTTTCTCTGCCACACAAGCTAGAGCTTGATCTTGCAGAAACAATATGTGATACAGTACCATGTGCCGAGATGGTAAAATATTCCAAGACAGGCTCTGATGCAGTAACACTTGCAATTCGAGCTGCAAGGGCAATTACAAAAAGAGACAAGATAGCTTATTGTGGAACAATGGGAGTGCAGCATGACTGGCAGACTACGTTGACCACAAGAGATTATGGAATACCATCTTGGAATAGAAAACAGATCGAGGTCTTTGAGTATAATAAAATTGAAACGCTTGAAGAAATTTTTGAAAGAGATGGAAAAAACATTGCAGCTGTATGCATGGAGCCTACAATGTTTGAGCTGCCAAAAGCAAATTTCCTCAAGAAAGCAAAAGAAATAGCTCACAAAAATGGTGCAGTATTAATCTTTGATGAAATTGTAACAGGGTATCGTTTTGCAATTGGAGGTGGACAGGAGAAATTTGGAGTTGTACCTGACATTACTACATTGGGCAAGGGGCTTGCTAATGGTATGCCACTTGGCGCGGTTGTAGGAAAGACTGAATTCATGAAGATATTTGATGACGTATTCTTTTCATCAACAAACCAAGGAGAGACATTGTCTCTTGCTGCCGGCAAGGCAACCATTGATGAAATTCGCAGCAAAAATGTTCCCAAGTATATTTGGGGTATCGGCACAAAATTGATGGACGGATATAACAAAATAGCAAAAGAAAATGAGACAGGAATAAGCTTTACAGGTTATCCTATACGAATGAGACCCATGTGTGTAGATTCTAATGGAAACGAGTCACTTGAAATCAAGAGTCTATTGCTGCAAGAAATGATAACACGAGGAATTTTCCTTCATCCAGGTGTTGACTATATTGGATTTTCTCACACATTAAATGATGTCAAGAAAACACTTGCTGCATTTGAGGAATCTGTAAAGGTTGTCAAAAAGGCCGTGGCAAGTAATACTGTCAAAAAGCAACTCAGAGGAGATGTAATAAAGCCAGTCTTTCCTCCAAAGAAAACAGGTATCAAGAAATGAAATTCCTAGTAGTGGGATTGGGAAGTATGGGCAAGCGTAGAATACGCAACCTAAAATATCTTAATCATAATGATGTAATCGGATGTGATACATCTCAGGAAAGAAGATCAGAAGTTGAATCAAAATATTCTATCAAGACTTTTTCAAGTCTCGATGAAGCATTTGCACAAAAGCCAAATGCTATAATAATATCAACTCCGCCTGACAAGCATTATGATATTGCAGTAAAGACCGCAGAGCATGGCTTTCCATTTTTCATGGAGGCAAATGTAATTCCAGATGGTTTTGAAAAAGTAGTGTCAACATGTTCCAAGAAGGGAGTGTTTTATGCTCCATCATGTACCATGAGATTCAATCCTAGTCTGAGAAAAGTCAATGAACTTGTACAAAAGAAAAGCATTGGGAAAATTCTATCATTTGTGTATCATGTTGGTCAATATCTTCCCGACTGGCATCCGTATGAAGACTATAGGACATTTTATGTCAGTAAAAAAGAAACAGGTGCATGCAGGGAAATTGTACCGTTTGAGCTGAATTGGCTGTCTTGGACATTTGGAGATATCACAAATCTTACTGCCATGAAAAGAAAGGTGTCAAAACTAGAATCTGATATAGATGATATCTATGCCACACTTTTAGAATTTGAGTCTGGAATTATAGGAAATTTGGTTGTCGATGTATTAAGCAGGGTACCATACCGTTCTTTGAAAATAATTGGAGAGGAAGGCGTCATAACATGGGAATGGGTAGAAAAGAAAGTTCGAGTGTATCATACTTCTACAAAATCATGGGAAGAACATGTGGAACCTCCGGGAATTAAGATTGAAGGTTATGTTGCAGAGGAAAACCAATACATTGATGAGATGTCCTCATTCGTATCAGGTCTGCAAAATCCTTCTAATTACTCACACAATCCACAAAGCGAGCAGAGAATACTTGACATTTTAAAGAAAATAGAGGAAAGTTCCGACAAGGGAATACAGGAAAAAGTAAAACGATAGGGATATTGAAGAAAAGACTAGTCATGGACAAAAACTGGAAACAAATAATCAAGATTGGCAAACATTTTCTTGGAAAAAATAAACCTGTATTTGTAATTGCTGAAGCTGGAGTAAACCATAATGGAAAAATCCATCTAGCAAAGAGACTTGTTGATGCTGCTATTGATGCAAATGCAGATGCCATAAAATTCCAGACTTATGTCACAAACAAGCTTGTCTCGAAGAAACTGGCTCCACAGATGTACAAAATGCTTCAAAAATACGAAATGAGAGATAAAGACTTTGAAGAGCTTCGAGATTATTCAAAAAGTAGTGGAATAATTTTCAGCTCTACTCCATTTGATACCAAGAGCTGCGACCTACTTGAAAAATTATCTGTACCATTTTACAAGCTTGGTTCTGGTGACCTTGAAAATATTCCATTGATCATACATGCATCAAAAAAGAAAAAACCAATACTGCTTTCAACTGGAATGAGTACAAATCAAGAAATTACACAAGCACTACATAGTATCTTGCCTTACAACAATAATCTAATCTTAATGCACTGTACATCATTGTATCCTGCAAATTTTAATGAAGCAAACCTCAATATCATACCTGAAATGAATAAGAGATTTAGAGTTCCTATGGGATACTCTGATCATACATTGGGATATGAAGCAAGTCTTGCTGCAGTATCACTTGGGGCATGCGTCATAGAAAAACACATTACACTTGACAACAAAATGCAAGGGCCAGATCACAAGGCCTCACTTGATCCTCAAACATTCAAAAAAATGATATCATCAATTAGAAATATCGAGAAATCATTTGGAAGTAATACAAAGAAGGTGCTTACTAGAGAATTACAAACAAAAAAGATTGCAAGAAGGAGCATAGTGGCGATTCACAATATTCCAAAGGGAAAGGTAATCGACAAGTCTGACATTGATATCCTAAGACCTTATGGAGGCATCGAACCAAAATACTTCAATAAAGTTTTAGGAAAAAAATCAAAGATATCTATCAAAAATGGAAGCTTCGTCTCATGGAAAATGCTTGACTAGAATGGTTTTACTTTTGTGATTCCTTGAGATGTTGTTCGTACAGCAACTGGGCATCCTTGTTAATCTCCAAGAGTTCTGGATTGTCAGTAATAAAATCAACTATTGCCTCCAGGGTTATTGGCCTGTTTTCTTGGTATAGTGCATCAAAGATCTTTTGAATTAACTCATAGTCTTGCTTGTAATCCAAAGTAAGCCGTATCTCAGGCCTTTGGAGCTTCTTTTCTGGAATCACAAATGATTTCTTGAATTCATTTCTTTCTGTAAACAGGCTTCCCCATACCTCTGTATTTGTCTGCGTCTTTGTCTTACAGACCTTTTCTAATGCTTCTCTTTTGATACCAAATGGCGTGGCTCCAAGCGGTGCATCTTTTACAATGATATAATCTGCACCAGTTATATCAAACTCGTCTACGCACATGTCAATTAGTTTTGGATCACAAAATACATCATCGCCGTCTACAACTAAGATAAAATCTGTAGAGAACTTGGATGCTGCATTCAGATATCTGTCAAGTTTGTCATCCTCACTTCCCCTGAAAAAATCGATTTTGTTTTTCTTGGCAATATCGACAAGAATGTCATCATCTGGATTGGTGGATGTACAAAGAACTATCTGAGATACCTTGGTAGATAGCTTTAGCCTCTCTATGAGATGTTCTGTGAGAGTCTTGCCCTTTACAACTTTCAATACTTTGCCTGGGAATCTTTTTGCCTTGTTTCGTACAGACAGGTAAATGGCGTATCTCAATTAGCTAAACGACCTTTTCTAAAGTTATGCCGTCATCTTTTTTAATATCTGTCTTTGCAACTCTTCCAATTATGGAATTTCTATGATCCAGTTCTAGTCCCTCATCAGATCTTTTACCCGTAATCTTTTCAGCAGTTATGATCTCACCTTTTGCGATATCTGTTAGAGCAACAATTCTTTTCATGGAGACTGACCTGTAAAATAACTCATCCTTGCTTAGCTGTTTTATGTGTGGATTCTTTAACGAATCCTCAATCTTTCTAATCCACTCCACTAGTTTGATTATTCCTTCTCTGTCTAGTGCAGCTTCATAGTCCTCTCCCTTTAGACTTCGATCATGGGTAACATGTTTCTCTATGAGATTAGAGCCTGCCACTACTCCTGCGATTGGAACAACAAGGGCTAATTCCGAGCCTCCATCTGTATGGTCTGCCATGCCCGCCGGTAGACCAAACGTACTTTGTAATGTCCTGATGTATCCAATCTTTGCATTTTCAATTGATGTGGGATATGTCTGAATTCCATAAAGCAAACAAATATCCAAGTTTCCAGATTCTCTGATCCAGCCTATGGCTCTGTCAATCTCTCCAATTGAACATCCTCCAACATTAAGTATGACTGGCTTGCCATTTTTAGCAACTTTTTTAATCAATTCTTCTTCTGCCATGCATGACGGGTGTAATGCATAGAGATCAGGCTCCAATGTTGATACAAATTTTTCACTTGGTATGTCATTGCATAATGCACTTACTAAAAGTCCCTTTGACTTGGCATATGGTACCAGAACCTTCCAATCCTCTTGTGATAAATTGATCTGTTCCAAATATTCAAACAATGGTTTTGTATTTGATGTGGAGGAGCTCTTTCCAACTCCTGCAGTATAATTTCGAACCATATAGTCAGGCATTGATGTGATATGAAAATTAATTGCGTCTACCTTTGCATCTGCTGCATGGTCGATAATTTTTTTGGCCTTGTCAACTGAACCGTCATGGCCCCACGCAGTTTCTACTATTATAAATGTAGGATATCCATCACCAATTATCTTGTTTTTTACATGAATTTCTCTCATGTTTCACTTTCGATCAGAAGCGTTTGTAATTATTAACATTATGGCAATGTCTGTGATAGTACAATCAGGTTTGAAAATACATGACATGCTTATATAAGTCCCAAAACATTTCGCAGTTATGGTCAGCGTCTCACGTTCTAGATTGGATGAAATCTATTCACTTTCAAGCAAGATTACAGGTAAAGAGTTTGTTGATCTTGTTGCAGGAGGACCCAAAATATTCGAAAAAGCTCTTCATGAATTTACTAAATACATTGATCCTTACACTGGCAAAGTCAAAAATGAATTTGCGATAATACGAGACAAGTGCCCACTATGTTTTTCCAAAGATTTCGGTTACACATTTACCAAAGATGGCTTTGATCACATGATTTGTAACTCATGTGACATGATCTTTACACTGCAGATACTTGACAATGACAAGACAAAATATTTGGAAGAAGGTGAAGAAGGAGACGCTTATGGGGAAATCAAAGAAAAGCCTGCTATAAGTGAAAATGACAAGAAAAAATATGAAATTGTTTTTGAAGAAATAGGAAAACATGGAAAAGTCAAGGACATACTTGACATTGGTAGTCAAATTGGAACTTTTGTACAATGGGCAGCTGACAAAGGATTTAACATAATTGGCCATGAATATCACAATCCATTACGTAAAGTGGCCCAGTCAAGGGGTCTAACTGTCTTAAATGACAATTTAGAAAAAATAATATTTGATAAACAATTTGACTTGATAACCATGTGGGACTATATCGACCACGTAATAGGCCCACATGAAGTCATAAAGAATTTAACAAAATATCTAAAAAAAGGTGGACTATTTTTCTATGCTATCAACAATAGGGATAGCTTGTCTGCAAAAATTCTTCATCAATATTGTCCTAATTTCATAGGGCCTCATCACACAATGCACTATGGTATTAAACAATTAGAGAGATTGATGGGTAATGACTATGAATTATTAGAATACGAGTCTTATGTATCAGAGCTAAACTGGATATCAAATTGGATGTCATTCAAAAGCCCGTGGTTTGGTGATGCACCACTTGCATACGAGCTCTTTGATCCCAAGAAAATCTGTGAGCTTGGAATGGGCATAAAACTGAACGCGATTTTCAGAAAAAAGTAATCTCATAAAACTAAATTGTAATTACCTAGTTACTTGGACTAGACAATAATGAGGATTCTATATTTTACCCAGTTATTCTATCCTGCACTCTTTGGCGGTGGAGAGTACATCTTTTACCAGTGGGCTGCAGACTTGGCAAAAAAAGGCCATGATATTCATGTTATAACACAAAAACTGGCTGGAACAAAATCATATGAAATTCACAGAGGAATTCACATCTATCGTGTAGGATCTACACTAAACCTAGTAGGTACACTACCAATAGGAATTGTTCCAAACCTAACATTTCTTGTAGAGTCTTTCTTCAAGGGAATCCAAATATCAAAGAAAAATAAAATCAATGTAATACACTCCAATACCTATGTTCCTGTAATATCGGCCCAGTTATGCTCAAGCCTCTTGCAAATACCGCATGTTACAACAGTGCATGATGTTTATAGCACATCGCAAAAAGATTTCTGGAAAACTTGGTCTGATCAAGCAGGAGTCTCAAAAAGCACGGGTTTTCTTGGGCCAATAATGGAAAAACTTGTCACAAAGATGCCTGTTACAATATTTCATACTGTAAGTGAGAAAAGCAAGCAAGACCTCGAATCCCTTGGGGCATCAAAAATTATTGTAATCCCAAATGGAATCAATCTAGATGACTATCAAACTAGTGTCACAACAAAAAAGAACCAAGCAATCTTTGTCGGAAGACTGGTTTTTTATAAAAATCTTGATGTGATAATCAATGCGTTTGCAAAGATAGCTGACAAAATCCCAGATGTCAAGCTCGTAATAGTTGGAAATGGTCCACAAAGAAACCATCTTGAAAAACTATCTGAAAGCCTTGGATTAAAAAACAATGTATTATTTACTGGAAGAATACACGATGCAGAAAAAATCAAGTTAATCTCTGAATCAACAGTACTACTAAATCCAAGCTTGGTAGAGGGATTTGGTATTGTAATTCTAGAAGGATTTGCATGCAGCAAGCCTGTTGTGGTATCTGACTCAAAGCCACTCTCAGACTTGGTGAATGATTCAATTGATGGATATGTCATACCTGCTACAGATGCAAATTCCTGGGCTGATAAAATAATGGAATTATTTTCGGATGATATCAAGTGTGCAAAAATGGGCCTAGAGGGAAAGAAAAAGGTGACTGCAAAGTATTCTATCTCAAAGCTAGGTGATGATATTCTGTCATTATATAGTCAAGTGATAAAATGAGTATTGTTAAACAACTAATATACGTCAAACATGTCTGAACAGATTTTTAATAAATGGATTCAGTTAACAACCAGTTCCAATACAAATGTCTCCTGAAGAGGCAATTTTCATTTTAGTGCCATCATAATTTATGTAATTAGCAGAGTTTCCGCTGTCAAAAGAGAGTTTCTTATTTGTATCCAATGCAATTTCTCTATGAGTGTGTATTTTTTGATCCTGCCCGACATTAAGTTCCATGTATGGAGTCAAAACACCGTTCTCAGATACATATAGTCTAAGTCGTCCTTGTTCTTGTCCAACTGTATAACTATCTCCCATGATTTCTAGTGCTCCAAAATTATGTGCTCCCAGACCATCAACATTTTGAAAATAGAAATCTCCAATTACGTTATTTGGTACTGGGCTATTATATCGTGACTGGAAATTAATCACCCCTGCAGAACCAAGTGGGCCTCTGAAAAAAGTCTGTTGAGTGAACGTATTAAAAGAATTCAAAAGTGAAAATGTGTCAGAAGAACCAACTATCATAGATGAAGGTGGTAATGAAACTGTCTTACCATTCTCTGTTATTGAAACAATGCTTCCATTTTGTGTGATATAGTTATTTCCAGTGCCTCCATCCAAACCAATTTTTTTTCCAGTAGCAACATCTACGTCATCACCACCACCAATTGTTGTCCATGCAAATGATGAGCTGATTGAAATTGCACCCAATACAATTAAGAGAATTCTGAAAGCAGAGAGTTTCATCATGTTTTCAAGTCCTTTTTGAATAAATAAGTTTTTACGAAATTGAGATATGTTTTCAATCAACAGCACCGCCAGATTTTATCAAAACTCCTCCGCCTGATTTTACAAGCAAATGATGATGGATAAAATCAATATGCAATCTCAGCCCGTTTGGAATGGTCAAAACTGTCCCAGATTGTACTATGACATTTGCTGGCGCAGTAGCAGTGCTTACAAGGGTGCAACTTGATGCGATGGTCCAGTCACCAGACAAGGGTGGAAGGCATGCAAGAGTATGTGTCATTTGTAATGAATCTGTAATTGATGCCGAGTCGACAAGTGGTAAAATGGTATCTGTGCTTCCAATGAATGTAGACCATGTAGCACTTGTATGATATTCTCCTGCAACCCATACTTTGGCTACCGAGGGATCTGATGCTGCCCCGAAATAATCACCATATCTTCCCGAGGTATCAGCTACAGTTCCTGATGCAAGTATTACTGGTGATTCCAAGGTATTGACAGGATCATTAGTTGCTTGCTTTGTAACGGCCAAACTTGGATAACTGGTAGAAGAAGAATAGCCAAAAATAACTACCAAGTTGCCAAGACTGTCAACACTTAGTGCGGGATAAAAGTAATAGTAACCCGAGCTTCCAAGTTCTATATTTTGAGTTAGGGTGTTAGAGGAGGTATCAATTTGTGCAATATGGGCACAGGAACGAATTTGAGTATCACCTAATGGAGTACAACCGTCATCAAATGAAAACCATAGTTTGTTTTGATACCATTTTGCATCTTGGATTCTTGCATCACTAGTATCAATTGTAGCCAAAGTTCCTGGCTGAACTCCTGCAACAGGTTCTTGAATTTGAGAAATCGGGATGTTGGAAGTGCTTACTGTCGCACTTGGTACAGTTCCAGTGACAGAAAATAGTTGAACTTGGTTTAAAGCAGATTGATCTGTTGAAACCATGTATAATGTAGAGGTAGAACTCAAAGACTGGACTGGATGAATTGAAAATTTGGATGAATCGGGCGTAGAATATTGTGAATTTACACTGGTACCTGCAACTGCCTGAGCTTTATCTAGTATGGCATACTGAGCCCCGACAAAGCTTGAAGTCGGCGAGCAATTATTGGTAAAATCATTGCCACTAAGTACAATCTTATCATTACTTATTCCAAGAATTGGTTGATCCGGACAATTGCTGAAAGACGTCAAGTTATAGATATGCCAGCCAGCTACGGTAGGATCACTAGTTGTAGATACGGCCAAAACTATGGTGTCAGTCGAGGTATCAAGTATAGAGGCAAACCACCTCCCACTTGATGAATCATACAATATCTTTGGGTCAGTTATAACATGCGTATTTCCTATTGTAAAAAAGGAGCGTAATGAAAATGTGCTCACTGGAGTTCCCTGTTTTGTCCAAATCTCACCTGCAATATTTACAAATTCTGCAACATGGTTTGGTCCAACCGCCACTTGCACATCTGGTGGGACACATCCACCACATGCAGTAATTTCGTCTAGCCCAGTAAATCCTTGATTCAAGTTGACTGCAAGTGGATGGTTGACATTTGTCACAATATTTGGAGAATTACTTATGTTGCTTACCTCTACTTGTGGTTGTTGAATTTTTGCAAGAGCGTGTAATTTAGGCTGGTGATATAAAGATGCATTGTAACGATGTATTGGAGGTATGGTAACATGCGATTGATTTTCAAATTTCTGAAAAGGATTAGAATTCGTATGTGGACTGACTTGTACAATGCCCAGAGTCTGATTGCTTGACGTCGAGTTGACGGCATTTGATACAGTTTGAGAATAGACATCAGACGAAAACAAGACTGCAAGAACAACCACTGCCAATCCAGTAACAATCAACAGACCTTTCATCATTTAACGAATTCCAGAATCCATCGTTATATTAAATACCGTAGTCTTGTTTGTGTCGATTTTTAACAAATTGGATTTCATGATATTATGAAATATGGCACTTGTTGGAATCACAACATTGTACTTGCCTGGTTCAAGTTCCATCTGGTATATTCCATGCATATCCGAGTTGGTCTGGCCCGCAATCGTCTTATTGTCAAGAGCATAAACAGTCACGGTGTAATTGTGGGCATTGCCAGTGCATGGCATGTCTGTTGGCCGTTCTACCGGCCTGCATGGATAGTATGTGACATATCCTGTCAAGAGTCCTTTTGAGGATGTATTGTTGTGCAATACCAGAATCCAATCCTGTTTTAAGAGTCTTGTACTGGTAGGTTTGATGCAGGAAGGAGTGGCATCGTGCAATCGTATTGCCAGAATGAGATTCTTATCACAGTGTATGTCTTGTGCCAAAATGCCAGATTTGAATTGCCCCAGTGGCGAAGATGGAATAAAACCATATGCAGTACTAGTTAAAACCAAAGCGCATACAAGCATTGAAAGTAGAATAATTCTCATCATCTAAACAAGAATGATTATCCTATTAGATATTGCTTAGATTATAGTGCAAATTAATGAATTAAACTAGAAATGTATCCGGTAAGACTGGACTATTTTCTTACATGTAGTTGATATGATTTAATCTAACTTGATCAGTCAAGAACAGAAATTCCATAAAATATAACTGAGCCTAGTTCTGTTTGAGATTGTGCAATCTCCCGTAATCTGGCTGACAGGAATTCCAGCTTCAGGCAAGACAACGATATCCAAATTGCTCAAAGAACGCTTTCAAAAACAAAACCTTCCTGCTGATATACTGGATGGCGACGAAATAAGGGCAACACTTAGCAAGGATCTGGGATTCTCAGAGCAGGACAGAAAGGAGCACAACCGAAGAATCATTTTCATTGCCAAACTATTATCAAAAAATGGAATCATCACAATTGTACCATTGATATCACCATATCGAGAGACAAGGGAACTTGCAAGAAGGGAACTTCCAAACTTTGTCGAGGTATACGTCAAGGCATCTTTAGACACATGCATAAAACGTGACCCAAAGGGCTTGTACCAAAAGGCAAAAAACGGAGAAATCACAAACCTTACTGGATTACAATCACCATATGAAGAGCCGCAAAACCCAGAATTGATCCTGGATACAGAAAAATCTACGCCGCAAGAATGTCTTAGTATCATAACATCATATCTTGAGCAAAAATATCTTAAAAAATAAAACCTACTAAACTTGATGGTAATCTCATTCCTCCATCTCCACAAAATTATTCCAGACTCGGTCTTCCTGCGCCTTCTCCCACTTGTGCTCTGGCAGATACTTGAATTGCGTACTCTTCATACTGCCTCTATTTGCCTTTGCCTCCTCGATATGCTTCCACCACTCTGGTGAAATTGTCTTGCCTATGGTGACAGGGTCTACTGTAAGCTTGTATGAGTTACCATATCCATATCTGCCACGGGATTTTGACTGGGATACCACCATGCCAGTATTTTCAAGCTCCGTCAGTAATTCAGAGATGCGTCTGTATCCAAGCGCCTCAGATGGAGGTGCACTTTTCATACAAATTCTCTGATACTGATGATAAATCCTGGATGTGGTATGCCACTCCTGGTCCGTTAGATAGCTAAGCCTTGCAAGTGATGTACACAGATTCTTCATCTGCACCGAGGCAAATCTTAGCACCACCTCAGTCCTGTCACGCTCTAGCTTGTCATGTGCGCGCCTTACATGTTCTGATGATATCTTCTCACCCTTGTCTGATGCAAGTTCTGCGGCAGTGCGCAGTAAATCAATTGCACGTCGTGCATCGCCATGCTCTGATGAGCTGATATCCGCACACTGCTTCAAGATGCCGTCATCAATCTTTTTTGCAAATGCATGACTTGACCGCTTGCGCAATATGTCAAGCACCATATCTCTTCTATATGGTTCAAAAAAGACCTCGGTATTTCCAATCCTTGACCGTACCCTGTCATCAAGCTCATAGTCATAAAGAATATTATTTGATATTGTAATGATGCAAACCAGAAATCCCCGCGATTTTAAATTCTCCTCCAGTACAAGCAGCTTGTATGCAAAGTCCGATGGCTTGTTGCGCTTGTCTGAAAATATTATATCATATTCATCAAGAACCAGGACAAAGAGTTTCTTTCCATCTTTTTTCAATATGTCTGCAATGCCCTCCTCAATTTTTTGAACCGCCTGGCCCAGTCCATTTGCACTCTTGAGGCTTGGCTGTCCAATCTCTCCCAGTATCAGGTTTGCAGCTCCAAATATGGTTCGGGATTTGCGCAGGTCTACAAATCTATATGATATTTCATCAAGGCCATCGCAGACAAATCTTACAACTGTTGACTTGCCCGACCCACTTCTTCCATATACTGATATGACTGGTGCAATGTATCCCTGTCTGTACTGCAATAGTGTCTTGACAAGGTATTCCACATGAATCTCTCTTCCCTGTATGTTCTCTGGAACTAGGTTTGAATCAAGCTGGGTTTTATCTGAAAATACCGAACCCTGTTTTTCTATCTTTTTTACGATGGACCTGATGTCCTGCTTTTTCATTTCCTATTTTTTCCTATTTATTGAATAAAAATTTTTCCACTGGAAACGCATATGTATATAGTTCCAGACTACCAGTCAAACTGGTACGCATCATATGCATGTAATCCAGTCTTTGACCATTTCACGCTAGTCTTGTTTCCAGAGTAACTCACAGCAGGCGAGGGCGAAGCATGGATCTTGTATCCAGTTTCCGTATCAACCTTCAAGACTCGAGTCTTCAACTCAATCCCTTTTGGAGCCATAAACTTGTACAAAAATTTCTTACAGTCTGATGCAAACCTGTAAAAGAATGTGCACTCGGGCTCCTCCCAGTCATACTCCAATACCAATATCTTCTTCTGCTTTGGCTTTAACGGATGATTCAGCTTTACATTAAACTCCTTGTGGTATGGCTTGTTCACATTCAGGCTCAGTATCTCCAACTTGTTTCCCCTCTCATCTCGTACCGTAACATTCATGTCGGCAAATTCTTTCGGGGTATCACCATCAAGATAATAGAATACCTGGTCCTTTGGCTCCTTTGCTATGTTTACAACATTCCATGTCCAGGTGTGATGCGTAAGCATTGTCTTGGAATCAACAACTTCCAAGTCAATCTCAATTTTATTGAAAAGAAAATTGTTTACAGTCTTGATCTCCCTTTCCTGATTACTCTTTGGAATCTTTGACTTTCTCGGAGCAATCTTATTTCCAAATCCATCTCCATAGATGTTGTATAGATTCAACTGCTCGCCATGCTTGATTGAATAATCCCCAATTGGATGCATGATGAACTTGTACTCTGGCGACAGTCTCCTGATGTCATCAGCTATGCGAGATGATGCTAAAATCTGCATGTCTCCAGCCAGGTCCATCACCCTTCTTGTTACTATAATTCCAGGGCCCCAGACATTTGCATGTCCTGTAATATCCTTGATAAAATAAACAGGACCCATGTCAATTCCAATTCTAATCAAGAGCTTCTCCTTTCCCCTCCTCTGCAGATTGTACTTGTTCAGTGCCTTGTGCACCTCAATGGCCAACTTTAATGGCTTTTCAGGACTGTCGGAAAATCCAATTGCCATGCCATCACCCGTTGATAGTATTACCGTAGAATCCTTGTCGCGATTTTTAAAAGTCTCAACCCTTGCAACGATTTCATTTATTGCAACTACCTTTCTTACTTGGTCCTTGGTTGGAACGGTGGGATTGGAGCCTGCCACGATATCGCAGAAGAACCAGTGATATGTACGGGTTAATGTCTTGACATCGCCAAAGTTCTCAAAGTCGTCTCCTCTTAAAACCTGCAAAACATTGGATACAAACTCACCAGGGCATGATTTTAAAATCTGATAGCTATTCATGGTATGCTTGAATGGCGCCTTGACCCGCGACTTTTTTATCTGCTGTAAAATCCAGTCCTTTCCCCTATGGGTCTCATCCAGTAACCCGAGAATCTCTGCAATCTCTGAAATTTTTCCAGCTTCATCCTTTCTAGAATGCAATAGAACAATCTACTGGATTCATCTATTTTAAGAAATATTGTTCATAATTGACAAGAGTTTCTAAATGACGAACCTTCAAATTTTTTTCAATTAAATGCTTCAAGTTGGCTTTATCCAATTAAAGGGACACCTACCATCAATGGACTTGATCCGTATTGATGGACAATTCCTTGGGACTTGATATCATCAAGATAACTTCTTTATTGGAATGTTTATTGATTGGATTATCTTTTCTGCCTTGGCCTCTTCCTGCTGCATTACAATCTTTTCCTGCTCTGGATTCTGCCTGTTGTTCTGTATTGGTATGTATACGTAATTGTGGTCGGTTACTGTTGGCCCGGATGGTTCCTTGACCAGGTTGTATACGGTATTGCCGATTATGGTGCCATCCTTGTATGTCTCCACCATTGTGAGATTGTCTGTTCCCTTGTCGTATACCCAGTAGACATCAACTGTTGATGACAAGTCCGAGCCGCCCCTTATCTTGTGCAAGATTGGCGGCATTTGGTATCCATCTGTATCGAGAATCTTGACTAGCGTGGCATAATCTCCATACTGGTTGTCCGGTACTTTTGTTACTTGTACTGGGGCATTTGGATCTACGATGATGATTGCGCCATTGATTGGAAGATCAATTGATGCAAGCTTGTCATCCCACATTCTCATGATTATGGAAGAATCAGGCATTGTCTTTGTCGGCGTAAATGTTATGGATACATATGCAAAGTTGTCATCATAGTGGCGTGTTACATTTGCACCTGTGAATAATTTTCCAGGGTCACTGATTTGCACTCCATCTTTTTTGTCCCATACAAATGATGTGTCAGAGTTTGCAACACTTGCATCTCCCTTGAAGTGAATGTACATGCCGACATGCGAGATTGTGCTGCCACCCCTCTCGTCGTATATCTTGAATGTGAAATTATCCTGCTGTCCTGTCTTCAACACCTGCTGCGGTATTGTGATTCCATATCTTGTTATATCAAATGATTTTCCATTGAGTGTAAATCCCCCCGGATATTTGTAATAGTAATCATTTCCAAGGCTTGGAGGGTGGTGTATTGCAACACTATGTCCAGAGGTTGTGGATGTGGGAGTAGTGGAACCATCCGATATTACGGATACATTGCCGCTGCCAGAGTTTGCCACAAATATCTCTCCCTTGACGGGGTCATATGCAACTCCAAAGGGACTAGAACCAACAGATACTGTTGCAACTACCGTATTGGTGGTATCATCTATTACGGATACATTGTCGCTGCCACCATTTGCCACAAATATCTCTCCCTTGGCCGAGTCGTATGCAACGCCAAAGGGACTAGAGCCAACAGATACTGTTGCAATCACCGTATTGGTGTTATCATCTATTACGGATACAGAAGATCCCGATTGATTTGCCACAAATATCTCTCCCTTGGCAGAATCATATGCTATTTCTCTGGGGGAGGAACCAACAGCAATTGGTGAGCCCACCGTATTGGTGGTATCATCTATCGCAAGGACTGTATCGGCATTAAAATTTGTCACAAATATCTCTCCCTTGGCCGAGTCGTATGCAAGACCAACGGGACCGAGGCCAACAAATACTGTTGCAATCACCGTATTGGTGTTATCATCTATTACGGATACCGTGTCGTCAGCAAAGTTTGTCACAAATATCTCTCCCTTGGCCGAGTCGTATGCAACGCCATTAGGGTTATTGCCAACAGGGATTGTTGCAACTACCGTATTGGTGGTATCCTCTATCACAGATACTGTACTATCAGCATTATTTGTCACAAATATCTCTCCCTTACCAGAGTCATATGCAATGCCAATAGGGGTAGAACCAACAGCAATTGGTGAGCCCACCACAGTATTGGTGGTATCATCTATCACAAAGACAGAGTTAGAGCTCTGGTCTACAACAAACATCTCCCCCTTGGCCGAGTCGTATGCTATGGAATTGGGATTGGTGCCAACAGGTATTGTTGCAATTACAGATAGTGCACTTGCAGTCTGTGCAAATAACAAGCATAGAAAGACTGCTGAAAATATATGTAATTTATGAGACCTGATAATCCTTGATTTTCCTGTATGGGAAAAAACAGAGCCTAATAATGTAATGGCACTCATGCCGGAATTGTACCTTGACTCTCCATCTCAGATAAAAGAAATTACTGCAATATTTATGGCTATTCTTGTTTTGTGGCTAAAAATGGGAAACAAGTTCTATAGATACTCCAGTCTGTCTGCATGTAGTCTTGGAACCAGTCGATTATTCCGCAAGTTGATGTACTATTCTGCATTGCAATGAAAATCCAATTCATGAAAAAATCAAAAGGAATCTGTTTTTTCATTTAAGGCTTACGTGTGATTCCATACTGAGCCTTAATACCACACTCTGCATAGATATCGCAAATGCAAAAGCTAGTGGCTCTATTACTGATTGCAGTGCTTGCAGGATCCGTAACAATTCCTAATGTATTCTCCGATGATGAAAAAAATACCAGTGATAACAAGGACAATCAAAACCAAACCAGTACTCAAGAAAATGAAAACGACAATCATGAAAACAAGACCAGTACTCAAGAAAATGAAACTAAAGGCAATGACGAACATGGTGACAAGGACAATAAAACCAAGATACACTTTGGATTCTCAAATGCAACAAGTGTATCCGTAACACTGCCAAATGGAACCAAGTTGACATTTGCATTCTCAAATGGAACCAATGTAGGCCAGCAAATCTCTAATTTCATACACCAGATACGTGACGCATTCAAGCAGCAGGAGACCCAGGCAAAGCAGTTGATCAAGGACTGCCGAGAAAAGGCAAGGGATGCATCAAGTCCTGCAGAAAAGAAAACCATCATGGACCAGTGCAAGGCACAACTCAAGCAAGTCAACCAGCAATTCAGGGGAGAGCACAAGCTATTCCAGCATGACTTTAAACAGTTCAGAGAGACTGTAATTGGAAACAACCAGGAAAACCATGAAGATTCCCATGGACAAAAAGGAAATGCCACTCATACAGCCCCATCTGCACCACACCAAAATGGATTGGAAGAGAAAAAATCACATGAGAAAAATAATGCCACACTCCAGAATACCAACCAGTCTGCACCAAACCAGCATGGAATGGATGAAAAGCAACAGCACGTAAAACAAAATGGAAAACAGAAACACGAAAAAGAAGACTAGACACAACACCTAATTTTGCGATTTATCTGACAGGAAATAATTGAAGTCAGATATTACAATCATCGGAGCTGGAATACTTGGCACCTCGCTTGGATACTTTCTTTCCCATATCACATCCAGAAAGATATTGGTGCTAGACCAGGCACCACAGGTTGGATTTCACACAAGTTCCAGAAACACAGGCAAGGTTCACGCACCATTTCTCTACGACCCTGAAAAAAAGAGGATATTTGCAAAATCTGCAAAGATAGGCTTTGAGATGTGGGAGACCTATTCCAAGCAAAAAAACCTGCCATTCAAAAAGGATGGAGTATTAGAGGTTGCCCTTGACGAACAAGGAATCAAGAGATTGGAAAAGTACATGTCATGGGGTGAGCAGAACGGACTGCAAAAAGATGATATCATTTTACTTGATGGCGCGGATGTAAAAAAACTAGAGCCCGAGGTATCATGCCAAAAGGCAATCTATTGCAAAAGGGATGCATCTGTGGATTACGGTATCCTGACAAGAAATATCATGGATGATGCAAGACAGAGTGGCACAACTTTTCTCTTAGATACAAGAGCAAAGTTTATCACGGACAGGAAAGATTTCCTTGAAATAAAAACAGATCATGATACAATACAAACTGATTTTTTGATAAACGCAGCAGGTGGCATGGCAATTGACATTGCACATGACATGAATGTAAGACCAGACCTTACAGACATTCATTTTCGCGGCGAGTACTGGCAGGCTGAACCGGAATACCAACACTTGACCAAGACTAGCGTATATTCCGTACCAAAGCATCCCGAGTATCCATTCTTGGATCCACACTGGATTGTCCGCTCTGATGGAAGATGCGAGGTGGGGCCAAATGCAGTTCCGGTTTTTAGCCCATATGGGTATACGGCATCAGAGAATATCAAGACAATGCCATCAAAGATACTTGAGATGCTCTCATCTGGCGCAAAAAAGATGCTCTTTGATTCCCAGTTTCTCTCGCTTGCCTCTGGTGAAATCCTGTCATCATTATCAAAAACCATAATGATAAACCGGGTGCGAGAATTTCTCCCAAGGGTAGACCCAAAAAAATTCAAGAAAAGGGGAACTGCGGGAATCCGAGCATCGGTAATTGACAAGGATGGCAAGTTTGTCCCAGATGCTGTAATAACACAGGGTGAGAAATCATTTCACATACTAAATTACAACTCGCCTGGTGCAACAGGGGCATTACCATTTGCAGTATACATCATATCGCAGATGAGAAACAAGGGGCTGGTAAGTGTAACACAAGACCAGTGCGGCCCATGGAGTTTTGATACAATATCGAAGATACTTGAATCCTAAATACTCATCAAAATCAAGTCTAATCACATGAGAATAACTCTCTTATTTGCACTTGTTCTGATAGCGACACCCTGCATTGCACTTGCACAAAGTGCTACGCCAATCATACTGATGACAGACAAGCAATCCTATGTTACTGGGGATACCATATCTCTATCCGGAACAATATCATCGCTTGGCTCATCAAGCAGCGCAGTACTCCAGGTCTTCAATCCATTTAATGTACTGGTGCAGATTGGAACTATCAACATTGCACCAGATGGAACATTCTCAAAGACAATCAAGGCAGAGGGCGAATCATGGGCAAATGACGGCTCGTACCAAATCAAGGTTATCTACGTATCAACGCCAGTGCTTGCAACCGCAACTGCAAATGTTAATTTCAAGAAAGTACAATCAACTCCATCTCAATCTATACAACCCACTCCATCTCAGCCTTCTGCACCAAGTGCACAAAACCCACCACAGACTCCAGATGACCAGGCCTCAATTGAAGAACAAATAAAACAACGAATCGCACTTGCAAACAAGTTAAAGCAGCAGATTGAGAATACCGCCACGACACAGATTCCATTCTGGGTAAAAGACAATGCAAGAAAGTGGCATGATGGCACGGTGGACAATGCCGGCTTTGGCAAGGATATCCAGTATCTGATAACAAGCGGGCTTGTAAAGGCAAGAGGACAGGTTACACCCACAACTACATTTGAGTACATTCCATCATGGCAAAAAGAGGTTGCACAGTGGTGGTCGCAGGGAATTGTCTCAGACTATGATTATGTCAATTCAATCCAGTACCTGCTTGACAAAAAAATAATAAAGTGATTCTATCTTTAAAATAAAAATCCAATACCAATGACTTGAAGATTACATTTTACAATTTTTTTTCCATGATACCAGCAGAGATTGACTTTAATGAAAGGAAAATGGGGTACCCATGATGAATTATGTTATTACAGGCGGTGCAGGATTTATCGGCAGCCACCTGGCAAAATCTCTTTTAGAAAAGGGGCACTCTGTGCAAGTAATAGACAATCTTTCTACCGGAATCAAGTCAAATCTTGATGGTATAGCAGACAGGATCTCATTTCATGGTATAGACGTACTAGATTACCAAGAATTAGAAAAAATTCTCAAGGGAAATGATGGTATATTTCACCTTGCAGCGCTCACATCCGTTCCAGAATCATATGTAAGGCAAAATGAATATCATCAAGTCAATGTCAAGGGAACAGAAAACATATTTCGGATTGCAGAAAAATTTCATATCAAGACAGTCTTTGCCAGCAGCTCAAGTGTATATGGCAATACCAAAAACATTCCCACCCAGGAGTCTGAAAAAAGAGTTCCAATAAACCCATATGGAATGACAAAGCTAGAGGCAGAGAATCTTGCGATGCATTACTCTGGAAATTGCGATATTGTGGGGCTGCGCTACTACAATGTATACGGGAAGGCCATGATAAATACAGGCGCGGGTGTAATCACGCAATTTTACCAAAATATACAAAAGAACAGGCCTCCAGTAATTGACGGCGATGGGAGCCAATTGCGTGACTTTGTGCATATCGATGATGTCATACGGGCAACCATATCTGCAATGGAAAAAAATACGGGCTCGACTTTTATCAACATAGGCTCTGGCATTACAATATCCATTTTGCAACTTGCCAACATGTTCATAAAATATTCCGGACTTGATCTCAGACCTGTATTTGTAAATGAAAAAGAGGGAAATGTAAAAGCAAGCCAGGCCGACATTTCACTTGCCAAGAGACTCCTTGACTGGAGACCGCAAACTAAATTAGAAGACTGGGTAAAGAGTCTGTACTAGATGAAGCTTGTCGGCATTCCAGCATACAATGAAGAAAAGGCAATATCCGGTCTTGTAAAAAAATCACTACAATATTCTGATAATGTTATAGTTGTTGATGATGGCTCTAGTGATAATACCGCACAAGTTGCAAAAGAAAGTGGAGCCATTGTAATATCGCACAAAAAAAATGAGGGCTATGGAGCCTCTGTTATTACATTATTTGACAGGGCAAGACAAGAAGGTGCCGACATGCTTGTCATAATGGATGGGGATGGACAGCACGACCCCGAACAAATTCCGCTCTTGATAAATACACTCCAAGAAAATAATGTCGATGTGGTAATAGGTTCAAGATTTCTTGATACTACATCTCAAACACCCGGATATAGAAAAAGAGGAATCAAGATAATCACATCTGCTGCAAACTTTGGAACTGACTTTAAGGTAAGTGATGCCCAGTCTGGTTTTAGGGCATACTCCAAAAAGGCAATAGAGTCAATCCATCCTACGGAAACGGGAATGTCAGTATCTACAGAAATATTGCTTAAAATATCAAACAAGGGACTCTCTGTTGCCGAAGTCCCAATCACTGTATCCTATGGTGGCAACTCTTCCACAGAGCATCCAGTTCCACATGGAATAGCAGTATTGATGAACACTTTGAAATTTGTTTCAGTAAAGCATCCCATTCCATTCTATGGATTTCCCGGCATGACACTTGTGATAATTGGCTCGGTGCTTGGCTACCAGTTTCTTGATGCATATCTTCACAAGCAGACAATATTTCTGGGCTCTCTAATGGCCTCGATCATACTGTTTCTGGTAGGTACCATACTCTGTGTTACGGCAGTGATACTGTTTTCAATGGCCACACTAATTCGGGAGAAAAACTGAAAGATCTTGTGGGATCAGCAAAAAAAGGGCAAATTTGTAAGTTCTTTATGGTCTAGTATCATATTTTTCATAAATTCATCTCATGATGTGCAAATTACCTAATTCAACACGAAAAAATGAACAATTCGTCCATTATGCTTATATATTGATTTCAGACCAAAAGTTACAATAACTATGTACAACGAAACAATACGAAAAATAACTAGTCTAACACTATTAACAATACTTGTTGCAAGCAGTGCCGTAGTAGGTTTGCCAAACGCACTCCCACACGCACAAGCTTCAACAAACGCAAACTTGTTTGTCTCTGCTGAGAACTCTCAATTCAACAACTACTTTGCCGGTCCTCAAGTAATCCAAGTAGTCGTGGCTGATCCTGATATAAACAGATTAGACCAGGCTTATGGAGAACCTGTAGTAACCGTCAACGGTAAGAGACTGAGAATGGCTCAAGGCACAGACGGAAATTGGTATGCGTACTTTGCGGATAGAAATCAAGCACTTGCTGCAGGTAACACTGCAGGAACATCTGGAAAAGGCTTAAACTTTGGTGGCTTTTGTGGCCCAGCAAGTACATTCAGTCCAAAACCTGGTGTAACTTATACTGACACAAAAGGATTCACACTCGCAAGAGGTGGATTTGGTTCAACTAACCACACTGCAACAAACTCCCTGAATGCAACCGGACTTACAAATCAAATATGCGCCGGTACATCAGGTGTGTCTAACAATGGCATAATGGAACACGTAGTAAGACAAAATAAGACTCTTAACTCGAATTCCGCGGGCTTTGCTGCTAGTGCAACCTATTCAGACGTTTGGCCAGTCATCCAGCTCTATGATTTCTCGGCTATTCCAACTGCAGTAACAGTTGATTACCAAAAGAACGGTGGCGACCAAATCGTCAACTTGACTTTTGACAGGATTCCACAGAATCTAATCACTAGTACTGTAGATAGAAATGCTTATCCACAAAATGCTAATGTCTTCCTTCAAATCAACGATCCACAACTCAACATTGACCCAACAGAAGATGATTCATGGACTTGGGGTACAAATGCCAACAATAATACATTGTATTATGAAGCATTTACAAGAAACGGCGCAGCTGATGCAGACGGCAATACTGCCGCTATGCAGAACCTCGTCGGTAACTTGACTACCTTGATGTTCAACCACAACGGAAAACTCACACTTAATCCATCAGGACAGAGTGTAAGAGTTGTGGATTACCAAGCAAACGGTAAGATCGTCTACACTGGTATTCAAAGAGGTAATCCAGCTTCAGTCAGCACTAATTCAATTACTGCTACTACTGGTTCCCAACCACTTACTCTAATTGAGCAAGGCGGTGTGAATACAGGTGTCTTTGGTAGCTGGGACGGTGGTAAGAAATCTGAAATTGTTACAGTAGACTCACCAACAATAAGAGGCCAATCTGCAGTTGTAAGATACAATGATATCTCTACAAGCATCGTAGGTGGCTTTTCATTTGCTTCATTGACACAGACTGCACAGAATAATACCTGGGCATCTGGTCAGAGAATCCCGGTGACTCTAACTGACAGTGATCAGAACAAGAACGGCAAGATTAGCGAAAGAATGTTCCTCTGGGATCCAACATACAAGAGAGCAACAGCAATGGTAATCGGAACTCCATTTACCTTGTCCAGTGGTGGTGTAGCAGCTGAATCAGCTACTATACAACATGCAAATGTTACCACAACAAACGGTAAAGGTTCAGTTATCTTTGGTGCTCCAACTGCGGTTGGAACAAACATCCAAGAGGATGAAGCATTTAGCGCAAGACCAATATTCAACTTTACAAACGGAACAACAAAAGCTACAATAGGCAACAATCCATCTGTAATAACACTTGGAACAGTTAACAGCTTTGCAGTCTTAGGTCACTCCACGGTAACCAACACTGGTACAACCGTGATTACAGGAGACCTAGGTCTATCGCCTGGTACCTCAGTTACTGGATTCCCTCCAGGAACTGTATCCGGAACGATACATGCTGCTGATGCATCTGCATTAACAGCACAAGCTGATGCTACTGCTCTCAAGGCTACACTAGATGCTCAAACCTGTACCGACACTGATGTCGTCGCAAATTTGGGTGGTGCTACCTTGGGTCCAGGAGTCCATTGCTTTACCTCTTCTATAGGTAACAGTGGAACTCTTACTCTCAGTGGCGCAGGAACTTATATCTTCAAGATAGGAAGTACACTGACCACTGCAAGCAGCAGTACTGTAACATTATCTGGTGCCACAGCAAATAACGTCTTCTGGTCAGTAGGCAGTTCCGCAACTCTTGGAACATCCTCTCACCTAGAAGGAACCGTGGTTGCTCTGACATCAGTCACTGGTACAACCAGTGCAACCGTAAATGGTAGATTGATTGCATTAAATGGTGCAGTTACCTTGGACACTAACACAGTTACTGTTCCAGGTGCATCAACTGCAACCATTGGCTCAGCACCAGTCAACAGTGCATTATTTGTCGACTTGAAGACAACCATGAATACTCTACTCAAGACGATTCACAATACGAATCGTACTGGAAACACAGAGGGATTCAAGGGCTTCAACTTCCTCAATTATGACTTGAGATCATTCTCTAGTCTTAACGGTGCAACTGGTGGCTCGATTTCCAAAGTTAATGTATACCTTGTATACAGAAATGATGGATCTGCACTTTCTCTAAACAGTGCAGGTGTAGCCGGTTCATCAGTAATTTCCATTGCAAACTCGACTAATCTACAGGACTTTATCAATTTGAACAGTACAGATACTGCAAAGATTGCAAATCCTGCACAGATTAACAAAAACTTGTTTGGCAATGTTCAAAAGACTGCATCCATTGGATTGCTCTTTGTCTTTACCACCAGCAATGGTGCAGTGACATTGAACACCAGTGGCGAACCAATTGTAGCTGACTTCTTCAGTGTTGGTCTAATCGGTGACGGTACTACTAGCGCACAAAGAATCAACAACGGCATCTACAGGTATGAACTTGAAGAGACAGGTGACAACACCGGAGTCTTTACAGGATCAAACCAGTATGTAATGCTCAACCAGTTGAATATCTTTGACGCAAATACGTACTCCAACCTAAGACCAATACAGCATGATGTGTTCTTCCCAGCTATCCAAGACATGCTCCAATCTGAGGCTCGTGCTCCACAGGTCACATACTTAGACCTTGGACAAGATGGTGTAAACACACAGGTATCTGCACAACAAGATATCCCAACCCACACTGGTGTCATTTCATTTGATAGCAAGACATACAAGATAGCGGATACTGTGACAATCACATTAAACGATCAAGACCTTAACGTTAACAACGACTTAGTTGATATCTACACCGCAGTCGCACCAAACACTGCATTATCAGCAACAACTGCACAAGACAATGCTACCGACACAATCGGTAAAGCAGGCCTTGGACAGTTGTCTGATGGCAGAGCATTTGGAAGACTCGTAGATGTACAATTTGGTCAAGCAAACGTTAGATGGTCCAACCAATTTATCAATAGCCCAACAACAAAAGACAACACTGGTACCTGTACATCTGGCAGTACCTTCGTAGAAGGTAATGCCGGAACAGCTGGTGGCCTTGCCACTAGCTTGTCAGCTACAGGCTTCTCACTAGTTGAGACTGGTCCAGCAACAGGTATCTTCACTGGTACCTTTGAAGTTCCAGATCAGTTATGCCAAAAAGGTACGATATCTTCATCAGTAGGTCAGAACATCAAGGTCAACTATGTTGACTTTAGAGATAGCTCTGGCAAATTGGTAGAAATATCTGACAATGCAGGCATTAGAGGTAACACTGGTTCAGTGAAGCTCGACAAGGCTGTGTACCCAGTACCATTCGGTACAATCGGTACAAGTACAGCACCTGCCGACTTTGTTGCACAAGCAACCTCTAAGACAAGCCTCACTGGTGTCTTCCCATTGCACAGAGACATTATTGGCTCTAGCACAATCGGAGGACTCAAGAATGGCAACGTGTTGGCAAGTGGTGATGTTATAGTCCACATCAGAGTAAATGATCAAGACTATAATACATCAGCACAGGGTACTGATCATATTGCAGTTAATGTGAACGGTGATAATCGCGGTCCTGTAGCAGTTACAATTACAAGACAAGGACAATCAATGCTTTTGGCAACAGCTGGAGGTCCAGCTATCTCAGGCGGTAGAATCGTTAACCTTGGTGGTGCATCATTGCCTACGGCAAATGATCCAGCATACTCCCAGGTTAGAGAACTAGGTCCAATGACCGAAATCGCTCCAGATGCAGGAATCTTCCAAGCAGACTTGCCAATCAAGCTCACTGATGGTCCAGCTGGTAATGACTGTCCAAAGGTTACAAACTGGGATGGCTCCATAAACGGAACAACCGGTTTCACAACCAAACAGAACAGCAGATTCGATACTAATGCAACAAGCGGTAACTACTGTGTAAGACAAGGTGATGTTCTCACTGTAACCTACACAGATACCAATGATGCATCTGGTAACTCACAAACCGTCACAGACTCTTCCACATTTGACTTAAGAAACGGTGTACTACAATCAGACAAGTCCGTATACATCATAGGTTCAGACATGATTCTCACACTCGTGGAACCAGACTTTAACCTAGATTCACAGACTGCTGATACTCTTCCATTAGACTTGATTGAATGGGATTCCCACGCATTCAAGAATACAATGGGACAGCTTGGTGGACAGGCATCTGCATTTGATGCAAAGCCATCTACCTTTGTAGAGACAGGTAAAGACACAGGTATCTTCCAATCTGTAATCAAGATTCCAAAATCACTTAATGGAAACTTGCTAGAGAGAGGAGAACAGATCCACTTAGAATACACTGACTGGGGTCCAGCAGGTTCCAAGATAGTAGGTGCAAACAACCAAGATATACAGTTGACCATCT
>Ga0207693_10000573_pt1 | contig 33111 bp, 25 predicted proteins | sample LARL81metaG_FD_184347 | JGI IMG/M metagenome (GOLD analysis project Ga0207693, IMG submission 184347) | Corn, switchgrass and miscanthus rhizosphere microbial communities from Kellogg Biological Station, Michigan, USA - LAR L8-1 metaG... | ecosystem: Host-associated > Plants > Roots >... | reverse complement strand
GTCCCGGCCGAGCAGCCGACGCTGACGGCAACTACCAGAACGCTCGCGAAAGCGGCTGCGGACCGGAAACACCTGTTCAAGGCACGTGTGCGCAGGCTTACTCCCTCAAACTGCCGGTCCCCGTCGGTACAGACCGCCATATCCTCTACGCGATCTTAGGGGCTGTCTGCGGATCGCCTGGACGGAAGCCATGAAGGTCAGCTCGTGAAGACCTTTACGTACTTGACGATCATCGTGCCCTGCGACGAAGTCTGGGCGTCGGGCGTGGTGCACCGGCACTGAGCGTCGGGGAAGGCGCCGCCGATCGAGACGTTGAGCAGGATCGACTTGCCGCTGTCCACCCCGGCGGTCCAGGCTGCCTGCCCGACCTGGGCCTCGCTGCGGCTGAAGAACTGGTGGCCGTCCAGGTACCAGCGGATCTGCTCGTGCCCGGCGTCGCGGCGGTCGACGATCACGCTGTAGGTATGGAAGCCCTGCCCGCAGCCGGCGCAGGTCCGTAGGCCGCTGCCGAGGCCGCTTTTTTCATGACATGGGCCGAACGAGTCATCCGGATTGCGCTGGTTCAGGTTCCCGCAGTGCAGGGTGCCAGAGGTCTTCTCGAGGCCGTTGACGTTCTCCATGATGTCGATCTCACCGGTCGCGGGCCATCCGGTCGGGGCTAGCATCCAGAACCCCGGCCAGTACCCCATCGGGCTGGCCGGATCGGGTTGCTTGATCGACGCTGTCACCATCAGATCGCCGCCGGCTGGCGGCGCGAAGGTGCTCCTGGTCCTGATCCGGGCCGAGGTCCAGGCTGCGCCGGGACTCCCGGCCGCGCCGTGGCCCAGCACGATCAGCTTGAGGTTGCCGCGACCGTCGAGCTGGGCGTTGAACCGGGACGAGGTCATCGTCTCGATCTCACCGGTGCCGAAGATTCCCCGGCCGGTCTCGAATCTCCAGTTCGCGGGGTTAACGCTGCCGTCCGCCGGGCCGTTGAAGTCATCGGCCCAGACCTGCTTCCACGGCCGGGGCTGGGGAGCGGTTGCCGATGAGCAGCCGGCGATGACCAGAACAGGGAGAACACTCAGCCAGGCGGCCAGCTTCCGCAGTCGTCGTGAATCACCGGTGTGCAGCGCCCTGTCCCCTCCAGGATGGTCGGCTTCGCTCACTAAAGCCTAGCGCCGGTCCTGCCCGGGCGTGCCCGCGCTAGGATCGGCTGCGGGGAGGCGTCGTGAAAGTTGATGAGGTTCCGCGTATCGCCGGAGCGCTGCTGTTCCGTCCAGTGCCGCATGTCGACGAGCGCGGGTTCTTCTCCCGGACGTTCGACCGGGAGATCGTGCGCTCGGCCGGGATCGACCCGGACGGCTTCACTCAGGACAGTCTGTCCCGTTCGCGCCGCGGCGTGATCCGCGGCATGCACACCCGGCGCGGGGCCGGCGAAGCCAAGCTGGTGCGCTGTTCGTTCGGTGCCGTCTTCGACGTCATCGTGGACCTGCGGCCTGACTCTGCGACCTACCGCAACTGGGAGAGCTTCGAGCTCCGCGACGACGAGCAGACCTCGCTCTATGTCCCGGCCGGCTGCGCACACGGGTTCCAGGCCCTCACCGACCCGGCCGATGTGTCCTACCGGATCGACCGCCCCCATGACCCATCGGAGGACGTGTCGATCGCATTCGACGATCCCGACCTGGCCATCCCCTGGCCGCTGCCGGTCACTGTCATATCCGGGCGGGACCGGAAGGCCTCGTCCCTCGCCGCCGCGGTTAAGCTCATGACCGGAGCGGAGTGACCCGACCGGCTCAGCAGTTCCGGTACACGGTGAGCGCCTTGACGAGCGCACCCCAGCCGTAGACGATCTGGTAAGGCCAGCTGCTCAGCGGCAGTGGTGCCGTGACCACATAGGTTGAGCCGCCGAAACAACGTTCAGCCATAACCCGCGCACGGGTGTCCTGAGGCCTGGTGGTCACTAGCACCACCGAGCTCCAGCGGTATTGTTTCGCCAGCCTGCCGAGAGCCTCGGCTTCGCCACGGGTAGTACCCGGATCCGGGTTAAAGCACATGAGTTTCACCCCTGCTACCGGCGGCGGGCATGGGCCCCCGTAGCCGCGCCAGCCGCGCGACACCACCAGCACCGGCGCCCGGTGCTCGCGGGCGAGCCGCAGCGCCACGGGCAGGCGATCGCCCGGGCCGGCCAGCATCACGATCGCGCTTACCCGGGCCGGCATTCCTTGCGCAGGCCACACGAGTAGCCGGGCGGTGAGCACGCTGAGCGCTACTATGACCGCCGCCACGACCGCGAATGCCCGCCGCCAAGCGCGCGAAAGCCGGCGCCGCCCGTCCGGGGTGGCGTTGCGGGTCCTGAAGCTCATGCCCGGGAACGCGGGTAGAGCAGCAGATCAGTCACCGGCCGAGGACACCCACACCCGCCTGCTCGTCTGAGCGGTGCACCAGCCCAAGGCTTTCATCCGTCTTGTCTGCCCCGATCAGTATGACGGAGTCCAGCCGCATCCCGGCGAGTCGTACCATCTCACCGACGCCATGGATCCGCTCCGCTGACGACTGTCCGGCACTCACTACCACGACCGCATTAGCCGCCCAGGTCGCTAGGTGCTCCCCGCCAAGCGCGGGGTCGAGGGTGACCAGGGTGAGCAGCAGATCCGCGGAGACACCGGGAGCGATCAGCGCGTCTCCGGCGTGCGCGGGCTGCGCCGACGAGGTGGCGGAGGGCAGCGGACCGGCAGGCACCGGGTTGTCACGGTCAGGAACTGCCAGCATGAAGTTCACGCCGTCACGGCTGACCGTCTGAACCCCAGGTCCCTTGACCCCCGCCAGGTGCGCCAGGTAAGCACCGCTGGAAAGATCGGCCGCAACGACCTGGGCGCCCTGGCTGGCGTACGACGTGGCCAGCGCCGCCGCGGCCCGCGCCACGACCGGCCCGTTGTCTACGGCCACGATGGCCAGGCTGGCCGGGACCTGGGAACCTCTCGGTACTGCATTGTGCAGGTGAGCGATGACCCGCTGCATATCGAGGTTCCGCTTGGCCGCCCGGCCAGGCCTCGGCGTTAGCGTGCGGCGCGCGCCCAGCGAGGTGACACTAAGCCGGACGGGAGCGTCGAGCGCATAGGCGATGTCATCCCGTCGGCGCAGCCGATCGGACATCAAGGCCCGCAGGATGACGATGGCCAGGCCCACGGCGAGCCCCCCGATGACTCCGAGGAGACCGTAGGTAACCAGCTTCTTCGTCTTCGAGTAGGGAATCGGGGTGACGCTGAGGACCCGGCTGTTGTCCAATGCGGCGTTCAGCTGGGCAGCGGTACTCGTCTGGTTACCGGAGATGGCATCCTGCAGGGTGGACAGCGCGGTTGCCGCACTGGTCTGTTCCACCTGGAGTTTGCTGATCTGCGACTGCTGCGTGGCTGAAGTCGGCTGGCTTTGCAGCTGCCTGAGCTGCGCGTCGATCGAGCTGACATGCTGCTTAGCCTGGTTGGCCTGCACCCCGAGCGACTGCAGGACGAGATTATTCTGCCCGCGCAGCTGGTCCGCCCGGAACTTGAGGAAGGCATTGCCCACGGCAGTTGCGTTAACCACAGCCTGGTTAGGTGACGATGCACTGGCTGTGATGGTCAGCAGCCGGTCGATGTCGGACGCGACGGTGTAGGACTTGAGGAATTTGCCGGCGTTTTCCTTCAGCCCTAGCTTTTGCATGGCAAGCTCAGCGACCGCTGAGGTCTCGGCAATAGCCTGGTTGTCGACGGACGCCGTCAGGTTGTTCTCGTAGGAACTGAGGGTAAGCAGCACCGACGCCGAGGCCTGGTACGAGTGGGGAACCGAGACGAAGTATCCGACGCCGGCGAGCAACCCGACAGCGGCCATGACGAACAGAAAACGCGTACTGCGCCATATGGCCGCTTTGATGAATCCCAGGCTGACCAGGCCAGGCGCGAAATCGACCGGCCGGTTCTCGCCAGCTGCGAAGTCATCATAAGCTCCGAGGCTATTCGGCTCGCCGCGATTCCCGTTTCGGGAGAAAATAACTTGGTCGGTCACCTTCTGATCTCCGTCGCTATACCAGTCATGCGGGTCGGCAGTGTGCGCTGGTCCCGTCGTCCCAGCTGCGGTACACGGCCCGTCGTCATGTCATCAGAATCTGGATCCGCTACCAGTATTCCGGTGATTTCGCGGCCGTCGGAGACGGCACTCACGGCGGCCCGGGCCAGCTGGTCGGCGGTCGCCGCCCCGGCCGAGACTCCGAGCAGCGTCGCAGTGGTGCGCATCATGTCGGGCACTTGCGGGTCCCGGCCATCGACGACCCCGACGACCACGGTCAACTCCGCGTCCAGCTGTCGCTCGACTTCACTATCGGTGACTAGTACCTGCAGGTGCGCCGGCCATTCCGATGATGCGGGCGGCGCGGCGCAGGCGGTTTGCAGCGCGGCCGTAACCGTCGCGCCTGGCTGGAGCGCGATGACCAGGGCAGTAGGAATCCCCTGGGACGCGCCGAAGGCCGCCAGCTGGGGACCGAGGGCGAGGGCGCCGGGATCGGAGGAAAGAGACAGGACGGTGAATGACCACCTGCCATTGCCGCGGCCGAAGTTCACCCCGGCCGCCATTTCAAGTTGCTGAAGGGTCTTCCGTAGCTGCAGGGCGTGCAGGGCACCTGGCTTGTAATTCTTCAGCAGCCTGGTCCACTGCCCGGGATCGGACGGGTGGCCGACCGGGAACGATGCGAGAACAGGAACCCCGATGGAGTTCGCTATCTCATCACGCTGCCTGAGCCGCCGGTCGCTGCGGTCCCTGGCAAGCGCTATGACCGCTCCTATCGCAGTGCCCAGGACCGCGCCGAGCAGAGCGAAAATAGCGTACGTCATGATCTGCTTTATCAGACCGGACCCCGTGCCGGTTGTCGCCCTCTGCAGAACCTGGGCCTGAACCTGGCCGACCGAATTATTCGGGGAGCCGATGTAGGTGATGTAGCTCGCGGCAACGGCATTGGCGTCTGTCGCCGCGTCGGCGCCCGTCTCGGCCGTCACGCTCACCGAAAGGATGTACTGAGTCTCGGTTCCGATCTGAACTGCCTTGCGGAGCTGATCGATCGACATGGCCGGCTTGATATGCGGCAGCGCTCCCGTGAGCACCGGATTGCTTTTCGCGATCACCAGCTGGGTCGTCGTCCAGGGATTGGGCGCGCCGTTGGCGGCCGCCTGTGCCCCGGCCTGCGCGGCCTGCCCGGACTGGGACAGCAGGACAAGCGCGGTGCTCGTGACCGCGGGCGGCTTGAGGGTGGCATAGGCGCCGCCGGCGAGGATGCCCAGGGTCACCGTGACACCCATGAGTAGCTTGTGCCGTCGTATGATCCGGATGGACCTGCGAAGGTCAAGCGTTTCCTGGCTCATCGGGCCTCCGCTCTTAGCCCGGGGGCTTTACTCACCCGCGCGTCGGCGTCGGATACGGACCATGATAGGGCAGGTTTCGACGAGGAACCTGTCTCGAGGAACTCCAGCCGAGTGGCCAGGGGCGTACCTGGTAGGCAGCGTCCGGAGCCCAGGACGGCGAAGGCGGGAACGCGGCGTCCCAGGCCGGAAGAGTACCAGCCGAGAATGGGATCGGTCTCGCCCCGGTGCAGGCTCCAGCGGAGCCCGCTCGGCAGTTCCAGCCGCGCCGATCCCGGCGTGCCTTCCTGTGGCCAGCTCAAGGCCACGCAGGATCCGTCGAGTTCCACCTTGACCTCAGGGCCGAAGTGAAAGGCAAGGCGGATGTCATGGCAGCCGCCGTCGACCTCGTCGATGATGTCGACGCTGCGCGAGGCGCGGTCGAGCAGAACCGAGCGGCGATGCAGCGCGGGCGGGTCAAGCGAGGCATAGCCGTCGTGTTCCGCGGTCCATCGGGCGATGTCGCCGTCGTCGATTACCTCGATCTCACGGGCTCGCGCGTGACGCGCCCACATGAACGGACCATGCTCACTGGACTGGTTCCGGCCGCCGAGCTCGGCCGTGTTGTGCGCGATCGTCGACCGGAAATAGGACCGCCAGGCCCGCTCACCGTGATAGCAGTACGTGCCGGGATCGGCCAGGATGTCGATTCCCGCGTAACGTACCTCGACGGACAGGGCGTCCGCGTGGGCATGCGCGGCGATGCTGAGGTATCCGTGCGGGCCGCCGTCGCAGCGGCACCAGATCTCGTTCTCCCCGGTGGTGCGCAGCAGCGTCACTCCCGCGTCGGCGAACCGCGACGGCCGCTGGCTGGGCCTGCCCGCGATAGCGCGCTGCGCGCCGGCCAGGGCGCCGATCATGACACTGCCCGCACTGACCGGCGGCCGTGACCACCAGTCGAGGGGCCCGACCAGCACGCCGGCTAGGCCAAGCAGCGCGGGCCAGGTGTTCGGCGCGGGTGGGTCGAGCAGCAGAGCCTGCCCCTCGTCGGAGTCGCCCTGGCGGGGCGGCCGCATCCGCTCGTCGAGCAGGGCGGCGGCGCTGTCCGCCATCGCGGTCAGCCGCTGCCACACCGGCGAGCTCAGCGGGTACCCGCTCGCCTCGGCCTCGACCGCGGCCAGGAAGCCGAGCTGGGCCACGAACGGGTGGTAGTCCGAGGCCAGCTCACGGTTCACGCCGGACGGGAACGTGTTACGCAGCAGCTCGCGCTCGAGCAGCCGCGCCGACTCGCGCCGCCATCGGTCGCTGCTGGCGTACCAGGGGAAGGCGCAGCTGGACACCAGCTGGCCCGCCGCCTCGGCGATCACGTGGTTGTTGGCCGAGGAGCCGCGGCTGCGGAAACCAGCCAGATACTGCTGGTGCCACCTGATCTGCCGAACTGCCAGGCCATTGTGCTCGAAAAGGCTGGTGACGCCCGGCCAGTCGTCCAGCAGCCGCCGGATCCACACCAGGCTGATCAGGCGGAGGCCTATCTCGATCCCGCTGGTCCAGTGGATACCGGACAAGAACGGGTTCTCCTGCCAGAAGGAGCGGAGCTGCTCGTCGACCCGCTGCGCATAGCGGTCGTCGTGGCTCAGCGCCCAGGCGCTGGCCAGTACCGTGAGGTGCTGCAGCCGGGCGATCTCCCAGACCTGCTTGACGTTGCCGACCCGCTCCTCCGAGCGGTGGTCGAGGCGGAACGCGAAGCGGTCCGGGTCGGATCGCCGGCCGGTCACCGGGTCACGGAACCAGTCAGGGTGCTCTAGGTCAGTGCGGAGCACCCCCAGGGTCTCCCACTCACCTCGCAGCAGCCGGTCCGCTGCCGCTAGCACCGCCTTCCTCGCCTCCTCCGGCACCCGGGCGGCAGTACCCGGCGGCAGCACCGCGGTAAATGCCAGCCCGCGGGGGGCCGCCCCGGTGGCCCGGGCCAGCTGCCGGCGGGTCACCTGCCGCGGCGCCCAGGCCGCGCGGACCAGCTGGTCCCGGGCCCGCCACGCCATCTCGTCGGGGGACATCTGGGCCGCCCGGCGCACATACCAGCCGAGCCGCGAGGTGGCTGTCATGTTCATACCTGCTCCGGCTTGCCGCTCAGCAGGCTGTCCCGCACCGCGATGGTCGCCCTGGTCGTGGCGGCCAGCGACTCGAACGGGATCGGCATGGCCGCGTCGGCGACGCAGGCGTCGACGAACCGGGCCAGCTCGGCGCGCTGCCCCTTGTCCTGGCCACCCCGGGCCCGGATCGTGTCGTGGCTACGGCCGGTCCAGACTGTGGCCTTGCGGAAGTTGTCCAGCCGCGCACTGCGACCGCCGCCGGTGACGTCCAGTGTCTCCTTGGGGAAGCGCACGTTGCCGCCGGTGAGGTAGCTGATCACGCCGCTGGTTCCGTTAGCGAACCGCACTGTGACCTGCACGTCGTCGGAGTCCGGGCCACCGCCGATCGCGTAGACCTCCTCCGGCAGGCTGTCCGCCCACCAGCTGAGCGTGTCCAGGAAATGACCGCCTTCGCCGGTGAACCTGGTCCCCTCGCCCTCGTTGCGGTACCAGCTGTCCGCTCCGAGCGGGCCCGCGTTGACCAGGTAGCGGGTGACCGAGCCGGAGCTGGCCGGGCCGAACTCGGCCTTCATCTTGGCCAGCATCGGGGCGAAGCGCCGGTTGAAGCCGACCATCAGGCGGTCGTTGCCGGTCTTGGCGATCACCTCGCTGATCCGGTCGAGTTCCTCGCCGGTCAGCGCGAGCGGCTTCTCCACGAACACCGCCTTGCCGGTCTCCAGTGCCTGGCATACCAGATCCGCGTGGGTAGCGTGCCTGGTCACCACGAAGATCGCGTCGAGCGAGGCGTCCCCGAGCACGGCCGACGCGCTGGTCGACGCCGCGGTGAAGCCGAACCGCCGCTGCGCGTTCACTGCCGATAGCGACGTGGTCGTCGCCACGTGGACGAGTTCGGCGTTAGGCAACTGGACCAGGTGCGGAAGCAGCATCGACGAGGCGTAACTGCCCGCGCCGATGAATCCGATGGCCAGGCGCTTGGAACCCCGCCCGTTCGGTGCCGTGGAATCCCTGGCCGGGGTGGCGCGGACCAGGCTGGCGGCGGGCCGCGGCACGGTCTCCGGGTCCGGCGCCGGATACTCGAGCATGACCCCGACCGCCTTCAGCGCGCCGGAGGACAGGTCGGCGTAGACCGAGACCGCGTCCTGCATCGGGAACGAGCCGGAGATCAGCGTCTGGACCTCGATGTTCTTGCGCGCCAGCAGGTCCAGGAAGCACTCCAGGTTGCGGCGCTCGGTCCAGCGGACGTAGCCGGCCGGGTAGTCGATGCCCTCCAGCTCGTAGCGGTCGTCGTACCGGCCGGGCCCGTAGGACCGGGAGAACCGGACGTCGAGTTCCTTTTCGTAGTAGGCGTTCCAGGGCAGGTCAAGCTTGGTCTTGCCGATGTCGACCACGCGGGCCCGGTCGCGGGCGAACTTGGCCGCGGTTTCGACCGGGGCGTTGGAGGATCCGCCAGCGGCCAGGAACACGTGGTCGGCGCCGCGGCCACTGGTGATCTCGTCCAGCGCGGCCGCCACGGCGGCCAGGCCCTCTTCGTCGGGGGCCGCGCATAGCGTCGCGCCCGCCTGCTCGGCCAGCTGGCAGCGGGCCTCGATCATGTCCAGCCCGACCACCCGGACGCCCGCCGCGACCAGCAGCCGGACCACCAGCTGGCCGATCAGGCCGAGGCCGATGACCAGGGAGGTCTCGCCGAGCTGCGGCTCGGCGCGGCGCACCCCCTGCATGGCGATGGCGCCCACGGTGGAGAACGCGGCGTGCTCGGGGGCCACGCCGCGTGGCACCGCGGCGCACAGGTTGACCGGGATCCAGTTGTACTCGGCATGCAGCGCATGCTCGTTGCCGGCCGCCGCGACCAGCTGCCCGACCTTGAACTCCTCGGCTCCCGCGCCCACCTCGATGACCACGCCGCACAGCGAGTAGCCAAGCGGGGTGTAGGAGTCGAGCTTGTTCATCACCTTCTTGTAAGTGGCCATCGGGCCCTGTTGCGCCACCGTGTCCAGCACCTTGCGCACCTGGTCCGGCCGGGCCCGCGCCTTGCCGACCATGGACAGGCCGGCCTCGTGCACCTTCATCATCTCCGTGCCGGTGGAGATGAGCGAGAACAGCGACTGAACCAGGACGCCCCCCGGCCGGCAGGCCGGCACCGGCGCGTCCAGGACGACGAGTTCCCCGGACTTGTAGTTCTGTGCGATTTGCTTCATGGTGTCCTCGCCGGTCATGCCGCGACGCCCGCGGACCGCACGTTGCGGTACCGCGGTTCCATCGTCAGCAACTGCCATATTTGCCTTGTGTCGTCCTTGCAGCGCGCCTGTTCACAGGCCAGCACACCGGCGCGGATCATTTCGGAACCGACGGGCTCGTCGTCCGGTTGCGGGCGCTGCCCTGGCTGAGAAGCCGCCGGTAGACGCCGAGATAGGCACTCTCCTGGTAGCTCCAGGCCAGCTCTCGCTCGACCCGTTCCCGGGCGAGTTTCCCCATCTGCGCACGTCTGGGCCCGTCGTCAATCAAGGCCACGATGGCCTTGGCGTACTCGTGCTCGTCGTTGGGCTCGACGTATACCGCGGCGCTGTCCGCGGACACCCGCGTTTCCCGTAGGTCGAAGGCGATCACGGGAAGCCCGAAGGCCATATACTCCATCGTCTTGTTCATCGTGGACACGTCATTGAGCGGATTCTTGGGGTCGGGCGAAAGACCGGCGTCCGCGGTCGACATGATGCGCATTACGAGTTCATCGGGTGCTCGCCCGGTGAACTCAACGTGACCCGCCAAACCGAGCTTGTCGCGCAGCGCTACCAGATCGTCAAAGCAGTCCCCGGAGCCGATCAACGTGAAAGCGATATCGTCACGCCCAAGCTTATTGACCACGATGTCGGCCACGCGTACCACGATGTCCACGCCATCTTGCGGACCCATGACGCCGATGTAGGCGACCAGGTACCGGCGGCCGCGGCGCAGTTCAGGGTCGGGCTCGCCGGGCTGCAGCCGCTGCAGGTCAGGTCCGGTACGGACGACCGTGACCTCATCGGCCCGCTTACCGCCCCGCGTCATCGCGATTTCCCGGTAAGAGTCGTTGGTAGCGATGACGTGATCGGCGGCCTGGTGCGTCCTGCGCTCGAGGGCCAGCAGCCCTTTGTAAGGCAGCTTCGGGCCGGCCGGGAAACGAGACTGGAAAAGCTCGGGGCAGAGGTCGTGGTGGTCGAACACGAAGCGCGATCCCTCGGCCGCGCGGAAGGCCAGGGCTAGCGGCCAGAAGATGTCAGGGGGATTGCAGGCCTGAACCACCGCGAAGCGCCCGGAGCGCCTGGCCTTGAGCGCTTTCCATGTCGTGGCGAGGAACGAGTACGCGTACTCGGCGATGAAGCTGACCTTGCTGCCGCCGGGTGCATAAGGCCGGTATCTATACAACTCCACCGAGTTGATGACCTCGTAGGCTGGCTCGCCGCGGCCCTTCGGGCAGACGACAGCCACCCGGTAACCAGCCGAGATCAGCGCCTGGCACTCTAGCCATACACGCCGGTCGAAGGGCACAGAAAGGTTCTGGACGATGATAAGGATCCTGGGCATCCCGCGAGTCCCTCGGGCCGGAACCCGTCGTTTCATGCTGGTCGACCGCCTGCCGGAGGAGACTGAAGCGCCATCTGGAGCCGCGCGGCCCGCGGTCGCCGCATGCCCAGGGCCCGACCCGTCGTTCTTGTCGGGGTCAGGTTCAGTTGGCTCACTGTAGGGCAGCATGTTCCATAAGATCACGCAGCGGGTGACAGTGATACTCGGGGAGATCTATCAGTAATCGCACATTGTTTAGCCGTGAGATTTTCCCAGGTCAGCCCGAAGCACCGGGCGACCGCCCGGGTCTGCGGCTCGTTCCGGCGCGGACGCCTGACTCCTGGAGTATCAAAGCGGCCTCCGGATTGCTCTCCTAGCGAAGGTGGCAGGAGTGCGAGCGGAGGCTCGATGAGCGGGCAGGAGTCTGGCATGCGGGTGCTGGTGGTCCATAGCCGGTATCGCTCGGCCATACCGAGTGGCGAGAACCGCGTCGTGGACCAGGAGAGCGAGGCACTCGCACGCGCCGGGCACGAGGTCAGGCGCTTCGAGAAGAAGAGCGACGACATCGAGCACTGGTCGGCCGCCCAGAAGGCGCTGCTGCCCGCCCGAGTGGTCTGGAGCCGCGAGTCCCACCGCGAGCTGACTGCGACGCTGCGCGGATACCGCCCCGACGTCGTCCACGTGCACAACACATTCCCGCTGGTCAGCGCGGCTGTGCTGTACGCCTGCCGGGACGCGTCGGTACCAGTGGTAACTACCATCCACAATTACCGGCTGATGTGCGCCAGCGGCAACTTCGTCCGCCAGGGCGCGGTCTGCCACGACTGCATGGGCAAGCTGCCGGTCCGGGGGGCTGTGCACGGGTGTTACCGGGGATCGCGGGCCGCCACCGCCCCGCTGGTCGCGGCCACCATTGCCCACCGCAAGGCGTGGCGGTCGATGGTCTCGGCCTACGTGTTCATCTCGGCCGCCCAGCGGGACCTGCACCTGGCCCTCAACCTGCCGTCCAGCCGGGTGTTCGTCCGGCACAACATGATTCCCTACCGGGACATCCAGCCTGCGCCGCGCGATCCGCTGGTGGCGTACGTCGGCCGGCTGGAAGAGGGCAAGGGCCTACGGCTGCTGATGGCGGCCTGGGACCGTTACCTGGGCTCGCCCCATGACCCGGGGCTGCGCTTGGTTATTGCCGGGGCGGGCTCGCTCGACCGTGAGGTGGCCGCGTGGGCCTCGGTCCGCCCCTCGGTGGAGCTGCTCGGGATCATCCCGCCCGGCCAGGCCCGGGAGCTGATGTCCCGGGCCCGCGCGGTCCTGGTGCCGTCGGTCTGGGAGGAGACGTTCGGCCTGGTGGTCGTGGAGGCCATGGCCGCCGGCACGCCGCCGATAGCCGCGGGCCACGGCTCGCTCACGGAGTTGGTCACGCCGGGAACCGACGGCGTGCTGTTCCGGCCGAGCGACCCGGACGCGCTCGCCGCGGCCATGGCCGACGTCGCGGCGCACCCGGAGACGTACGAAAGCTACGGGCGTCGCGCCCGCGAGACCTACGAGCAGCGCTTCAACCCGGACCACAGCCTCAAGCACCTGCTCGAGATCTACAGCTTCGCGATAGCGCACCCGGTTTAAGCGGGGAGTGCTGGAAACGGGGCTCACAACGCCGTGCGCGACGATGCCGCGCGGCTGCCTGAGCCCCGGGAACTTAACGCGGCTCCTGGGCGATCTCCGCGCCCGGCATCGGGAAAGGCTCGGCCGTCTGGCGGCGCAGCATCTCGTCAACGAGGCTGGCCGACATCAGCTCGTTGATCCGGCGCAAGCGGACGAAGCGCGCGGACATGAAGTCGTCGTGGGTCAGGTCATATTTGGCGTAGGCCTCGACGAGCTCGTTGACGCCGTCCCCCACCCTCCAGCGCAGGTCCAGGTCGGGGAAGGTCCCGGTTAGCTTGGAGAAATCGACGCGGTAGTTGCGCAGGTCAGGCCCGGCGTTTTCGGCGAGCGACACCTGTGACCCTGGCACCGCGTCGCGCACCAGGTCAGCAATGTCTTTGACCTGTACGTTGTCCTCGAGGCGGCCGACGTTGAACGCCTCGTCGTGTACCAGCTCACGCCGGGCCTCGAGCACGGCCAGGAACGCCCGGCTGATGTCTTCGATATGCACGAGCGGCCGCCAGGGCGACCCGTCACTTTCCAGCCGCACCTGACCGGTGGTCATCGCGACGGCGGTGAGGTTGTTCACGACGATGTCGAGACGTAGCCGCGGGGAGGCGCCGTAGGCGGTGGCATTGCGGAGGTAGGTCGGACTGAACGCGTCATCGGCCAGCAGCGACAGGTCACGCTCGGCCTGCACTTTGGTCTCGCCATAGGGCGTGACCGGAAACAGTTCCGCGTCTTCGGCCACCGCCTGCGAGCCAGCCGCGCCATACAGGCTGCATGAGGACGCGAACAAGAAGCGCTCGACGCCGGCCTGCTTGGCCGCCTGGGCCAGGCGTAGCGTCCCGTCCCGGTTGATCGAGTACGTCGCCGCCGGGTTGAGGTGGCCGAGCGGGTCATTAGACAGTGCGGCCAGGCAGATCACCGCATCGTAACCGGCTAGCTGGCTCGCCTCGGCGTCCCTGATGTCGCGCGCCGGGCGCCCGTCGAGGCCTTCTGGTGCGGCTCCGAAGTCACACCCCTCATACAGGCCGACGTCGAGCCCGTCGACCTGGTGCCCGGCACCGCGCAGGAACGGGACCAGAACAGCTCCAATGTAGCCGCGGTCACCCGCAACCAGGACCTTCATCGTCAGCTCCATAGCTTATTCGGACCGGAAATTAGACGCGGGCGGCGACACTACCGAACCCGACTGATATAGGAGTTACGACCAGTTGACCTTGATACATCGCGAGACGTCTTGGGGTTCGGCGCGAGATCGTCTTGAGGTTTCGGCACCGGGCTCGCCGGTGGTCTCGATGTGCGGGCTCCATGCCCGCCAGGTCATCGAACGCATCCCGCACGGCCGCGGCCGCCAGGTCACCGCCGGGGCCGGTCCAGGTCCCGGCGGCCTACCCCCCGCCCGGCTAACCCCGCCTACCGGGTAGCTATCGTCGGCCTCGATAACTTGCCGCAGATGAAGAAGTACTCTACGGCCAATGCTGGGCCGATGAACGGGACATTGAGATTAATATGCATATTGACCGGCTTTATAACTTTCCGCCTCGGTTCGGAGTGATGCCAGTTATAAGAGGTCGGGAAGGACTTCTTAATCTCGAAGTGCTGCGCGAGGCTCTGGCGAAAATCACCGAGATCCTGCACATTACTGTACGGCCAGTATATGCTCTTGTCGCGATGACCGAAGTTAACATACGACGCGATAAATATACCGCCGTCATTCAGGAGCTGTGATATTTCGGCGAACTTCTGGGCCTGGAAGGTCCCCACGTATTCGAAAAAGCCCTGAGCGATGACGATGTCGAAACGCTTGTCACCGAACCGGATTGGAGTGTTGAGGAGGTCAGCCTCGATCAGATTCGGCGCCGGGTCATGTATGGCTATGTCGATGCCATAGTATTCGATATTCGGCCGGAGGAGAGGCATCAGAGCCGCAGGCCCGCAGCCGACATCGAGAAGCGTAGGCTTGTTACCTCGTGCCAGTCTGTTTATGATTCGCGCGGCCTTCTCAAGACGATAGTGCGGCCGGCTGTACTTGAGGTTTTCCTTGCTCCAGAAGTCCTTCTTGTAGAGCGTGCTGCGGGTGCTGTCACCAGCAACGAAACGCCCGCCGTCTGCCGAGTCGTTCATATAACATCTCCCCTGAAAAGATCTGTGCGGGTACGCTAGTGTCCGGCGTGGGTACGCTAGTGTCCGGCCGCGGCCTCCTCCCGTTCGGTTGACTGGAAGAGCAGCGCGGACATCGTCACGAATTGCTGGTCGAGAAGTCGTACATTCGCCGCCATACGCTCCATGATCATTTGCCGCAGCTGAGGAGACCGGCCTTCGAGTTCCTTGAACTGTTCTATCATCCGGTCAACATCAACCGAGTGGGCGGATTGACAGAACTCAGCCATACCCGCCTCTTCCATGAGCACTCGGAACTTAGCGGCATACCCAACCGACAGGGTAGGCTTCGCCATCTTCAACGCGCACAGCACGTTGTGGAAGCGGGAGGCAACTACGGTGTCGACCGACGCTATCTGCCGCATCAGTTCATCAAGAGAGGAAACTGGCTCGGCGACGATCTGGGACGGGTCGAGTTGGGGCCGCTGTGCACGCAGGTAAGCGATGACTTCACCCATGACACGCTCGTCATGTACATCGGTCGTGAACAAGCGCACTGAATGGCCGTTGTCCACCAGCCAAAGGACAAAGCTCTTCATCTTCTCAACGTAGGAAGCGTGAAGCTGATCCGCCTGCCGACGGTCGTCATTGCTGCCGTAATAGTCCATAACACCAACGCCGACCATTCCCGGGACAGCTGGAATATCACGAGGTGTCGGAAGAGCGAAGGCAAGATCGGGATAGACAGCATCGCCTGAGGTGTCGAGGCCCATTCGCCGCATCGCGTCCTTTGAGAAAGCGTCCCTGAAGGACCGGTAATATGCGAGCCGGGCTGCTGCAACGACCAGGCGCCGCGCGAGCGGCTGGCGAATTTCAGTCGCTCCTACACTCACCAGCGCGACCTTCGTCCCGAACATTTTACCGAGGGCGGAGACAAGGAACATCGAGTAGGGCGTATGCCACGATCGCAGGGGAAGGGACGTCTCGAGCACTCCCATGCCGGGCACCATCACGACATCGTGACGACGGACCCAGGTGCCTATACGAAACACGTCGATAATCATCCCCAGAGGAACCTTCAGGCTTTTCGTGGCGAGGGCGGCCATGCTGCCCGTTCCCTTGGTTTGCGCGTTATACCAGCGAATGCGAGTGGCGGGAACGCCGTATCGCGCCATCATTTGATCTGTTCCTGTGCACAGGAAATCCAGGATCGCATGGGGATGCTCTGCGTCAAGGTAGGCGAGCACCGCCTCGAGCGAGCCGTCGTTGCCAAGGTTGCCCTGGCCCAGGAGGCCGACAAGACCCACCCTCGGCGCGCCGGCCATCGTGCGAGGGCGTTTCTTAGCATGACGAAGCACAGCCACCGGAACGTCGTCTCCTAGCCTAGGCAACCAATCGCCATCCTCGATACAGGACCTGCGGTGCCCCCGTCGTGATACTTGCGGACGGTGAATTATTCGGTTTCGTGGCGGCTCGACTGAGAGGATGTCGAACCATGTCACGCGGGTCCCCCTGCCCCCGGGAGCTCCGGGGGCGCGTGGTCAGGATGGTCACAGAGATGCAGAATTATAAGTTATGTGCCTGAGTGGGCGGCGATCGGCGCGGTCGCGGCCGAGCCGGGCCCGGTTCGGAGCCAGGCCGCGAGTGGCTGCGCCAGGCTGGGGCCGACGGCGGGCAGCGGTCCGGGCCACGACGGAGGAATTCGCGAATCCGCGAACCAGGACTGGCTGACGTCCGCTGCGGCAAGAGGTTCCGCACGGTGCCCGGCCAGGATGGCCAGCGGACCGGTCACCGGCTCCGCCGGGACCTCACCCGCCCTGGTCCTCATGGGCAAGACCGGACCGATCGGCCGGCCAGGCCCGTGGCAGAGGCCGCCGAATACGAAGCCGCCGCAACCAGAAGGAAATCTAGGCATTTCAAGCTCTGTCACCTGTAGCGAGCCAAGTTTCAACGGGGGGCGAGCTAGTCACCGATGCGGCGGGCGGCGGCACCGCGGCCAACGGCGGTAGGTACATCCGTCCACGAAAACTCGTCATGCATGAGCGAGATATTACGATCATCGGTATATCAAATGCCGCGTACCTCATGTAATGGCTCATGAAGACTAGAGTTTCATGGCCGCCTGGACTATCGTGGGTGGCCGCAGTGGTGGAGATTCCGCACTGGGGGGCCTGGTGATTTACATGCACGAAACAGTGGTGCCAGCGTCGGACAGTGACCTTTCCGGCAAGGCCGGACAGGCATCCGGACAGCTCCTGAGCCAGCAAACGCTGGCAGCAGAGCCGCAGCTCACAGCGCTCGACGGGCAACGCGATCCCATATCGTATCCAGGCAGTCCAAGGCGCCTGGACCCGAAGAAGCTAATTAAGAAAGCAAGCCGGGTTTCAGTTATTCGTACGCTGTATCTCAGCGCACGTTTCCGTGGCCGGATCATCGTCATGCGAAGGGCCCGATTCCGCGTGGCCCGCGGGGCGAAGATCAGCGTCGCCCGGGGATCCCGGCTGATGCTTGGGTTCAATATGAGCCACGCCACGGGATCGCCATGTTCGCTGCGCCTCCGCCGCAATGCCCGGCTGACCGTCCACGGCAATGCCGAAATTTTTAGCGGTACCCTCGTGCTGGTAAGCAACAACGCCCATCTGGAAATAGGGCGCGAATCTTATATTAATTTCAATTCGACGGTCGTCTGCTACGACCACATTGCAATCGGCTCGAATTGTGCGATTTCCTGGAACACCAACATACTCGACGGCAACGCCCACGAACTCGTGGTGGGCGAAGTGCCGCGCCCTCGTACCCAGCCCGTCTTCATCGGTGACAGGGTGTGGATCGGCACCGGGGCGACGATCCTGTCCGGCGTGACCGTCGGCGATGGCGCGGTCGTGGCGGCCGGCAGCGTCGTAACCGCGGACGTGCCCGGTCAGGTAGTAGTCGCGGGTAACCCGGCCCGCGTGGTCAGGGAAAAGGTGACCTGGCGGTTGTGACCCGGCGGCACCCCGAGGCGGCGTCGGCGGTCAGGTTCCCCCGAGCGGTACCTGCGAGGTTAACGAACGGGAAGCGGCCCCCGCGCTCATGCGCGCGTGGCGATAAAGGAGAAATTGTTGACCTCGAACGTCTGGTTCCGGCCGCCAGTAGAACAGATCTCGAAACCAAAGCTGAGGGCTGTCAGGGTGGGCTTCGCTGGCAGGTACTTACCGTTCCCGTGTTCTTGCAGCCAGGTAAGCATGGCCATAACGTCCACTTTGTCTGACGGGTGATTGGTTCCGGTGGCTGGCTGCCAGATAAATTCACGGTCGAATATGCACAGATTCCACTTCTGCACGGGAACACCATTAGTCCCGCCAAAGGTTCGGGCGGTGATGACATCACCGTTGGCATCACATCTCGGCCGCAGGCGGTCGCCCACGAAATCTGTCTGGATCATGACTTCGTCATTCCAGTTGTCAAGCCAGAGATCGTAGGCTGCTTCGGCTACAGTTCCGCTGTGAGCGTTCAGCTTCACTGAATAGGACGAAAGAATCGAAGACCAGGTAGACAGCTTGGCCGGGAGCTTGGTTCCGTTGATCCAGTCCTGGGTCTGGCCTGTATTGGGGAATGAGCGGACCGACGTCTCGCCAGCCGGGAAGTTTGCTACAACTTTCCAGCTGGCCGGATTGGCGACATGCAGAATTTGCGACCAGTTACCATGCGGTTCACTCCACACGTTGTTTCCGACCGTGATGTCACCCGACGTCCCGGCTATGCCCTGAGGGGGCTCGCTCTTAGTCCGCGGGAAGCGATACGGGCCGCATTCCCCCTTGGCCTCGTTGGTCGTGCATATGGAAGTTGAGGTCGAAGTCGAGGTCGTCCTGGTGAAGCCCTTCGCCGAATTGCCGGTATCCGAAGGGCTTGTCGCCGGACTGTTCGTCGCCGAGCATCCTGACACGGCGACGATAACTGCGCTGATGATAGCCGCGACGATGGTCGCGCCGGGCCGGGACAGAGTGGTCATGGACGGCTGCCCTCCTCTAAATCCGCGGACATTCATTATACGGTACACCGCGGCCGGCACCCCGGCCGCGGTTCACCTGTGTTTGCCGATCGCTAAGATCATCAGCCTCCTGGGGGGCTAGGCCCTGCTAACCTCGCGCTAAAGTCCTGGATTAGCTCGCCCGTACTGCGTCCTGGAGCAATTTCGGTGCGGGCTTTCCCGTTCCGCCGATCAGCGGGACAAGGTCGATCCCGGGGAGGACCGCTTCGCCGCGCATGATCTCGATATATCGCTGCCGGACCTGAGAGAGCACGCCGGAGAGTCCGAAGCGGAATCCATCCACCTCCTCGACCAGTGTGAGCTCCGAGATGGTCCCGGCAATGCCGCACTCGTCGGCCGCCAGCAGCTCGCTCCGTTCGATCGGTCTCCGCTCGAACGTCAGACCCATATCCCTGGCAACGAGCTCCATCGCGTTGAGCGTGATGCTATCCAGGCAGCCCTCACTGGTCGGCGGGCTGGCAATGCCGTTGCGGTCGGCTATCAGGATGCAAGCTCCCGTCGCCTCGGCTACCCGCCCAGCGTCATTGAGCAGAACCGCATCGTCATAGCCGAGGCGATGGACCTCGATCCTGGCGAGCCGGGCTCCTACATAGTTCGCGCTGCTCTTTACCCGGGTCGGAAGCGCAACATCCGCCGCCCGACGCCAGGTGCTCACGCCGAGCCGCATCGGGTCCGGGTCATTCTTCTGCTGGGTGAAGGCCGTGACGACGAGGTCGGCAGCGGTGCCCTCGCCCCAGTGCCCCTGGGTCACGTAAAGAGTAGGGCGGAACCAGAGGTCGCGATCGGGCACGAGCAGCTGCTCGGCCAGCGCCGAGAGCCCGGCTACGAATTCTTCGTACGTGAATCTAATCGGGATGTGGAACAACGACGCAGACCGGCATAGCCTGTCGTAATGCCGTCGAGGACTCCGGACAGCGAAAACGTCGCCAGAGTAATTCCAATATCCTTTTACGCCCTCGAATACACTCAGTGCACGGGTTAGCGCCTCGGCGCTAATGTGAATTCGCACGTCCTCGTAGTTAACGAGCTCCCCGTTTACGAGCGCCCATTTCGGGACCTGAAGTTGAGAGAGCGATGCTGTATGTACCAAGGCACCTCTATTCATCTGCCACGTCGTATTGTTAGCTCCTCAGCAGGATGATGCCGACGAGCGGGTGCACCCTCTGCTACCCACTAGATCCGCGACCGCGTGGTCTTGATACGTCGGAAGGCCCGGGCCCGTGTGAGGCTGCGGGCGTCTGCAGCCCCTGACCCTGCGGGCGGCAGGCTCCGTGCGGTGACTGGCCCGTCATCTGCCTGCGGGGCGGCGGGGCCGGCTCCACCTGATCGACGACTGCTACTTGCGGGCTCCTGTGAAGGTCCCCTGGGTTGCAAGGGGCGTGATCAGCAGCGATGCGGCCACCGTGAGGTGGAGGAGATACGTCGAGACGTTGGTGAAGGAGTCCTCGGTGAAGGAAGCCATCATGCAATACGTCACGAGAAACAGGGCGAGTGCCCGTCGTACGCCACGCGGCTGGAAAAAGGCGGTCACCAGCAGCCACACCAGTATCGCGGCGCAGACAACTACCCCGAAGATCCCTTCCTGCATGTAGGCGGCCAGCCAGTTACTGTCGATGGGATGGCCGTTGATACTGGCGTCGGACAATCCGAATCCGAAGAACTGCTGGAATCTGGTGCGCGGCGTGTTGAGCACGAGTCCCCAGAAGTTCGTCCGGCCGGTCAAGGTTGTCAGCCCTTGCGCGTTCTCCCCGCGGGCCAGCCAGGTGATCACTACCTCGGACAGCGCGATGACCACGATCGACACGGCGGCCGTACCCGCCGCGAAGAGCTTCCGCACCCGCGCGTTGATGGTGAAGAGGCTCAGGCCAGCGACCAGGAGGCCCGCCGCCAGGCCCGCCAGCGCGGTCCTGGTGTGCGTGAGGAGAAGGATAGCCACGGCAAAGATGACGCCGACCAGGGTGATCCGGCCGCTCACCAGGCGGGCGAGCCAGAGCATGATCGTTACCCCGGCCGCGACCGCTGCGTACTGGGCCACCTGCGTGGCCGTCATCGGCCAGAGAACCCCCTCGAGCCTGCCGCCGAAAGCGAGGGCGTGACCGGGGGCAACCACGAGGCCGAGCAGCACCGAGCCGAGCGCCGCGTAGAGGCAGCCAAGCTGACACCGCAGGAGCAGCATGTCGGGTCGGCCCCACCACGGCGTCAGCAGCCAGAGCGCGGCTATGAACTCGGCTAGCCGGAAGGCCCGGTAGGTCGCACCGAGTTGCGGTGTTGCCGCCACCGTGATCACCGTATCGAGAAGAAGCAGGCACACGAGGCACAGGAACACATTCGGGCGCAGCCTGGCCCTGGGGTTCGCGGTCAGTGCCAGCAGGAGCGCCACCGGCAGGGCGCCTTGCGCAAGCCCTTTGCCGATGTGGGACGGAAGGACGATGAGGGAACCGGTGACCGGTGAATAGGTCAGGGTATCGAAGAACAGCAGTGCCCAGGCGATGCCGACCCGGCGCCGGGACGAGCGATCCTGCGCTTCGGCCGGGTCGAGCGATGTCATGCCCGGACGGCGCCGGAGTGCGGTGACGGTCATGGGCTTACGACCCCCGGAATGGCCCGGCCGGCACGGCCGTCACCGTGCCGACCGGGTCAAGACCGGTCACTGCGACCTGCACGTGTGCCACCTCCCATTGCCGGGCTAACCGCGCGCTCGCCCGGAGTCCTTACATGAGAGCGCCGAACGTACGGTGATAATACGGCGAACGCCTTCCTGACAGAACTGGGCGTGAACCTTGGGTTGCGCGGAAGCTCGCCGAGTCGGGGGACCGCGATCGTGATGCGGCGCCGGTGGACCGCGTGGTCCACGGCGCACCGCGGCTGCGAGCCCTGCTGACCGCCTCTGAACGGACCGCGGCCGGCACCTCTGCATCGGGTAATTAACAAACTACTGACGGGTGTATCATAGCGAGGCCATCACGAGTCTTATTGTGACTGGAAGTATCGACTTACCGTCCTACCCGGGCAACGGCGGCGTCAGCGGAGACAGCCTGGTGATGCGTGAGCCGACGTACGCTCGCCGCGAGGCACCGCAGCCAGTGACGACAGCACTGTGTGACGATACAACATCATGCCAGGAAAGCTAAGGAGCAAACTATACCGTGCACGCCTACGTCATCAACTTGGCTCGTTCGGTCGAACGTCGGGCCCACATCACTGCCGAGTTGAAGAAGACTGGCCTGGACTACGAAATCGTAACAGCCGTCGATGGACGCGAATTGGACTTGAGCGACCCTGCTATCGTCGACCCGGCCCTCGCCAGTAAAACTGTTTCGATGGCAGGTGCAGCCGGGTGCGCCATGAGCCACCTAAATGCCTATAAGAAGATGATCGCGGATGGGCTAGACGCGGCCCTGGTGCTCGAGGACGATGTCATTCTGCCTGCCGACCTGGGGAGTCTGGCCGATGCGGTAGCAGATCAACTGGCCGGCCCGGAAGTGGTGCTGCTAAGCTACTCCACTCCTTACCCGCCGTTCAAGCTGAGCCGGGAAGGCTCCGTAAACCTTCCATCCGCACGACTGCTCGCATTGCCTGTCGACATTAACCAGTGGCTGATGAGTTCAGGCGCCTACATAATCACACGGGAGGCATGCGAGCGTATGCTTAAATGCGGGCTGCCCGTGCGCGTGCCTATTGATGACTGGCGTTTCTTCTACCAGGAAGGCATTCTCGACCGGGTGCGATGTGTCGCGCCCATGCCACTTCCTAACAATGCCAAGCTCGTATCAACGATAGGATCTTATACGCTGGGGAATGGCCTTAGGGGGCGCCTGCTCTGGCCACTCGTGAACCGCAAGATCCCAGTCTTGCATCAAGCGCTTAGCTACCGGAGGCAACGCATTCAACGTCGATGGTATCGGTCAGAAATCGTAGACGTGCCATTTATAGAGAAGCCATCCAGGTTGGGATAGGCGCTTCGCTCGTGCCGCACCGGTACCATGGGCGGAGCGGCGGAGCGGCGGCCGGCGGCGCGACGATAGCGTGCGCCGGTTCAGCAGCCTGCGCCCACCGGATCCCGAGTTGGGGAAAGTGAAATTTGGAGACGGCGCAAGGGGCTAGCTGGTGGCCGTAATGGGTCGGAGGATCCCAGCGGCGCTGTCCTGGCGCGTAATTGCCCAGGCGAGCCGCCGTCTCACCTGGGGTGTCGCGGATTCGGCGATGTCCAGCCTGACGAACTTCCTGCTGAGCATCTACGTCGCCCGCACGCTGGGGGCGGCGCAATTCGGTGCCTTCAGCCTGGCCTACGTGACATACGGATTCGCGATCAACGCATCGCGGGGTCTGTCCATCGAACCCCTGCTGATCAGGTTCAGCGGCACGCCCGTGCCGACCTGGCGGCGCGCCGCCTCGGCCTCCACGGGCACCGCGCTACTGGTAGGCCTGGTCACCGGAACCTGCGCACTCGCAGCCGGGGCACTGTTCGGCGGCGCGACCGGGCTGGCCTTCCTCGCGCTCGGCCTGACGCTGCCCGGACTACTGACGCAGGATAGCTGGCGGTACGCGTTCTTCGCGCTCGGGCGCGGCCACCACGCGTTCCTTAACGACCTGGTCTGGGCGGCGGTCCAGATTCCCTTGCTGGTACTCGTGAAGACAACCGGCCACGCGAACGCGTTCTGGTTCGTCCTAGCGTGGGGCACAGCAGCCACTGTCGGGGCCGCCGTTGCGCCGTTGCAGGCCCGTGCCATACCCAACCTGCCGGGCGCCGCCCAATGGCTGTCGCGGCACCGTGACCTCGGCCCTCGCTACCTTGCCGAGAACACGGGCAGTAACGCCTCGTCCGTGCTGCAGAGCTATGGCGTCTCTTACATTCTGGGCCTCGCCCAGCTTGGTTATATCCAGGCCGCCAACGTGCTCCTGGGTCCCTTCAAGGTCATCTTCCTCGGGATCAGCCTGATCACGATGCCGGAGGCTGCCCGGATCCTGCGTCGCTCGCCACGACGGCTGCCTCTTTTCTGCGCGGCCGCTAGCATCGGGCTCACGCTGCTGGCGCTGGCCTGGGGAGCAGTGCTGCTGGTGGCGCTGCCGCGGGGACTCGGGCAGCTGATGCTGGGCAGCCTCTGGCGGCCGACCTATCCCCTGGTGCTGCCAGCGACGCTAACCATCATGAGTGGTTGCGCCGCGACTGGCGCGCTCGTCGGCCTGCACGCCCTGGGGGCCGCGCGCCGCAGCCTGCGCGTGGTGCTCCTCAGCTCACTGCTCGTCGTAGTCAGTGCCCTCGTGGGCGCCAAGACCGGGGGCGCGTTCGGCACGATGATTTACGCCGCGGCCGCATCGTGGGTCGGCACGCTGGTGTACTGGTGGCAGTTCCGGCAAGCGCTGAACGAGTCGGCCACCGTCCCCGTGCCCAGCTGGTTGTGGCCACCCAGGAGAAAACCATCAGAGTAGTCGTAGATAGTGCACCGGGAGGGGAGGTTTCATAGCCGCCAAGCGCGGGGTTCGGCGAAAACAGACCGCTGCCGGTATCACCGAGATGATGCGGCGCATCATCTGTTTAGGGGCACCGTCCGCTTTGCTGGTGGACGCCCTGGTCCCCAGGTCAGCCCCGTTCCCTCGGCAGGAGGAACCGAAGATGAGAGTGGTTAGGCGATGACGAGGGCACCGAAGCTAAGCGTTGGTCTTCCTGTCTACAATGGACAGAATTATCTTGCCGAGTCGATCGAGGCACTGCTCGGCCAGAGTTATGAGGACTTCGAGCTGATAATTTCCGACAACGCCTCGACAGACGACACCGCCGATATCTGCCGTCGCTACGAAAAGGAAGATCCCCGGATCCGCTATATCCGGCAGGAACACAACATTGGCGCCACGCCGAACCATAACTTCCTGGTCGCACAGGCCCGGGGGGAACTGTTCAAATGGGCGTCCCACGATGACCTGTACGCCCGTGATCTGCTGAAGCGCTGCGTGGCGGCGCTGGAGGAGTTCCCGCACGTCATCCTGGCCCATTCGTGGACCGCGCTGATCGACTCCTCGGGCGCGATCACCAAGGCGGTCAGGTACGGGCTGGCCACGTCATCCCTGAGCGCACCGGAGCGCTTCCGCAGCCTGCTGTACGAGGTCGGCGGGGACGACGACGGGGGCGTGATCCGGATGGACGTGCTCCGCCGGGCGCCGCAGCTAGCCAGCTACTACCATTCGGACCGGACTCAGGTTGCCGGGATGGCTTTGTACGGCCCCTTCTACCATGTACCTGACTGGCTGTATTTCCGCCGGGATCATGACGGACGGGCCAAGCTGGCGTTCAAGACCGCCCGGTCCTGGTGCGCCAACCTGGAACCGCGCCGGGCCGACGCGCTGCGCAACCCGGCCATCCGCCTGTACGCCGAATACCTCTGGGGATACGTCAGCGCAATCCACGGAGCTCCCCTGTCGCCCGCCGACAAGCGCGCGTGCTACCAGCACCTAGCGGGCTGGCTGTCGACCAGGCTCAACCGGCGGCCCGGGCGCATGTTCGCGCAGCCATCGGCCGACATTCCCATCTCCTCGCTCAAGGTGGACATACCCGGACGGGAGAGCAAGCCGCTGTGAGCCGCTACCAGCTCCCTTAGGGGCGGGCGGGCGCCGGGCCAGCCATCGGCGGAGAGAACGGCTGGCCCGGCGGCTCTCCTATTCAGCCGGAGAGCCTGATAACCGACTTCGCGCAGCCGAACGCCTCGGCGTACGGAGCGCGACACTCCATGCCGCGCAGCCGGGCCAGCCCGAGGAACACCTCGTCGTCCCACCAGTCCCTGCCATGCTGCGACGGGTAGCACTTGTGCAGCAGCTCGACCTTGCGCCTGGCGGTCTCTGGCGACAGCGGGACGTACAGCGACGGACGGCCGAGGTCGCCGTCCCACTTCGGAATCTCGTAGGACAGGCAGAGCTGATCCCGGAACACGGTCGGCATGATCTCGGCGATGGTCCGGTGGTCCTGATGCGCGTCGCTCACCGACGGCGCGAGGATGACGTCGGGCGTGCAGGACCGCGCCACCTGCTCCAGGACCTCCTTCGCCTGCGCCCAGGCCGCGGGCAGCCGGCCCTCGGGCAGCTGGGACAGCTCGACGGTCAGGTCCGCGCCGGGCAGGAAGGCGGCGGCCGCGGCGCGGGCCTCGGCCTGCCGCTCCTCGGTGCCGGTCAACAGGACATAGCGAGCCTGCAGCGGGCGGGCGGCCAGCTGCAGCAGCAGTCCGCCCGCGCCGATCTCGATGTCGTCGGGGTGGGCGCCGACGGCCAGCAGGGACAGCGGCCGGCCGGCCGGCGGCTCTAGGTGCAGCGGCAGCACGGACCGCTCACCGGCCCTGGCCGGAGCGTTCCGGATCCCAGATCATCCAGGGGCAGTGGCCACGCTGGTACATCTCCTCCAGCTGGATCCGCTCCTTCACCGTGTCGGCCGGCGTCCAGTAGCCCTTGTAGGAGTAGGCCAGCACCCGGCCCTGCGGGACCAGCCGCACGATGGCGTCCTCCACCAGGTCCTCGCCCTCCTGCAGGTGATCGAAGATCTCCGGCCGGAGCACGAAGTAGCCGCCGTTCTCCCACTGACGCAGGTCCTGCATAGGAGTGACCTGAGTGATCAGCCCGTCCTCGCCAATGTCGACCACGTGGTGGCTGGACTGGGGCGGCACCGCGAGCAGGCTGACTATGGCCTGGCTGGCCTCGAACCGCTTGATCATCTCCGGCAGGGGGGCGCTGGTGAGCACGTCCGCGTAGTTGGCCAGGAACATCGGCTCGTCCTCCACGAACCGCCGGACCCGGCGCAGCCGCTCGCCGATCGGCGAGTTCAAGCCGGTGTCGACGAACGTGATCCGCCAGTCGGAGATGTCCGTCCGGAACAGCTTCGCCACCGGGTCGCCGCGCTCCAGCACGAAGTCGTTGGACCGGGTCTCGTCGTAGTTCAGGAAGAAATCCTTGACGTACGACGCGCCGTACCCCAGGCACAGCACGAAATCGGTGTGGCCGAAGTGGGCGTAATAGCGCATCACGTGCCACAGCATCGGGCGGTCGCCGATCATCGCCATGGGCTTGGGGCCGCTGCTGACCCCGTCCCGCATCCGCATGCCAAGTCCGCCGCAGAAAAGCACTACCTTCATGACTTACACCTCAGTCAGATGATCTCGAGTTCGGGGATCGGGAAGACGAGCTTGCCGCCCCAGGAACGGACGTATGCCAGCTGCTGGCTGATTTCCGTGCGCAGGTTCCAGGGCAGCACGAGGATGTAGTCGGGCTTGGTCTCGGCCAGCCGCTCGGGCGCGTGGATGGGAATATGCGTGCCCGGCAGGAACAGCCCCTGCTTGACCGGGCTGCGGTCGACCGTATAAGAGAGCAGGTCGGACCGGATGCCGCAGTGGTTGAGCAGGGTGTTTCCCTTCCCGGGGGCGCCGTAGCCGGCCACCGAACGGCCGTCGCGGGCCGCCCCGAGCAGGAAACCGAGCAGATCGCTCTTGATCTTCAGCACCGCGGCCGCGAAGCCCTCATGGCCCGCCACGGTGTGCAGGCCGGCGGCTTCCTCGGCGGCCAGCACCGCCTTGACGTTCCCGCTCGGTTCCCCGGCTGCCTCCTCGGGCCGGGCGTAGACGCGCAGCGAGCCGCCGTGGGTGGCCAGCTCGTCCACGTCGACCACCCGTAGCCCGGCCGTCTCGAGCGCCCGAGACGAGGTCAGCAGCGACAGGTAGGAGTAGTGCTCGTGGTAGATCGTGTCGTACTGCCGCCGCTCGATCAGCCGCAGCAGGTGCGGGAACTCCAGCGTCACCGTGCCCTCGTCCTTGACCAGGGCACGCAGGCCGGCCGCGAAGCCCCGGATGTCCGGGACGTGGGCGAAGACGTTGTTCCCGGCTACCAGGTCGGCCCGGCCGTAGCGCTCGGCGATCTCGCGGCCCGTCTCGGCGCCCAGGAACCGGACCTCCGTGCGGATGCCCTTCGCCCGCGCCGCCTCGGCCACGTTCGCGGCGGGCTCGACCCCGAGCACCGGGATGCCCGCCGCCGCGAAGTGCTGGAGGAGGTAGCCGTCGTTGCTGGCCACCTCGGTGACCAGGCTGCCGGGCCCCAGGCCCAGCCGTCCGATCGCCGCGTCCGCGTACGTCTTGGCGTGCGCGACCCATGAGTCGGAATAGGAAGAAAAGTAGGCGTAATCGGAAAAGATATCCTCGCCCCGCACGTAAGCGGGAAGCTGCACGAGCAGGCACGTCTCGCACAGCCGGACGTGCAGCGGATAGAAAGCCTCCGCCTCGTCGAGCTTTTCCTGCGGAACATAGCTCTCGCAAAGCGGAGACATTCCGATATCGACGAACGTGCGGGTAAGCGCGGCACCGCACAGTCGGCACTGATGGACCGTGGACATAAAACGAACAACCCCCAACTCCCCAGCTGGCCCTTGGCCAGGCTAACATCAATAATCGCGTTAAACGACTCGGAACGAGAAAATAGGGACATAAATGGACATGCACACGTGCCGGGCATGCCGCGGGTCAGCCGGCTCCCTCGTGCTGGACCTCGGCGAGCAGCCGGCTTGTGATTACTTTCCTGGACTCGACGACGCGGGCCCCGATCCCGTGTATCCACTGCAGATGTGGCTGTGCGCATCATGCGGCCTGGCCCAGTTGCTGGCCGATCCGACCACGCCCGAGGAGCCGAGGGGCACCGAGCCCGCCGCGCTGGTCGTCCAGGCCGCCGATGCCGTCGCCCGGGTGAGCGAGGCGGGGCTGCTGCCGGACAAGGGCACGGTGACCGAGTACGGCAGTCCGCACGGCGGTTCCTGGCTGGGACTGCTCGCCGACCAGGGACTGGTTCCCGTGGAGGCCGGCCAGCAGGCACCGGTCGATGTGATCATCGACTGCTTCGGGCTGATGCACGCCGCCGACCAGAACCGGGCGCTGGCTGAGCGCGCCGGCCGGGTGGGGCCGGCCGGCGTCCTGCTGCTGCAGTACCACGCGTTGAGCACGATCATCAGGCACCGGCAGTGGAACGCGCTCCGGCACGGGCACTTCGCCTACTACTCGACGACCGCACTGACCGCCATGCTGGCCGCGGTCGGCTTCAGCCCGCGAACGGCCTGGCGGTTCGATCTCTACGGGGGCACCGTCTTGCTGGCCGCGGCGCGGGACGGCGACCGGCCAGGCGGGCCCGACGAGATCGTCGCGTCGCTGCTGGCGGACGACGCCAAGATCGGTGTCCGTGACCCGGAAGCCTTCGCCGACCTGCAGGGTGACGTAAGTGCCCATGCTACGGCGCTGCGTGAATGGCTCGTGACCCAGCGAACCGCCGGCCGCCGGATCCTCGGCTACGGAGCCGCGTCGCGGGCGGTGGCCCTGCTCTGCCAGGCCGGCGCGGACCGCACCCTGCTGCCCGCGGTGGTTGACGCCTCACCGGCCAAGCAGGGCCTGCGGATGCCGGGAACCGACATCCCGGTGACCGATCCGGCTCAACTCGCCGCCCGTCAGCCCGACGCGGTGCTGCTGTTCGTCCCGGACCTGATGACCGAGGTCCGGGAGATGTTTCCCGAGGTCGAAAAGGCCGGTGGCCGGTGGGTTGACGTGGAGGCACTCGGCTCACACAGCCTCGAGCAGGACGCGCAACTGGGCTAGGCACCGTCCCCGGGTGGGCCCGATGCTCCCGATGGGCAGCTTGAGCTCGTCGGATATGTCGGCGTAAGAGGCCGGCGGGTCCGCCATCAGCATCTCAATCAGCCGCTGCCATCGCCGGGGCAAGCGAGACAGCGCGTCCCTGACGGTCTGGGCACGTTCGGCGGCGAGCAGCCGCTCGTCGATCTCGAGTTCCTGGACCACGCCACTGCTGAGCTCGACATCGTCGTCGCTGAGCACGACCCGCTTCCGTGCCGCCAGGTTGCGCAGGCACTCGTTGCGCGCGGTCGCCGCCAACCAGGACCCGACGCGGTCTGGGTGCTGGATACGGTCGATGTGCTCAAGCAGCCGCAGCCATGTCGTCTGCGCGACGTCGGCGGCGTCACTCTCTGCCAGCTTGAATTCCGCGGTGATGGACCAGATGAGCCTCGCGAACTGATCAACGAGACGTTCCCATGCGTTCCGGTCGCCCTCGGCAGCCCGCCGCACAAGTTCCGCAACATCGGAAGAATCTAGCTTTTCCTTCGCTATCGTCACCATTTCGCAACCCCCTCCTATATGAAAGACACGCGCGCCAGGCCTCGTCAAGAATTCGTGACTAGCAGCCAGTCCACGCGATCATGAAATATTGATGAATAGTTAGAAAATACATATTTCTCATCGCGAGATAATTGGGTCCGGAAGCCGCCGTTAGTAGGCTCCTGACCCCCTTGCCATCACGGAGATCGTCTTCCACAGGATCTGGAGATCGAGGGCGAATGACCAGTTCTCGACGTAGCGCAGGTCGAGCCGGACTGACTCCTCCCAGGTCAGGTCCGACCGGCCGTTGACCTGCCACAGGCCCGTCAGGCCCGGCTTTACGACGAGCCGGCGCCGTACGTGCTCGGCGTACTTCTCCGCCTCGCTGGGGAGCGCGGGCCGCGGCCCGACCAGCGACATCTGGCCGAGGAATACGTTGAACAGTTGCGGGAGCTCATCGAGGGACAGGCGCCGGAGATGCTGCCCCACTCCGGTCACCCGCGGGTCCCGGCGCAGCTTGAACAGGACGCCGTCGGAATCGTTAGTAGGCAGGAGTTCTTCCTTGCGGTTCTCGGCGTCTACGACCATGGTCCGGAACTTGTACATCCGGAACGCCTGCCCGTCCTTGCCCACCCTGATCTGGCTGAACAGGGCCGGCCCGCGGTCGTGCAGCCAGACGGCCGCCGCCAGGGTGGCCAGCACCGGGGCAAGTATGAACAGCGCCGCCGCCGCCGCGCACCGGTCGAACAGGCCCTTGAGCACGAGCCGCGCCCCTGCTAGCTGGGGATGATCCACGTGCAGCAAGGTGAGGCCGGCCGTGGGCCTGATCGTGGTCCGGGGGCCTGCGACGTCGAGCAGCGCCGGCGAGACGCACAGGTCGGTGCCGGTCTTCTCAAGCTCCCAGGCCAGCTGGCGGAGGCGGATACCGTCCATCTCCGGGCAGGCAGTCACCGCCACGGTGTCCGCACCGAACGCCTTGACCGCGGCCGTAATGTCGTCAAGTCCGCCGTACACCGGCACGCCGGCCAGTTCGTCCAGCTCTCCTGGCCGCACCACACAGGCGCCCACGACCGTCAGGCCGTGGTACGAGTCTCGTCCCAGCTCGGTGACCAGGTCGGCGACCGCGAGTTCGTGACCCACGGCCACCACGTTGTGCAGCCGATCGCCCCGCATACGGTGCCGATGCAGCCGCTTGCGCATGGCGAACCGGGCGACCAGGTCGAACACGGTGATGCTGGGCAGCGCGATAACCACGTAGGCCCGGGACAGCTCCAGGTTGATGGCATACGAGAAGATCGCGACCGCCGCGGTGAGGCTCACCCCGGCGTTCAGCACCTTGCGGTACTCGTCAGAACCGGTCCCGATGAACCGCGTGTCGTAGGCTCCGGCCAGCCACAGGGCGACGAGCCACAGCACCGGCATCGCGAGGCTCAGCGCCAGGTACATAGACGTGACGTTGCTGCCGAACCGGGCCTGGGCCGCGGTGAACACACCAAGCACGGCACAGCCGAGATCGGCCAGGGCCACACCTCGCAGGTAGCCCTTGGTCCAACTGGACAGACGCCTAGGCGCCCGCCGCTCAATTTTGCCACTAGTAGCGGCAACACCAAACATGCGCACCGACCCCCCATGGACAGCACCGCGCCTCAGCCCGGCGCTCTCCACGCTCCCACTCAGTTCGCTTCGCCTGAGTTCTCCCACATTAGTGACGTGTAGTCAACTGTCTGGGTTTACCCGGGTACGCGGTGACTTATAGTGACACCTGTACCGTTGGCTTACGGCTAACTTACATCTCAAACAGCAGAAAACATCGCGTAAAGCGAACAAACACCCAAACGGCAACCGAGCTGCACCTGACATGCACCCAGGGCAACTGATGTATACAGAGATGTCGCAAAGATCACGGTAGCCGCACCGGCGAAATGGCCTGGCTGAACCCGTCCAGTCCGCCCGGATCGCTATGACCTGCGAGAATAGTGAGCGCGGTCCGCCTGCGCGCTACCAGGAGCAGGCATCGGTCCCCCGGCAGCGGCCTGCGGGCGCCCGCGGCCGGCCGAGGCTGCTCATGCCCGCTTTTGCTGCCGGTTCACAAAATTTTTACTCACGAAGATCACTTGGAGTGCTTCGGCCACGATCGCGCCTCAGACACTAACCCACCGTAGTTACTGCGGCGCTCAAGTAACTGACTGCAATCCCATTAAGCACTAGGGTCGAAGCAAACGAAAAGGTGTTCGCAGCTTAGGACCGCTCCCACTCGCGCACACGATTACGGTAGCGCCGGGCGGCCGCCCGCAGCTCGGTCTCGGGATCGCGTCCAGCGGCCCGCGCCCGGGCTACCAGACGGAACAGGTCCCGCCCGATCTCCCCAGCATCCCCGTCACGCTCGACGTCCTCAGGATCGCCGTCCAGCCGCGCCAGGTCGCCTGGCACTCCCGCCCGCTCGGCCCGGCGCTGCAGCTGCGCAGCCAGCGACAGGGCGGGCTGTCCGAACGGCACCCCGTCCAGCGCGGAGGGCGGATCAGCTGAAACGCCAGCCGCCGCGGTTCGTTCGGCGCGCTCGCGCTTCTCCTGCTTCTTGATGTCGTCCCAGTTGCGGGTGACCTCGTCGGCACCGGAAACAGAAACGTCCGCGAACACGTGCGGGTGCCGGCGGACCAGCTTGGCCACGATCCCGTCGGCCACGTCGTCGATCGTGTAGCCGGTGCCGTCCTGACGCTCAGCCGCGACCCGGGCGTGGAACACGACCTGCAGCAGCACGTCGCCGAGTTCTTCGCGCAGGGCCTCCTGGTCCCCTGACTCGAGCGCGTCGAGGGCCTCATAGGGCTCCTCGAGCAGGTACGGAGCCAGCGACTCATGGGTCTGCTTGGCATCCCAGGGACAGTTCCGCCGCAGCCGGTCCATGGTCGCGATCAGGTCGATCAGGTGCGCGCCGGGCAGGTCGGCCGATCCGCGCAGCACGTGCGCCCCCGGCGGGACGACCGGCTCGCCGCCCGGCGGCGCCAGCCAGACCGCTGTCCCATCCTGTCCCGCGGCTTCCTGGCCAGGCGCGTCCGCTGCCCGGCCAGGCGCATCCACGATCCGGTACGCGATCCCGGCCTCGTCCAGCGCCGGCAGCTGCGGATGGCCGGGCGGGGCGAGCACGACGACGGCGGAGCGCAGGGCCTGCCAGGCCGCCGAGCTCAGCAGCCCGGGCGCCACCCGCGGGCTGGTCGCGAGGACAATCAGCAAGCCGGCGCCAGCCCGGA